>JGI24159J19872_10012808_pt1 | contig 10926 bp, 5 predicted proteins | sample Ectturendosymbi4_FD_19872 | JGI IMG/M metagenome (IMG submission 19872)
GGGGGGGGGGGGGATTTATTCTGAAACCAAACCTTGTAGGCTAATTTCTTTGTTCGGATAGCAGTTTTCACCTCCCGGTTCTATCAAGCGGTTACTTTTTTGCCACATGTCATCATGCCAAGTGGTTTCTGTCCGCACAACCGAGCTGTTGATGAAATGGGCAACTGTTTTGAGCAAAAATTTGCACCATTTTGAACAGCCACTTCTGTTATATGTTGGCTGTTCTCTCTGGGAGCTCCAGGAACAAGATCGAAACGCTGTGTTTCTTACATTCTTATCCACCAGGGCCTCCCCCACTTCATTTGGAAAAACGTCTTAGTCGTATACGTTCGTGTAGACCCCGTTAGTTTTTACATATTTAATATGCAGCCAACTAGATGGCGATCGGTCAACAATTCAGTATCCCTTTTGACAGGAGCGTCCAACACTGATTTGAACAAGAGCTGGAACTATCCGAAAATCAATCACTGACCGTTGAACCAACGAGTGTTTGTACCAGGCGTACTTTGAGCAAATATGTGTTGGAAAAGGTGTTCATGATGCAAAATGCTTTGTTGCAGCAAGAATATTCCGTTGCCATTTAAGTTTTCTTCGCCATATTGACCGATCACACCTTTTTGCACACCAGCGTCGTGTTCATTGACGTCTCCACAAATGATGGTGGATTCTTAGCTTTCACCATTCGCAAGGCATCACTAGTTTCCTCCTACTCAGGTTACTGCGCAGTTGAGTTGGGTCGCGTACCTGTATGAAGCATAGGGAGCGGTCTATCAACTTTAGCCTGACCATGCACAAGCTTCCTCCCAATGAGATCCATTCATCAACACAGCCTGTCAGGTTGGGATTTGCGAGTATTGCCATCTTCGACGTATCAGATCTTCCACCCTCGTTCAACTGCACAATGTAAAAGTCACGACGCTTGGTCAAAGAGATGCCAAACAAGTGCTAACAACATTCAGGCAAATATTGTTTGGTTTCTTGAACAAGTTAGTCAAATGAAAATTATTTGTATTACCACTTCAAGGCACTAAAAATTAAGCTACAGTTATCGCAAGTACAAACAGAAGTCTTAGTGACTGCTGCTGAAAGACAGTACAAACAGAAGTCATAGTGACTGCTGCTGAAAGACCGCTGAAAGACAAGATAGAAACGATACGTTTCGACCACTTTTGTTGAATGGAACCGCAGTTAATTCCCAAAGTCTTGTGTTCATCAAAAGTACTTAGTTACGGCATCTGTCACCTTACTCCAGTTAATGCGTTCTTTTGGTGCAGTGAAATTTTTGAAGCGTTAAATTAAATTGAATTTTTCGTAAACTTTAAACTGTTATTACAATAAATGTTGTCATGGCTTTCTACCTACTACGGTTCTTTTTTGGCAGCACAAACAACTTCAACACCGCTGCAATATTTGAATTGAGAGAAGGAACGGTCTCGTTTGTTCAGCAGTCGGAAAAGTAAGAATGAAATGACGCGGCTCGTAGGAAGGAACGTATGAATTGCCGTTAAATAAGATAAGATTGTGTGTTTCTTAGCGATTCAGAAAAGGAACCCATCATCAGTCAAATCAACTACACTTGGCAAAGCGTAGAGATAGCAACACTGAAATGAGCAATTGCGGTGGAAGCCGGCGATTGCTAAACACGCAGTTTGCTGATGTCAGTTGTTTGCCTCTGCAATGATTGCCTGATTCGATTTCGTAGAAGTCTGGTTACTCCTGTAAATCGCGCGAAAGACAAGCGCGCTTTGAGCAGATGTAACCTGTTAACGCTTCCACTGGATAGGAATGTCACGTTTATCGATGCTTTCTTTCAGTCATTTGCGTTTATTTTTCAAACATAAGAACGTGCACAGTATTCAATATATATTGATCTCGCGATTTTTCTTTCAGACATTTCGTTCTTGCGGATCGTGCTGGAGTGTACATCTATAGTTATGAGGTCAGTTACTGATCGTTTGCTGCCTTTCTCACCTTCAGTGCGTGATCCTATTCTTGCGTGGCTGGTGGCTAAGCGTATGTGTAGAGAGGTCCGGTTGCTTGCAGTGCATCCTTTTTCAACAAGAATTATGCCTAGCTGTTTGAAACTAGTCCTAAATATAACTGATCCTAAAAGATAGTCCGAGTTACGTCAAAGTTTGCTAATTACTTTACAGCGACTTTGATTCTTTGCATGCACTTGTGACAGATAATTTTGAAGTGGAAATGCGAAAGCGATGACTGGCAATAACACAGGATTGGTTAATTGCTAATTAATTGCTACTTACTTTTTAACACTTTGATTCTTTGCATGCACTTGTGACAGATAATTTTGAAGTGGAATGGTCTCGTTTTGTGAAAGAAATTGAGACTTTATCTTGTGAGTTTGAGAATAGATTTAATGATTTTGATAGATTAAAACTTAATATCCATTTGTACAACAGTCTTATGGATGTTAATGTTGAGACAGAGCTACCAGAATTTCAGCTCGAACTCTGCGAGTTTCAGTGCGACCCATTCTTGCTTTCAAGAAAACATGAAACCCACGAGAGCAGTAGTTATACAAGTTGAAATTTTAAACAATCACTATTCTGTGTCCGGTGCAGGGAAGGATGCTCACGGTCTGCGTCATGAAATGGAAAGCAACAATTTTTTATCTGAGTTGGTTTATCTGACTAGTCATTCAGAAACTCCGGTCTTGTGCTCTGGTAGTTGCTGCAAAATCAAAAAGTTGAACGTAAAAACAGTTTACGGAAAATGTTTCTTCGTTTACATATGATTTATTACATAAAAAAGTTCCAACTTGGCCAGTTCCTTGGCGCTGTGACGATACCGGAACTTCACTCAAGTTCTCAGCACTTGCGATGCAAACAGAGATTGAATGCGGTTATTTGAACACATTCAACAGTTAACACAATGAATTGTTACAGCATTTTATACACCGCTAATTTTGAACATCAGTGTCCCCTACAACAAATATATCAACAGAGCCACTGCACCTCGACGTAAAAAAGTGCAGAAAAGTAGTCAAACTCTGGCGATGTAAGAAAACTGGTGATATCACTGCACACCCCATTTGGTTAAAAAATATATACGTCATCAGCTCAAAGACATAACATTTTAGAAAATAGCAGCGCTACGAAGCTGCAGTGACGTCAACGACTTGATCTTGGGGAGCGCACACACCGGTTTGCCAGACGAAAATTTCAATAAAAAGCCAAACAGTCCTAAAAAAGGCCCAGAAAAAGACCAAACTGATTATTTAAAGGCCACAAACATTGCCAAAACTTTTTTGTGGTAGTGCTATTGTCATGAAAAAATCACAAGAATATCACCAGAAATATTCTTCGGATTGAGATTAAGTCTTGCCTGGCCTTGTACTGCAGCTCTTATGCTTCTCTGCCTTTTCATGGCTTGTGAGATTGCACACTTTGGGTACAATGATGCCACAGTTTGCAGCATGCTAAGTCTGATCCACCGGCAGTTTTCCTCACTCCTATGAAAGTCTTCTATGCACTCCTGTACTAACGACCAGAATAATAAGAGCTATTCCGCTTCCTCGACGTCATTGTGGCATTCCTGTCGCGGAGCTGTCTGTCAGACTCGAGCCTTTACTTAGTAAAAACACAGTACTCAGCGCACGCATTTCCAGCGTTTACGCAAAAAATTGTTTCGAATCTCGTATCCTTCAAACCTTATTAACATCAGAATCTGGGTGTCGTTCAAATATAGCGTTTCTCAAAAAACTTTTGCAAAAGTGGTGCCGAAAAGTGGAATAGTAAATATTTTTCTGCAGAGAAAACTTTTGCAGTGTGAAAAAGCCAAAAGGCCAAATGAATTTTTTAAGGCCAACCAACTCGAAACAAAGCCGGACGAAGGCCAAAGGAAATTTTCTAGGCCAACCAAATTGTGAAAAGGTCAGGCGTTTGGCCTAAAAAGGTCAACCTGGCAACCCTGCAAAGCGTTATTGTAAGCAAACCGTGAATTTTATCTTTTGTCCATTATGGTGTTTGATGTCTGAGATACTTGCTAGCGAAATATTGTTTAGGCGGCCATAGCTCAGTGGTAAAGTGTCCGCCTGTCAATTGAAAGGTTGGGTGTTCGATCCACAGCCACTGAGTAAATTGCCGTATAGCTACTTGGGCAAGAGCGCCCCGGCAAGAAGCACAGTTCAGGCTTCGGCCTGCCGCCAATTGCCGTCACCAAATTTAACGAAAAAAAAGAAAAATTGTTGTTGGTGTCTCAGCTCGGTCGGTATTTTAAGCGAGCGTTTCCTGTTTGATTTTTTACAGGGCAGGCAGCTGTCCAGTCCCAAGCTTCCAGGAACAATACAAGTTGCTTTGCTCAATTCCAAGACTCTTTCTCTTGGTCCAGACATATTGGCGGTGCGCGACAGCAAAAACGAAAAATCGGTCTTCTTGTTTGATACCCAGACCGGAAAACAACTTATGAACGGATCGCCGATCTCTCACAAGGTTTGTCGTGAATCAAATTTAACTGGATACCTAAAAAATTTTAGCTGACCACAGAGCTTCAGATGCAGTTGTTCATGTTGAGAACAAATTCCTTCCGGTATCGTTTTCAGCAGAATCACATCTGCAAAGACATAGCCGTGGTCAATTGCTACTCTTCAGCTACTGAAAGTTATTTAAACGCTCTTTGCGCAGCTTTCTTGCAAAGCATGTGACTTGTTTAAGTTGTAAAAAATTAGGGAGCGTTACTGGTGGATATAAGTTTACAACGATTTTTGGAACGTGGATGTTTGGTGGTTCAGTGCGCATAATATCAATAGACCTGTTAAAACAGCAGTTTTTTATTGGCATGTCGGCTGGTTCGGCACTAATCGTGATCCCAATCGTGGTGCCGCAGCGTGGACGCTGCAATTTTTGTCTATTGTTTTACATTCACATGTGGTGTTCCGTAAGTGTTAAAATTAATCGTTACATAGTAACTTCCCAGTTATGTATTTAACAGCTTCCGATTACTTATTCCGAATCCCCTTATTCTTCATAAACTCCGTAAGTAATGTCAACAACTTCACTGGCAAGGTTATTGTTGATCGGTTGTTTCAGAAAAACAATTTTTGCCTCTTTTTAATAATATTTTTACCGCTAATTCGTTTTTTTTATTTTGCAAATCTGCAGCGACGCGATCAAGCTGCACTAAAATGCAGTTTGGTTATTTTTGATTGTCTCGTTAACTTCGTCAGTTGTATGCAACGCTGCCTAATTGTTGCGAGACTTGTATAGTACCATAAAATATTTTTTTGAAGTGTACTCTTCTGTTTGTCCTTCACGCAGGCGGAACTAGTACAGATCAGCATGAACCAGCAGGGTTCCACGTCCGAGAGATGCCTTGCCATGATTGATAGAAATCAGGACTTGTACTTGGCAATGGTGCCAAACGGGACTTTGCAAAAAGTTTCAAAACTCGGTAATTATCGTTTCGATGCGCACAGGTTGCTACTTAAAACAACGATTGTTGAAAATCATAAACAATTTGTAGTTAGCCTATGCTTGTAAATATCTTTACAATTGAATGAGCAAAACGCTTTTTCATTAAACCGTTAAGAGCTGCAGTTTTTATGAAATGCAATATTGCAGAAAACCGGTTTCGTTTAGCGATGAAATGCACTGGAAGAATAGCTTTTAAATTGGAGTTACAGATTTTAGAAATGTTAATGGGTTTACTTTATATGCTTTTTTCGCTTCTGTTTTGATACCATTGTACATAATTTTATTTCCCTAAAGTTGAGAAAATAAACTGATATGAAATGAATGTATATGATATGAAGGCATTTAAACGTTTGAATCGTCTGTTGAGGTAACAAAAGAGCAGAAAACTTTGATGAAGACTTCATAATGCAATAAACGCGATCGTTTATCGACAGATTGCTGAACTTGGGTGGCCACAGCTGATTCGCTTGCCTGTCGCCTGCTTGCGTTGTTCTGATTTGCTAAAGAAAGTATGTATGGTTTGAAGAAAAGCGGAAAGATGTAAATGAAGCAGCGTAAAATAAACGTATAGAATGTTTCATAACCTTTTTTTCAATAGCTGCTATGGTGCAATCGGTTATATGGAATTCAAGTGTCAACATGCTATGCGGATTGAAAGACTCAGCTATGCTTGTGTGGCTTTGTCCAAATGCAGCGTTTGTCGATAAAGATATCCTGCCTCATACGCTTCATGAAAAAGAGTTCAGGTGATTTGCAGCTTAGACAAGCGTTTGCATTGATTAATGATTGTGCTTTCTGGAAACGTAATGTCAATAGAAATACCTGCTGGTTGCTATGCGTGGAAACAGTTTTTCAAGTCCTTATTTCTTTTAATCAGTTCGTTGCAGCAGTAATTCCAAACGTAGGGGCAACACATCATTTGATCGCAATTTTGATTTAAATATTTAATCAACATTTTTAGAAGATAATTTTATTTGTGCTGCTAGAGCTGGCTTCATTCTGTTGTGATGCAGGTAGTCATCAGACGATGCTAATTGTGGTGTTTCGTTCGGAACTTAGAGGTTGTTAAATGTGGTGTTGTGAGTGTTGTATACCAGAAAATAAACTTGTTCTGCGTAGAAATCGGCGAATACTATGTTGCTTACGAATGAGATACTAGGCTGTGTGCAACTGTGCATATTTTGTAGGCCACAAACGTGCTATCAACGCAGGTATGAAAGTAACCGTTCCGGTAAATGCACGCAGTATTTTACTCAGCACATGGATATAATACTGCTTAAACTTATTATTTCGCGATTTGTTCAAATGTGACTGCACTTTTACTTGATTCGTAACTGGTCCATTTTTCTCTGTTTCAAGGCTTAAGGTTCTCGGTACTTACTGTACACCTAAACTTGTTAATATTTTCAGCGAAATGGGGAAAAATCCAACGTTATGTGGTTTTCGAGATGAAACAGTATCTATCCGTCAGACGGACGGCTCACTCGTGTCTCTTTCTGTTTCACCTTATCCTTCCACTCTTCATCAATTGGCTTCCGACGATAAATGGAACGAGGCTCTGCGGTTATGTCGGTAAGTGAAGTGTTCTTTGCTACGCACAAATGTACCAATAATTAAGTGTGCAATAATTTTATTTTTTCAGGGTCCTGTCTGTTTCATGATTAGTTATTTTAAGGAGGAGAGTGATATTTCTGCAGGTTTTTTTAGGGGGGTTTAGGAGCCCGATTCGGGTCCCTAGAATTGAAAATCGGTTTCCTAGATCAGAGAAACTCGGGTCCTAGAATCAGAGAAATCGGGTCCCTACGTGTCCATACCAGGTACCTAACATTTTCATTTAAAAAAACTGCTTCTGGCTTTCATGGGAGAAAGTTGCATAAGGTTCAACTTTAACTTAAATTGTTTATAAATCTTTTTTTGTTAAGTGCTCCTGAATGCACATAATGTTGGCTATTGTGATTTGCCTACTCCAGCAGAAATGACACACAGCTCAACTTAATACAAGTCAACTTTTTAGTGCCACTGAGTTCAGATCGACTCCACCGTGATGGCTGCCAACGATGTGTTCCTTTTATACCATCGGTCTTACGCCGGGAACAAGCAATTTCGACAATCATCAGTTTCTTTTTAAGGAAAATCGTGGTATGGACCTGTAGTGGCCTGCAAAATTTCCGACTAAATTTGATAGATATTTCCCTTGATAATTTTCTCTGATTCTTGGGACCCGATTTGCAATTCTAGGGACCCGAATCGGGTCCCTAAAACATCTTAAAAAACCCTGAATCATACTACAGCTCACAAATTATTTAGTAGCTATGTAAGAACTGATGAATAGCAGTGTTCTAAAATTGTGAAAAGAAACCAGGCGCCATTAAGCCCACGAGAAACAAATCTATCACCGCGAGACTAATCACGACATTTTCTAAAGAACAGATGTTGACTTTGTTTGACGAAGGAAAACTTCGATAATGGCGGATATGTAAATGTCCAAGCAAAGAGTTTATTGCTGGACTTCTTCGTCGTAGGTTTTGCGGAGAATGTAGTTGTGAAATAGTGACTTCACATTTGATCGTGATAAGAAGCAATATACCTGGATTTTGAGCTAAAAAATAAAGTTTGCAGTAAAATGGTTTTAAAGTGTATTTACGACGACTTCGCAGGAAGCAATAGATTGTTTATCAATAATTCTTCACCGCTTTTTNTCGTTCGTCAAGCGCCCGAGTCCTCGCGCAGCTGCCTGCTTTTGTTTGCTGCGTCAGGTGGCTGCGAAATGTTTTCGCTGAAAAGCCAGCAGCGCACAACAGTTCGTTGCTGCGACCCAGATCGTCGTCGTTTTATTTCCTCATTCCGCGGGAAATTTATTTTGCCCAGCTTCCGTATCACGTGTCCACAATTGGGACTGCTCGCCCCTCCGATCTTCGTTGCTGGGACAGAATAGATTGCCGGCCAAGTTAGTCTTAAATGATCAACGAATGTTTCAAACTGGAGGTTGTGCTCCTATAAGCCACTCTTCCGATGCGTCATAGAGCTCGTTCATGGTTGAAAACGCGTGGTTTTCGTTTGCACTAAGCCATAGCGATGTTGCGTTATGCCTATCTAAAAACATTTGACAAACAAAACGAATATGGCGATACCGCAGAGTGCAAGGCTGCGTGGATGGCACATCGAGATTTTTACTTGTACAACGCGTTTAATGATTAAACATTCGGACTTATGTCGTGATCGATTGAATGTTCTAACCGCTTTTTCAAAAAAAAAATATATATATATTTTCTACATGTTGTTGACTGCGTAACTAAGCAATTAACTAGCCTCCACAGAGGCGACACAAATGAATCTAACTGGAAATTTTTTATGGGAAATCGATTTCACGAACACTACGCATCTTCTTTCCTGAAGTGCTTACGGGTGAAAAGTTGAAAGGCTATAGCAAGAGCAGAAAAAGCAAACAAACTCCAGATTAAAATTAAAATGAATAAATCAAAATACAAGCTGCGACAATTAAAAACACTGGAAAATACGTCGTTCCTAAACAATTGCTTTCATTAAAACTGGAAAACTGTCTGACCCCAATTATCGAGCAACGCAACAAATGCATATTGACGGTATCTCGCCACTGTGAGTCAAACAGAGCGTTGGTAAACGCGTGAGCAAGATTGCTTTCGTGAGATTGGCAGATGCACTTCAGGGAGTGTCTTTGAAATTATATGCTAAAGTAAACACTGTGAATGGAAGTGTCAACATGAATGGTGGGAAAATTTATAACAAATCGGCAAAGCTAAATGGGAAAGTCATTCGCAAAGAGTACAATAATTATTTCACACGAGGAAGTATCATGCTGTTAATATTAATTTGTGCGTTGAGTTTGTTAAACCATTCGTCTTCACAAGTATCCAGAGAGTGGAAACTGGATTGTTCTGCAAAAGCAATAGCGTAAGCTTCATACATAGGTGGTTTATTTATGATGTCATGCTACACAAACCTAATGAAATTTGTGCAAAAACTGTTAAACATGCTAATGGTTTCCCAATGACCCAGGGCGTGCCGTGTCGTTATTTTACATTTGTTAGGGGAGTTGGGTTGTCCTGAAATATGCAGTTTACGAGATTCAATGTAATCAAATGGTTCCGTCGTTGTTTACAGATTTGCGAAGGAAAAATCTCTGTGGGGTTGTTTGGCTGCCATGTCAATCAAAGAGAGAAAGTTAAATCTTGCCGAAGTTGCCTATTCTGCGTTGGGTGAGGTGGGCATTGCCTCTTGATGTCAGAAATATGTGTGTAGTTACAAAGCCAGTTTTGAAAATGCATGTTAAACTCTGAACCGCGATGATTTGACTTTCCCAGGCAAATAAAGTTGATCATCTTAACTCGATAAAGAGCATCCCAAACAAAGACGTCCGCCATGCAGAGATGGCTTTGTTTTGCGGAAACACCAGTGAAGCGGAAGCGAGTCTTGTTCATGCAGGTACAGATTGCCGACACGTTTGTGTGAAATAGGTAATTAATAACGTACAAAAACAAGTTTTTTGTTGGTTTTGAAATCACACCTATTGTCGTTTGTTGGAAATAAGCAAAAGTCCCCTCAGTCTCAATGACTACGTCAGAACGCCGATTTAGTTATCAATTACATAAGCTACTGATTGCAAAAACAAACGTAAAGTTGATGGGGCATTATGTGTCTTCCAAACCTCATGTCAAGCCACTGTGAAAATGATTTTGATTAGGCGCCACGCTTCAAGAGATACTCTCGATTTTGGTTTGATTAAAAACCATGATTTTATAATTTCACGGATAAACAAGTGCAATGAGCGCCAATTTTTATGTTGTTTCTCAACATCAGGTCTTAGGGCTTAGGCCTTATGTCAAGCAAAAGATAAGGTCGTTGTTCAACACCTTTACTGGTGTAACAACCGTCGGAGATCTGTATTATTCCAAGCTAAGGAAAGTGTCAGAGCCTTTTATGCGCAGTGGCGGCATTTTGCAAGTGTTTTCTCTGCATGCGTCTCACAACTGCAACGAGGTCCGTACCTTCTAAAACGTTGCAAAAAAGCGGGGAGTTTTCCTGTTTTGTAGAATCTTGATGAAAATATCAGGTAAAAAGCAGCCATACAAACGCTTCAGACGCATGAGTTAGAAAAACGATTCTTGTTGTGATCTTCAACTCTTTGCCTTGTTTCGGCTATTTTTTTTGTATTGAACCAAAGATTCTGCATGATGTACTTAGCCTGGTACACCGCGACGAGTAGACTGTTTAGCTTTGTGAGCGCTGTGCGAATTCTGTTAATATGTACCAGATACGGTCTATGCGCGGCTAATCGCCAGACTTGTCCATGGGAATATCATTCCTATGGGAATCCCATGGGAAACGTCCCATGGGATGGGACAGCACACATTTGCATTTCCCATGAGACTCAGAAATAGAATGAGAGTGTCAGAATGTTACTGAATTGTCATACTTAGACTATACTTTTGAATTTTAAAGTCAATAAATTTTGTCG
>JGI24159J19872_10012809_pt1 | contig 10926 bp, 7 predicted proteins | sample Ectturendosymbi4_FD_19872 | JGI IMG/M metagenome (IMG submission 19872)
CTTACTTTTTCTTTGAAAAATCTACTAAGAAGTAAAAAATAAAATAAGCAGCACACTTATACAGTTAACTGTATTTTTTTAGTCAAACAAAACGAACAGCAACGAAATTTGAAGGACTTGGAAAAAGCGAATAATTTTTTCAGACCTGCACAATTGCTATATTTTAACCAATTTTTCTGCCTTCTCTGCATCTAAACATTTTCTTATTTTGGACCATATCAAATCATATGTTGAAAAAATACACTCTGTAGGTGCTGAACTAGCAGGGCATGCACATAAACTTGACGTGAAACTGCAGAGTTTGTGTGGGAATGGTTTTTCTCTGATTGGTGTGCGCATGCTTGCCAAGCCTTACCACGTAGGAGTGAACTGACCAACAACACTTTGCCAAAACAAAGATGGGGTACATTTCTTTACCCTCAATTTTGAATGCCATTATAGGTATAACAAGTCATTATTGCGTGATTGTGAAAACAGTGATACTGCATGATGCAATAAAAACAATTCAGAATGTTTTTTTTCGTTTTCCTTAAAAAAGCACAAAATCTTGTTTCCTTTTAAAGAACCCAAAAAAACGTTTTTTTGAAAAAAACAGGTGGGTTGTGTGTTTATGAAAAAAACGGGTTTTTCTCAACCCTGTGTCTAAGAGCGTTGAGATTTGGAATCCTCAGTTGATAGCTTCTGAGAAAGCATCACAGAAACTCAAAGCACTAATAAGCCTCTATCTTGCAGAATACATGCTACAAAATTGCGGCAAAGTGCGGGGTCGTTTCATGAAAAATCGCGTTTTTACCGTTTCCTTTTTGTGCGATGCCGTGTGAGTAAAAGTGTGTCTGAAAAAGTAATGGTTTCATGTGATGTTTTTTCAAGCACACTTCTTTTGACTTATTCCTGGTGCAGTGTAGGTGGCTCAGAGGGGTCAATGAAACTGATTGGTTCGCTACAAGTTTTTACAAATTTTTTAAGAATATATTTTGTCGCAGCTTCTCGTCGCAATGTCACACTGGTCTTCAGAAACTTGCCTGCTCAGTTTGAGGAATATCGGCAAAGTGAACCCAACCCTGGATGGCAGCGATTCAGTGGACTTAGGTTTGTATTGCGCAAACTATTCCCATTCCTGTGCCAGCAGCACCGAGTTCAATTGAACAGCGGGTGGTAGCGACGTAGCGCCTAGGTGACTTTGCTTTGACTCAAACGTGCTTGTATGAAAACTTTGTCATTCAGCGAGAAGACGCCGTCAAGTAAGACGGCTACCATGCGTTGGTGAAGTTTGCATTGCCTTGAAGGCTTCCAGGCCATCGGTGTTGTTTTGAACAAAACAACTGTTTTGCGAAGTTGTTTGGGAAACGAAANGCGCTAAAACAGTTTTTGTTTTTGNCTGAAGCTCACCTCGACGCTTTATCTGGNAAAAGAAACGCTTGCANTCGATTTTTNAACGACCCGTCTGCTTGTTTTTTTGCAGCGCGAAAGCGCGCCAGAGACCAAATAACTTTCCGACCTTTTTCAACAGGTNGCTTTGAACAAGGACTGGAGAGCATCTTGAAATCGTGCGGCGATAANCTGCTGGTGTTCTCGATCGACGACTGCGACCCTTTCATCACGAGTCGTTCTCTCTGGTTGCTTAGTTGCTACAACAAGTAGGCCTCTGCGTACATCAAAAGATACTCGTTTTCTGCGTAAACAAGGACATTTTTGTCTGGTCTTTTCAAAGAGACGCTTTTGTTGCAAGAAAGTCAACATGAACTGTCGCGTATGCTGAGTTTAGTTTTCGCTTTCAATAACTTCAATTGCGTGATAATAATTCAGGAATTTTTTAAAAATTTACGGAAGAAAATGACTGGAAATTTTTAATTCTTATTTTCTTCCCGTTTTAAAATTAACGGTTTTCAGTTGTGACCCTTATTAGAGTGTCGGAAACACAAATTGAAAAAACATGTCGTTATTCACCGTTTGAACACGATTGGACGCAATACCCCACAGGAAGCAAAAGTTGTAATCACGTTCGTCCGTTTGTAGTATAAAGCTGGACAGTAAAAGAACGCTTTTTGTGTTAACTCTTTTCTGTTAGGGTTTGTGTATAGATTTATGCGCTCTTTTGCAGTGGGAATTATGTGTTAGATGAAAAGTGCTAAACAACACTCGATTCGTGAAAGCATTGAAATATGAAAATTTTTTCTTTTCTTAGGAAAGTGCAGAGCGTGACGTATCGAAGCTCTTTGGACCCCCTAAACCACCAGGTGGCCTGGATGCTGGGGACCGCGTGCAGGGACATCGTGTCCCTTGAAGTTGCACCCAGCCACCCCTGGTAATGTCTTCGTCATAAATAGTGCTGGAATGTAATGAAATTGAGATACTTACAAAAGTTGCTTTTTGGAATGGCGCCTCTCAATATTTTATTGAGAAGTGTAACTACTGCTTTCATCCTTCGAGCAAATGTGCAAGCATCTCCTGCATTGTCACAGTCCGCAATCTGGCGTTTTACCTGCAGTAAAGTTTGGGGTTCGCTGGCTCTATTTTAAACGACTTGACGAGTTGTTGGTGATTCGGTGATTTCCTCATGTTTGCTCTGGAAAAATGCCGCTCGTGTCCGTTTCTCTCGAATGACCATCGTCGCCTCAGCATCGTTTGAAAAAAACTTGCTTTTTTAAAAAAAAAACAACAACGTTTTTTAGTTCATCTCGTGGTCTTTTCACGAACAACGTCGTCCGACTGATGTCGTGGTGCTGGCCCCAGTTGCAAGCCCTCAGCTTCGGGGGATTGGACACGGACGGCGCGGCTCTCTTGGCCGTCGGTGAGTTCCTCTCAATATGAGAAAGGCACACTTTGGCCGCGTTCGGCTTGACGCAGTCCAACATATAAACACAGTAACTGTTGAGAAGTGCGCAACAAAATTTACTCAAATTGCGAAACGTTGTTGAATGAAAGACCGAAAAGCATGTAAAGGTAAACCACCGATTGTGCACATGCAACAAACAGCACAAAAAGCCATGTTTGCTTTAAGCTGAACAAACACGCTGCCTGTAATCAAGCGCTGTGCGGTAATATCTGCCTAATAGCACTCCTCAGACATTAGTTTGATCTCCGCTTCGTGTGGATTGCCTTCATTTCGTTCTATGTCGCATCTCTGGCATTCAGCATCCTAACGCAAGAAAACTTACCGTTCAGACGATGCTTTGCGACCGTGTTGAAAGTAAATGAAGAGAACGGTGCTTTTACTCACAAGGTAAGACAGAAGTGCTTCTTTTTACGGCTAAATTTTAATCGTTTAAAATTTTCTCCCTGCAGCACTCAACTGCCAGCACATAAAAGTGATCGAGATGGAACACGCGAAAGGAGTGAACAAGAACCTGGCAGTGTCCGTTTGCAAGCATGGTCTGCGTGGTAGGCTTGATATTCATTCGCCTCAACTTAAGATTGGTGTCAGTTTTGTAGCCTCACGTTGACTCCATCTAATTCGATTCACGTTTCACACATGCCGGTAATTTCGATTAAATGGCATGTCCGAATGGATGATATACGAAACTTATGTAGTAGCAGGGTGGTTGGAGGCACGGGAAAATTTCTGTCAGGAATTTCTCGTCTCGACCTCGTGCTCTCGCGATGTTTTCATCTGCTTGCAACATTTACTTGAGTGGTTCTGTTCTTGAGGCATCCCGGCTTCAACTTCAACAACACCGCTACATTTAACAGTGATAAAGATTTTCTTCCGTCGGATTTATAAAATCGTAGTCAGGAGAGCAACGCCGGAGTACGAGCCCCTGTCTTTAGTTCAACTAGATTTCAAAGCATGTCTCATGGATGTTTCTTCTGCCTCCAAACCATATATTCAGCGTTTACTACTTTATCCCTTCCACGACATGGATTTGCTCCTTGCAATGATCTCAACTGTGCTTCGACTCTCTGCCAGACTTGAAGACCCTCCTGTTCACCCACACACCCGTGTCCCCAGCAACAGTGCGTCACTTCCTGGAGAACTGCTCCCTGCACTTACTCAGCGTCACCGTCGCACAGGAAGATTATTTTCCCAAGATGTCCAGGAACGGAAAGGTCTCGCCCGAATACCGGAAGATCGAGGCCTCGCTCTCCGTGAGTAAAGACTCGACCGCCGGCATCCGCCATATTTTAATCACCATATTTCTCCCAATGGTTTTGTCATTAGCAACCCGTGATTTCTGGTGTGAACAGACGAGAAATACCCGAGCATTTTGCGTCACAAAGGTTAAGGTGCTGGCGAGAAAAGCAGATCGCGCGGAAAAACTGTCGCGAAATTGTGACGGGAAAGACCATCGTTTTGCTCCCTTACCGGCCAGCATCGATACACTGCCCCGAGCAAAAGTACGATGTGAGCTGGAACAACGTGTTTCCGTTCTCGCTTGTAGCGTCATCCTTTTCTTGTGTGGGTACACCAGGTCACTAGGTGGCGCTTACGGGTAGTTTACCAGGCGCTGTATTTTCTGCCGTCAACGATAAAGTGTACCGTTAGTGAGCGCGTTAAAAAGTAGCGTGACATAAACCTTCAGTAGAAGCTGGTCGAAAAATTTTGTATATGCAGTCAATTCTACGACCGAAGCAGCTAAGTTATAGGAGCGTCGTTCTTTGAGTTCTGTCCTGTGGAATGTTGTCACTTCACACAAAGACATTACAATTTTCGGTGAAGGTTACGCCCTCTTCAGTTGCCAGCTTCAGGCATGTGCTCTATTTGTGGGTGAAACTGAGTGGACAAAGTTCCGAATAGTTGGATTTGGGTCAAATATATGTAATTTTACTAAAATGCTCCACAGCCAGTTTGGCGTCATGACTTATTGAAATCATGAGACCTTTGATCAAACTGCGACCACAAGAGTTTTAAACAAAGCTTTAGTGGTAAAGCACCAAATAATAAGTTTAGTAAGAATCATTGCTGCAGCAGAAAGTAGAGCCCGTATTGTATGGGAAAAGATCGACAGATATGTACATTGACGGGTCCTTTGAATCGTCTTATCTTTTGTCAACATCAAGTCAAGAAGCTAGTTCACTTTTTGTGTGCTTTACCATACATTTAACGCAATTAAAGTCTTTCTCGGTCGCTTTAAGATTGGTGTGAGTTTTGTAGCCTCGCGTTGACTCCATCTGATTCGATTCACGTTCCACACATGCCGGTAATCGCGCTTCCGTCATGCGCATGTCTCGAGCTGCATGGCGTAAGACAATTGTGACGATTTCCTGGATACTCGGACCCCTGCGCGAAACGCTACAGCGCCACCTCAATATAGGGAAAAACCGGTGCTTGTCATAAGCTATTTATGTTTGAAACAGGCACCACCACCACGCTATTGCGCCATCCTGGCAACTGAGGTGAATAGCATCGATGCTTTATGTTGCAACCATTATTATGTATCATTATCCCTTTTTTGTTTTTTCAGAAGCTGCAGAGGGATCCGATTTACTCGCGAATACTGGAAGTGCAGTGTTTGTAACAGAGATCGTGAAAACGCCCCCGATGTTCCCTGTCCAGCGCTGATTATCAAGTGATTTTTCGTCTGTCTTCATTGAAGTGTTCGTATTTCACCCCATACTTCCTTCGTTTTGTCGGGTTTTTCTCCTTCAACTTTCTTCCGACAAATCATACACAGTTCTTGCGAGTAAATTGCCAGTTTTTGCCCATACGCTTGCACCATTGACACAACGCTCCCCTCAACGATGCTCTCTGCTCAGTAACCTACTGTTTGCTCCTGTGTGCGAAGTCGCAAATGACACCATACCGCGCGTGTACTGCGCGCGATATTTAACCAGGGCGTCTGGTTTTTCATTAATTGCGTTTTGATACAAAGCACAGCGCGAAGCTTCTGTCTAGCAAACGGTCGCTCATTACAGTGTAACCAATGCGCGCAAACACTCCAAAAAATAAGAAAGCGTTGTTTCCGACGCTCACGTCAAGAAATGACGTCGCCTGCGCAAAATTTACTCCCTCGGCGATCGAAGGTAGCGGGCGATGAACCTGACATTTCGTGATCGTCTGCTACTCTGCTTTTTCGACGCAGTATTCGTAGAATAGCGGTGAAGCACGCATAGCTGTAGCGGCGTAGATTGCTTGCAAGTGCCGACGTTGACGGAGCTACAAAGAGGTTTCGCCCGATTCACAATGGTCGCCTCAGCAACAGCGGCTGCGATTCCGCTCATAGCTTATTAAGACTTTTTGCCGAACACTCGTGAGCTCGTGCTGTTAACCTCCTTTCAGCAGGCAAGCAACAGACGAGGTCAAACTTACAAAAATCGAAATGTATTTTTTTCCAATATCTTTCACCATGGGCGTCGGGAGGAGTTGTTCTCCACGGGAAGCCAACAGTGGTGAAATTTCATTTTGCCAACTCCGAAACGAAGAGAAAAAAAACATTTTTCTACTAAAACAAGTTAATAGCACAATACCAAATTTCAAAATCCAGGGGACAAGGCCTCCCTTGTCCTCCCCTTCCGACGTCCATGTCTTCCACCACTTTCAAAAAACGATTTTGGTGAATACAACGGCAGGAGTTTCTGAAAATTCGGCCGTTGCTAATGTTGCTGAAAATGTCGCTTGCAGTGTTAACGACTTGTGTGACGCTGCAACCTGATGCAACTCTCAATGTGAACGAACACAAAACCGCAAGGCACTGCCGTTGTCTGCGCATTCTAGCTCGTTTCACAAAAGTTACCCGCTGTTTGATATTTCGTTTCGTTCGTCTGCTTAACTCGACCATCGTCAAGACTGCTGATGCAAAGCTGCGGAAACTCGACCTTCGTTTCAAACGAACTTCTGATTCTATCTCATTCAGATCTTGACGCCCGACCGTGATGAGTTCGCGCTCACAGCACCTACCTGCGTTTTCAACTTTTCTGGCCGCTCTTGCGTTGTGCAATAATTCGCGTCTGGGTTTTTCACTGTGCATGGTGCTTGCTGGTTCATAGCTACACAAAACGCAGTTGTCCAAGTGATGCTTTGCGCTGATAGGTGTTTATTTTCGCATCTGTCTGTACTTGATCTGTCCTATTTGCACATTTACCGGAGAGCACCTATATTAAAAGTTTTACTCGTTTCAGGTCGTAATCTGAACTCAACTTAAACCTTCAAGCGCCTCTAATTTCTGTTTAGTTTTATGTTGTAGCGCCTTCCGTATTGCCAGTGGTGTTAACAGTCTTTGTTTCTGCTCCACACTCATAGCTTTGTAGAGGTGTTTTGTAGTTGGGTAAGGTATGAAATGGCTGTTGCTTTTGCAGAAGCATGTTTAGGTTTTTTTTCCATGCTTACCAGAAACTGAGCGTTCATATAAACATAATGACCGCGTGCGTAGGCCTGTATGGTATAAAAATGCGTTAAATTTTATTTTTGCAGTATTACAAATCAGTCTTTGACTGGATGCTTAATAGAGGTAGCAGTGATGTGGCAACTTCGCTTTATTACAGATAAAAGTTCAGATAGTTCGTTTGGAAATGCGTGGAGGCGAAATACACAACTCAAATGTTTGGAAACGAACAAGTGGCCAGAAGTGGGGGTGATTACATCGCAAATTTAATCGATTACGATTACTTGCCACATGCTCGATTAAGACTAAACAAAATTACGATGTAACCGATTGCGATTACATTGTCAGTAATCACGATTAAATTTGTCTTGAAACATCCTATCTATATGTTTTGCTGTGTGTGTGTGATGGCCAGGGTTGCCAAATCACATGAAACTTTTCCAAGGACATTTTTTTCAATGAGGTACAGTCAGTGGCGTGAAGTGGTCTGGTGATGTCCGAGACGACCGCTTGATTTTATGCCCCCCTAACAAATTCTAGTATTGAACAGTGGAGTGTGGTATGGTGTTCAATGTAACTGGATATACGCTGTTTGTGACGTCACAATATGACGTTAGTTTGGCGAAGTTTGTTGACACAGCATGCATAGTATTCTACACGCACTCTCCTTTCTCGTTATTACAACCTGCAATGTTTCACTGTAATACACACATGTTAATCAGTCTTCCACGTTAGGAAATGGAGCAAAACACAGCACTCAACGCTAAGACAAAGCGGTTCATAACGTCAAAAATATCCGGCAAGCCATGAAAACAGAGTAGCAGAACACACTCAGTNCTACNTCAGAGCAGTTCACAACTGCAATATATATAAGGCTGCGCATTTAAAGAGGGAAGTGAAACACACTCATCGGTACGATGGCGCAGTTCATAAATTTGAAGAAATGGCTGCGCGAATGTCTTGTCGAATAGCAGTCGAGCAGAGAAGGTATGCGGCTGGGATGGCGGACACCTGGGGTTGACAGTTTGAAACTTATGAACTAGCCTACACAAGAATTGAAATTGTGCATAAAGTACGCAAGAAAACTTTCGTCTTTATGTGGCTGTTATATGTACAGTACAACTACTGGGAGGACAGAACATATACGCGTTTGTGTGAGCCTTTATGATCAAACCGCCCAGAACCGTCGCCAGAAACTATGGTTCACAACGGGGACCTTAAGTTGGCGCATGGAGGCTTGATATTGAAAATTTGTTAAAATCTCCACTTATTTATAGTGCTTCGTATTTTAATTTAGGGGCCTTGGGGCATCGTCTGGAGGGGCGAAGCCCACCAAAGCACCGCCGTGTCGACGAGACTGAAACCTGAACTGCCAATTAGTGATGAAGCTCGAAATGATGCCCATATTGCAAGCACAGGTGTAAAGCCGCATTGGCGCACACTCAGGGTTGCCACATCGAAACGGGAAACTAATGATCAGGGACGCCGGAACGGGGGCACTGCCCTTACAAAGGGGGGACACAGGTGGCATACCAGTATCGTAAGTAATTTCATGCTTTATCAATATCAATTTGAAACAAATTTATTGCAGCTATTCGCCTAAAATTCAGAATGGTTTTCTATAATTTCTGTTATTAGTTTTTGAGGTCAACATTGTTGTTAAACATGTAAATGCGAAAAGAATGACTATTATCGCTATGGGTGTGCTTTTACACTGAACTCAAGCAAACAGTTTTGAACTCGTGGTACGTCAAACGCCTCATGCCAGCAAAAATAAACGTCACAAGCCATATTTCTTTACACACGTGGTCACGGTCGCACTAAGATCTTCCAAAATCCTGACGGACGGGAAACTACACTGGCCATCAGGATGACAACAAAAACACTTTTGAAGCAAACATCCTTTGCAGTCTAACCTTCAAAGTATTTCAAAAAGACATTTTTTCGCATAAAACATTTGCGAACGNCNNCNCCGAAATGGCAGCGCCGAACTGTCCTAGACTGGTCATTTGTGCTTTGAGAGGCGGTATCANAAACAAAAGTGTTATTCGCCAAAACTCAAAACGTTTTGGCCCCCACCAAATTTTTGGTCTGGCTAAGATACTGCCTGCAGGGGCAAGTTACCAAACTTGCAAGCGGATTGTTTTACCGTTGGTCTTTATCGTGTAATAATAACATGGCAACAAATGTTCACTTCAAGTTACGATATTAGGCCCTTTTGTTGCATGTCACTCTTGAACGCTGACATCTTGGCAGGTAATGTAACGAGACAGTGACTGTTGATAGCTGCAAGCAGGGACGTCGGAGAGCGGTGGCACTGAATCCCTGACCTTTCAAACGAGGGACAACGGGGGCAAAGGTGACTTTTCATAAGTACTTTTATGATTTTTCAAGATCGAATTGAAACAAGCTGTCATAGTTTGTTTTATTAGTTTTGAAGTCAACATTATTGTTGAACTGTAACAATCATAATCGGCAGGCCCTAACCAGATTGGGACACCAGGGGAGGCGAAGAGTTTACTGAGAGGGGCCCACATTTTCTAAAATACGTCCAACACATTTTTCCAGGGAGGGACGAATTTTTTTTCAGGGGAGACCAAGCCCCTGCGCCCCTCCTAGTTACGGGCTTGATATTTGGTAACGATCTTTTTGTTTTTCGTAAGTTTGCATTGCCCTCTACTTTTTTCTGCCCTACCGGCGTCCCTGCGAATGATGCACTAAAAAGTCAGCGAAATCAAGCAAGTTGAAATAGGACATTTTTGAATTTGGATCAGAAAATTAATCAAACAGCCGTAATTATTTTTCAATCCTTTTTTTGTGATTTTCCCTTGATAGCTTGATCTGGGCAAAGCCGCGTCACTATCAGTTTAATTGGGTGTGCGTCAGAGATGAGCGGACTGACATATTTTTCAGTCCGAGTCCAATCCTGATCTGCAAACATTGAATCCGATCAAGTCCTGATCCGCCAAATTTTTGAAAATCATCAGTCCGATCCAGTCCTGATCTGCCAATGTAAAATCATGTAGGCTATTTTGCCTCATGAGGCAAAATAACCACTGGAGCTAGCTATTTTGCCTTAAGCCAAAAGGGAAGGCAAAATAGTTCCAGCAGTGCTTTAGCCTCATTAGGCAAAATAGGCACAGCCTTTGGCACTTCCAAAATAAGAATAAGTGTCTATTTGGCATCAAAGGCAAAAGCACTGCTGGAGTTATTTTGCCATTAGAAGAATCCAATTGGTTAAATTGGTCAAGTGACATGTACAATACACTTAGATTAGCGTAAGTTCCTTGTAATATGACCTAAAATCCTAAACATAAAAGCAAACCTACACCCAAAACATAAACCCAAACTCGAAACCTAAACCCAAAACTAAACCCAAAACCGAAACCCAAAACTAAACCCAAAACTAAAACCCAAACCTAAACCCAAGGTAAACCTAAACTCAAAACCTAAACCTAAAAGCTGAACCTAAAATCTAAACTCAAAACCTAATCCCTAAACCTTAAATGTAAACTCTGAACCTAAACTTAAACACACACCCTAAACGTAAACCCTAAACCTAAACCTTTTGAAAAAGTACCTGGAAAGCACTCATATCAAAGGTGTAATCTCTACTAGCTAAGCCAAACGAAATGGTGAGAGAAGAACCAACGAACACTCGCACAAC
>JGI24159J19872_10012814_pt1 | contig 10924 bp, 9 predicted proteins | sample Ectturendosymbi4_FD_19872 | JGI IMG/M metagenome (IMG submission 19872)
TTAAAAATGATTAGAATATAAAATTTCATCTTTATTCTTTGAAAGTTTCTACAAATGTCAAAATTGCTATGCAATGTTTTGAAAATTTCGCGGGGGGCAAATGCCCCAAATTCCCCCCCTGGTTGTGCGCTTGATCACAATCATGTTGAGCGTTCCTGTTTTCATCAATGATTTCATATTAACCTTCTGACCAGAAAAAAGCTTGGGTTAAGTAATTACTATCCAACCTGTGCATAGCGTAAAAATATTACAACTTTCATTTGATGTTAATTGCCACGCTATCCTACTGTAAACGTGAAAACATTCCCCTACAACGGTTAGGTTCAGCAACAAAATCTAACGAAAGTAGAAAGATGGTTTTCATTTTGGAAGTGCTGAGGGCATTGACAATGCCACTACTTACAGATAGCTTGCAACCTGTTGCATCGATAAAGGGCATGTAACTACAATGAAAATATGTCGGTTTCCCAGTCAATTGGATTTTGTTATTTAAACGTTCATGGATTTTTAAAAATTCAACCGCTTACGCTAGATTGGCTAGATTATCAGTTCCCAGACTTTTTTGAGGGCGATCCAAATCTGACTTTGGTGAACACGCCTCAAACAACAACCCAAGCCTCAAACAACTTGTGAAAAAAAGAAAAAAAATATTGTATCGGTGATTTTTTGGCAGTAGCCTCAGATGGTAAGTTCTTTTTTGATGTCAGCATTCTACTCTTTTCTCAGGTACCTATACGCTACAAAACAAACAGTGGAAACGTTGAAAATACACAACTCCGGTTTGGATCGCCTCGGCACGGCCCTTTTTTATCCTTCGTCACCCTTGTTTGGGTTTCGANTGATACTGGGCAAGATCAACTAACCCACTGTTGCGTTAAGTTGCGGCGGCAAGTAGCCTAATTCTTGACATTACTGCAGAGCCGTTGTGAGAATAGATGTTGGCGTCGTTTTCACAAACACACAACCATTTTCACACTTTGTGTAGACTGCGTGGGTCAAACATATGCAAGTTTCTTTAGTGGACATGTGTAACTTTTGCATTTCATAACATTTAATGACATAAAATCCAAACATTTTTCAAACGCGTTGAGGTATTGTAGCCTTTACGTTGTCAGCTGCATTTGTCAACCAGTCGCTCAATAATTGCATAAGAACCACGTCTTACATGCGCGCAAGTTTTGTAGACCAACTTCGGGAGTCATTTTCTAAAGCAAAGTCGCTACTCGGCTTCGATTGAACATGTGCTGGTGTACATCAGAAGAGTGTAAATATAAAAACGTAATCATAATGCCGGCCACAATGACAACTGCAACATTGGCTGCAAAAACATACTGCAGATCTTGCACTTAAACATCGAGATTTTCGCAAGCTATCTTATATGAAAGCTTTAAGAACAAATGGTGGCATTCATCCAAAATAGAAGCTTGGAACTTTACTAAAAAGAAACTTTCAAAATTTTTCAATTCAACGAAAATAGATTATGTATTTGCTGGCTTAAATCTGAACATATTATTCAGAAAAAAAAACGCTAGAAAAATGTACCTTTTATGGATGTTGCTTTGAAGACAAGAGGTATTAAATAATTAAATTTTGAGACTTAGCTGTTTTTTGCCCCCCTATCAAAATTCCTGGTTACGTGCCTGAAAGGAGGCAACATAAAGGATAAACTTAAAGATGCTTGAATAAGAACTTTTACCCGTGGTAAGAAGTCTTTGCTAAGAGTTCCATATGTATAAGTGTGCTTTTCCAGCACAGAATGAGAGATTTAGTGGTGCCATTTTTATGCATGCCTTGTTTTTGACTTTATTATGTGTGACGTTACATTAACCAGATAATTTCAAGTTTTGATAACTTGCAGTTCAAGACTGTTTGATAGCTTACAGTTCAAGACTGTTACAGTTCAAGACACCCTTGCCTCCATACCAAGACTTTTCACACTCACTGGTATAAAAAAAATTGAACTTAAGTTGCTGTCGCTTTGTAGCCGATTTATAGAAATTGGAAAATGTTGCAAAACCTGCAGAAAAACAGACATTTAAAAATTTGTTTAAATCTTATTTATATTCTAGGAGCTCTAGATGGTGAAATATATTAATATCAGAACATTCCTCTTATAGTTACAACAATAAAATGTGATAATCCAAAAAACTGCTTTCATCAGGAACCAACTAAGTGTTATTTCAAACTAGTAATTATAGTTTGATTTTTACCAACTCTTACTTTGAAAGGAGACTTCCAATTTTCCTCTCAGTAAAGGTGGCTCTTCTGGACACAATTTCATGTCTATTGTTTCTCCTGTTGGATTTGAGAAGTTCCGAACGAAAACTCGTGTAATATCAACGGAGTTAGGAGGCACTGTTGAACGGATTAAACTACTCGATGTAGTATTTGTTATGACATGGGTGTTTTTACCCAGCCTGGCAAGCATTTGTCGCCGCCACGTCAAGTGTAGGCATGCAAGAGTAAAAATGGTTGGAGCAAGGCCAAGTGCAAGTACCCTTCTTCTGTTCAAGGACATATTTTCTTATTAGGGGAAGATCTCTTTATTTTCCTTTATTTTATTAAACAGCCAAAAAATATTCCAACAGATCATCAGAAAAATACACTGTTTAAGGAAAACCGTTGTTATGTTTTGCAGTTCAACAACATAACTTTATTGATACTTGAAAAGTTCAAACCTAGATTTTATTCTAGTTACAAAGCTATTAGGTGACAAAAGTCTTCTTAGATTGGAAGCCATTTCAAAAACATTTTTATGCGTAAACAAAGAGAAACTATCAACATAAACAAACGTGTTTTTTCACTGCGAAAATCTTTGCCAAGTGTCGTACAAATTATTTTCTTGGTTGCTTGTAAAACGTTTTAAACAAACACAAACTTTAAAATGAATATTTAACCTGAATTTCTTCAAAATATTTGTAAATACGTTTCTCTAAGCTGCACACAGCTCGCAAATTGGTGCTCTAAGGAAACAGTGCCAATAAAATATTCTGCAAAATGTTCTCACTTAAGTACTGTGGATATTTAGGTGAATTTCTTACAACCGAAATTGCAGTTTTTTAGAAATTTTCTTCTCTTGAAAAGAAACTGCAAAATCGAGTTCACAGATTCTGGTTGTCTTTTTGCCCATCTTGTCTTCTCAATACGATATAGCATAAATACGCGTACAGAAACGTAAGACCAAATTTTTCCACTTGGAAAGCAGATTTGGTTTTTGTTTGTATTTTGCGGGTAAAACAACAACTCTAAGTTAAAATACGTGTTTTTCTTATAATCTATTCCCGTAGATCAACGATCATACCTAACTTTGCTAACTTTATAAGACAAATGTAAAACAAGAAGATCCAAATGCGTAGTAAAAATGCTTCTACTCATGCTTTAAAATGCCATTAATTTACCACAGATTTGCATCCGAGAGTTTGCAATGAACATATGGGTCTTGAAAACGGACTTTTTTGTAACATTTTTTTATTGACGCCATCTCTCGAGTATTAAGTAAAAAATAGCTTTATCTTATCACGTGCTACGTATGAACTTACAAAAAAACACTCGCAGGAAGGCGTCAAGTTTTGCAGGGTAAAGAACATTGCGAAGAAACAAATGCTGAAATCGTCAATAATTATTATTGAACACCAGATTACTCTAGCTGTTTCAGAAGAAACTGACCGAAAAGTTTTGTTGGCAGAAACATCTTATCTACTACATCTTTTGCACTTTTGCGCCCTTTAACAAGTTTTGTTTAAGGCAGTGCTTCTCATTTATAAGCCCGCGAGCATCATGTTGCCCGAGAATGACATGCGTGTGGCCGTGACGCTATCGCTTTTTCAATGTTTTAGTCGTACGTACGAACATCGTCAAGTATTTCAGGGTGTATTAAAAGAAGTTTTGCATTACATCAATCCACTACACATAAAACTCAACAGGATATTATCTCAGATTTGACAAAGGTTGTCCATCACCTTCAGTGTCACCTGCGTGCATGCAGTGTTAACGGCTGCGCGTGACTGAATGTACACATTACATCAGGAAATTTGGTAGTACTCGATCAGCTGTTGTTTTTTAAAATTAGGAAGAGAAAGTAGCGTTACTAATTACTACAGTCAGGTTCATTAGCGTGCTTGAGAAAATAAAGAGAAATCATTTGCTTCTCTTTCTTCATTGAGATCATTTTAATGTAAAATACTGTATTAAAAATCAGATCATTGTAAAGTATAAAAAACCAACGCCATGTTAGCCTTGATGAAGAAAAAAGTTCATCAGGAGCAGACACACGAAAAGAAAAAATTGAGAAAAATTACGTCAGCGGATGGAAAACAGGTAATTGCGCATGCAGCCAAAATTGTCAGATCAATTCAGAACAAAACGGAATGTTTTTAAGAAAAACGGCAGCTGAATTTTTGTTTGTCAATGACGGTCTCACCTTAATTTACCATGTTTGTTACAATGCCATCAGTTTTTTAAAACAAACAAGTTTAGAGCGCTTTTATCAGTAGTATCGTATGATTCCCTTATACGAGTTATACCCACCAAAGAGCCAGATCAGGAGAATGACAATTGTACCATTTAAATCTCTATTTAAAGAGCAGAAATTGATCTTAACCAGGTCGATTAATTCCGGTTAAAAACAACCGAAGCCCCGTGAAAGCTTCCGTGGATACTTGCTGGAGGCACAAAAAGTTCAATTTCAGATGTAAAAACAAAAAATTTTAAAGGTTTAACCGGACTACTGTAGATTGACTTCACAAAAAAAATCCATCAATAGACAATAGACATCTCTTGTTGGTAAATTTTCGTTGGTTATGGTGGTGTGCTAGAATATCTATACGAAGCTTTGGTGTCAGCAGTGAAAATCTAGTCAACACCTTCAAACTAAAAAACGCCGTAAATCACTGAAAAGATACGAAAATCACTGAAAATTTGGCAACTTGAGTGACATGACAATGACCCCACCAGCGGAATAACATTAGAGTGGGAAGGGTCCGCGGATAAAGTTTTAGTGAGAAGCCCTTCCTTACGGAATCAATACCGCTTTTATATCAATTCTACCCGTACCAGCGCCTTGCAAAAATGTACTGTTTCCAACGTAAAGTATACCACACACCTTAGTGACAATACTTTATAAAAGAGGGGAAAATACCAAACTGCATGAAAATTATATGTTCATAAAATCTGCGTGACTAAATCCACTAATATTTTGCAGATATTGTGCTATTAAGTCGTTATCAACATCTGATACTCTTTTCCCCATAGGATCTCTTGGCAGCACCTTGTCCTGAACCTCTTTGTTTATTCCCTAATACTGCACAAACTAGTTCATGTAAATGCTATCAGCTCACTACGCAAGCAATACTCTTTCACACAAGTGCGTTGATTGTTTTGATCTGAAGTCAAGCCTTATCCAGAATATTTAAAAATAATTTTTCTTTTATTGAAACGTCATGCATCTAATATATCATGTTTTAACTATGCATCTAATACAATGGCTTTTTCTGTGTTAGCCTGATTATTAGGTTTAATTCTTTGTCAAGATCAACATCACGACTTCATGTGAAACATATAGGTAGGGCCGAGTCGTGCAAAAATGTCATATAGCCTTTTTGGTTAATGCCCAGTTTTCGACAAGTTGTGTCCGACATTTTAATTTTTCTCAGTTCGCGAGGATTTGGTAGAGATTTCTAATCTGTTATAACTTTTAGGTGCTACTTCGTAGTATCACAAAAATTTGTGTTATAACCGGTTTAGTTATAAAACCTGGCTCAAAGCAATGTCGACAATCAAAATCGTTCAGTCAAAATTTATTTAAAAATTAAGCGACTTACATCACACACAAAGTTTAAAATTTATTTCTAAGCTGTTTGTATAGTGTCTTGCTTGAGTAAATCATTGAACTTACTCCAACCTGCTTTTTTGATATAAACACTTTACGATTTAGATATCAACCAAGATTTATAGTACCAAATCGAAATTGCATATTTATCTATAAATGAAAAAAACTATAAACACAGGGTTTTCACTTTTGACTGCTGAATAATACTAGAAATATGTTGACATTTCAGATGAAAGTATTCATACAGCTGCACTATTCTAATTGCTCCTGGATACCTTCGATTAAAATCCAACAACAGAAGAGCGTTTGATTTTTATACAGCACATATGTGCGACGAACTGTGAATAATATGCGGTTGCGAGTTTTTGAACAGTCGTGCTAAAGTAAACAAAGAAACCTCAACAGCAGTGCATTCCAAAAAATGACTTGGTAAGCGGAGTCTTATGTAAATCGCAATACCAGTACGAAAAAGCGATATTGCAAAACTTAACTTTTACTGCGTCAGCGATTTGACGAGACTTAGTGTAACGTCAACTCTCGTGAAATGCATACTTTAACACGCACTTGTAAAGTCCCATTCTTTCCATTAAAGTTTGATCACTGCCTTGCAACAATAGATTCGATTTTCTGCATAAACCATTGCTGTTCAAAATTTGAAATCTTATTTACCTGCAATGCAATTTAGCAAACGCTGGTGTTGGAAGAAGTGTTTACGGCAAGTTTAATTAACCCATTTCGTATGATTGCATTGGAAGTTGCATTCGTGAACAAGGAAACTTTTTCGCTGAATGTGCAAAATTCGTGGTCTCCTGGTCTCCTCTTTAATGCGGCGTTACACAGTCATTGGATTTTGCTGCTAGTGTTGCAGTCATGAGGAGATGTCTCAGGTGCGTCGTCTTGGGGGCAGGAATAAAAGATACGGAAGATTTGAATGCAGAGTTTATAAATGCTCTTACCGATAGAGGGGAAAAGTAATAAATGACAAAATGAATAAGTCGTCAATTTATTATTTTGGGAAGTTGTCAGCAAGTAGTTTAAATGTATGCAGGAGCTCAAATATTTCAGGAAGACTTGCCCAGTTTTTCGTAACAAAGATACTGTCTTTGTCACTAATGACATTTGTCAGTGAGTTCATCATCATTACTCTTCATCTCACTGACACTCTTATGAACGAAACATCTGAAGTCTGTAAACCTTATCATTTTTGCCACTGGTTTTGGTATGAATGAGATCTGGGTTGAAGAAGAGAAGAAAATTATCGTTCTGATTGAGAACGAAGGCGCATTAATGCTTGGTCGAGGATGTGGCAAATTTGTAAAATTGTACCATACCACCATGTTTGGTCGTTGACAAAGTTTTTCTTTAAGTGGGTCAATTAACCTATTGTTAAAAGCCTGCTCAGGTGACGTTGAGTTCGGGTAACGCGTGAGGTTACCGTGGGTCTGATGTGACCGTGCAATTGCCACTCCGAAATTTCAAAAATATGTTTAGTTGTTCACAACAACGTACAACTAGGCCCGTAACCAGCTTGGGACACAAGGTGGGGCNCAATTTTTTTAAACAATGTCCAATAATTTCAAATTATGTTCAACATTTTCCCAGGGGTGAGGAAATTTTAGGGGGTTCGCCCTCNTGCGTCAACATGATTACGGGCCTGCGTACAACAAGTAACAACCTTTTTTTCCTCTCGAAAATAGTACAACAACGATTTGCAATCATTTTTTACACCCCGAAAATACCAGCTGGTTGCGGCCCTGCTATAGAACAGTGATTCCCAACCGGCGTGTCACGCAGGGGCGTAACGAGGTGAGATGGCGCCCGGGGCAAGAAGCAAGTTTGGCGCCCCCGTGTTCGAAACTGAGGTCTTTCGGAAGCAAATGTACTGTATTGAAGAAAGTACTTGCAGGGCCGGCCCTAGCAGGTGCGGGGCCCAATGCAAGACCTACGCGCGGGGCCTCTCTGAGCAGTGGTGTTATGACGTCATCGTGCTCATTCAACCGTACTACGACCTTTTTGATGAAGATGTTTTATCAAAATCAAAAACAGTTGCTATGTATGCACATGATAAACAGTTTCTTTTATTTGTAGGGGAGTGAGCAGTCCTCCCTCTTACAAAACTCTGCACTGAGCAAATGTTTGTTTTGCTGCGCACTAAGCGCATGCAATTGCGCAACCATGAAGACAAAACACAACGAAGCGTTCCAAGCGTTAAAAGGGCTATGCGATATATATATATATATAGCATACATACAGTATTAAATTTGGAATGCTGCAAGTGCGCGAGAATGAGATTTCACTGAGCAAATGGTCTGGTGCTGGTACTGCGCGATTACGCAGTTGCACACCTTAGAGGGGACACTGGGCGTGAGCATAGCTATTGTGCCCCCTAGCTACGTGCTACGTCCAGGTTTATGATGCTGCTGCTGTGGTGGACTGGACATTAGACGATGTACCGCTAACACTCGTAATTAATCAAAAAGTTGTAAAGGAGGCTTTGTGGAGATCCAAGCGCAAATGCAAAGTTACGTCAATCAAACCGAACTGACAAGCGAATTGAACTTGCAATTACTTAACTCTTGTTGAACGGCACTTTCGTCGAAGAACGACTGACTTGTAGAAAACTGCTGACATGAACTGATTAGTGATTAAGAATAGCTATAGAAATGGGCTCATGGGGAGCTTTGGACGGATGCATGGATTGTTCTCTTGTGAAATTTGCTTTTTTTCGTGTGTTGCGTCATAAAGCGGATAGTTGATCGTGCGCCCAGACAGACGTTTCCTTTTATAGCTTTTATACAAGAACTCGCCTGCGCGTGTGATTAGCGACAGCGAGAATGTTAATGTATAGACTTGGATACCAATGCAAACTGTTCTTTATGACTTAGCAATGTAATGTACAAAGATTTTACACGTCCAGCCCCGTAACCAGAGGGAGGCAACTTGGGAACTGTCACCCCCCCGAAAAGATCAGCTGATTGCGACCCTGACCACGTCACAGATGTAGAAACAACTTACCAAAGGCAATATATGATGCGCATGGTAGATTGATCAACTACACGCATATAGTCGTCCAACATAGTGATGAACAGGAACAATTGTGCTGATTTACAATTTTGCCTTTTTCCTAGGAGCTCCAGTGCAGCTTTAAGTGCCTTTTGCGTTTATGTATCTGGAATGTGAAGTAGTGGTTTTTGTACCTATTTACGATCGCAAATAGGCAAAACAGGGTGAAAGTTTGGTGGAGGGGCAAATGATACGACCGACAAATAACACGGAGCAATTTTGTGGAGAATCGCAGGGAGGCAAAAATAAGTGCGCACACTTGACAAAATTTTGCACTGGTTTGTATGAGAAACAGAAAGACCTTTTGAGAACTGAATAACGTTATGTTAGCAGAACTACCATCAAAGTTAATAATACGACAGACACTCGTCTCGACTGTCTCGGCCTGTTCATTGCGAGTTGAATCACTACACACCTTGTTTGCAATAGCTGTTGGCCTACTGCAGTCTTAACTGGCATTATTAAGAAACACGTTTCACCCATTAAGAGTAGGACATGGCGGAGCGCAGATATAGGGCTCTAACATGAGAATTGAGCACGTTTGATAACCTTCGATTAAATTGATGAGAGGAAATTCACTTTTCGTTCAAATGAGAACATTGTTTGCTAACAATGTGATAAGCCGTTTCTGCTGAATTCTCGAGCCCAAGGAGTATCTGACAAAAATGAACAACCTCCCCAACGACCATGGCGCGGGACCCCAGAGGCGCGGGGCCCAATGCAGCCGCATCGGTTGCATCGGTTTAAGGCTGGCCCTGAGTACTTGTGACGTTGTTGGGACTTTTTGGCGCCCCCCGCAGCGCCCCCGCAGTCATTTGCCGTCCCCATAGTGACTCGGCGCCCGGGGAATTGCGCCCCCTCGTTGCGCCCCTGGTGTCACGACCCCAAAACGAGTTGCGGAGGAGTGGCTGTGCGGTCGCGAACAACAGCCTCAATAGTTTGCTGAAGGCTCGAATGTTGAGAATTGTGCATATCAACACTGGGAGTTACATCAGTAAAACAGAAGCACGGATAGATTTTTGTGAATTTCACATTACCTCCGTTATAATTCCTATCCGGTCTCTATTATGCAGTTTCGATCGACCTTGTCGTCGAAATATGTCACCAACAGAAGAAAAGCGCTGCCCATAAGCGTACAGCATGGGGATGCAGCGGATGCGGTCGCATACCCAACGCTGAAAAATTGGCCATTATTCGGGCAAAAATGTTCAAAATTTGGGCAAAGTATACAGCTACATTCACATCTAAGTGAGGTAGTGCCTATTTTCCCAACTGAGGCAAAATAATAACCAAATCAACGGCAAATTAATGGCCGAGCTTCATTCTTTTTTGCGCCTGATGGCAAAATAAACACTGCCCTGGTGTGAACTGGAATCATGTGGTATTCCAGCAGCCTTTATCAAATTTGGGCTAACTAAAAAATTTTGATATCCTTTTGGGTAAAATCAGAAACATTTGAGTGAAATAGGAACATTTGGGTAAGGTCCAACACTCTCAACTAAATTTGGGCAAATGAGAAAAACTTCAGTCAAATTTGGGTGAAAACAAAAACATTTAGTTTAATTGGAAACACTTGGGTGAAGCCCATCAGTCAAATCAAGTTTTGCCATTTTGTAACAGCTTCATTCAATTGTGTGCAACTTCAAATAATCTTGTTCAAAGATGGGCTATATAGAAAAGCTCCATTAAAATTTTAGTACGTTCAGAAATGTCTGGGTGAATTACAAGAGTTTTATTCAAATTTGGATAAAATCAAAATCGTTTGGGTATATCTTAATAACCTTAATGAAATGTGAGCAAATTGGGACTACTTCATTTAAATTTGGGTGAAGTTAAAAATGTTTCCATAAATTGGAAAAATTTGGGTATATTCCAACAGACTAAGTCAACTCTGGCCAAACAACAATAGCTCCATTCAAATTCGGACCAAATGGAACATCTTTATTCAATTTTGGGTAACTTCAAACAGCTTTATTCATTTTTGGGGAACTTCAAACAGCTTTTTCAATTTTAGGGAACTTCAAACAGCTTCAT
>JGI24159J19872_10012816_pt1 | contig 10924 bp, 14 predicted proteins | sample Ectturendosymbi4_FD_19872 | JGI IMG/M metagenome (IMG submission 19872)
GGTCTACAATTTTAAATGAATTTCATGGGGATTGGGGTTTGAGAGCGTTTTCGGGATAATTTTGGGGCGCTGATTTCAAAACTGTTGTCAGATTCTCGCTATGTGGTCAACTTTTTGAGCTATTTAATATTTTAAATTTACGCAGTTGTAGCATTTTAAGCATACTGTTGCGTAAGAGGGTTACACATTTGGTGATTTGTTAAACTGGCTAACATCTTATTTAAGCACTTAGTGACTTATTGTAATAACCGTGATTTGTGAACTAGCTTATGAAGAGCAATGTACAGCATAGAAAACATGCACAGATTAAACAAACACAAAACTTCAGTTAGTGTATACTGTATACTTGCAACTGTGACTTACAAGACACAGATGAGAAACTGCACAGATATTATGGCCTTGCAATGCAAAGACTGTGGTGACAAAACAACGTCAAAATGCAAAGAATAGCCCAAACATGATAGCATACTCTTTTTTCATGACAGAAAAGATTGCACGGTAGAAATTGTCTTTACTGTGTTTTTCGGGAGTAGCTACTGCCAGCAACCTCTTTCTAAGCACCAGCAATAGTCTGCCAACATTTTGGTATTCCAGCATCCCTGGTATCTTTTCTATTGTTTTTATATCTTGGTGGAAGAACTCTCCTTGCTCTTCAATCATTGCTTCTAAGTTTTCAGGAAAATAGTTTACATGACTACGAGGAAAATGAACCTTCACACTCATATTGCATCCTAATTTTTCGTAAGAATATAACAGCTGTTTTTAAAGGTCGTAATATTTAGGAGCTTTAAAATATCCAAGGAAGTATTCGACAACTGCTGTAAGTTACCGCCAAGCATATTTACAAGGGTTGTCAAGGTAAGAGGAAAATATTTGTTCTGCATTTCAACGGCATATCTGAGAACCATCAAAAATTCTTGCCCTCAACTTTTCAGTGCTCAGCGCAGGGAACTTTTCACACAAATATGCAAAGCAGTCACTTTTACCTATTCAAAGCTTTTGCGAACTGTTTTCATATTGTGATATGGAAAGGAGGAAGTAACACCTCGTTTGGATTAATCAAAGGAAGGTGTATAATATTTCTTTTACCAATCTCAAGTCTTTATCTCTTTTGGCCAACTTTCCCTAGTCCAATGCTCTTGGCAAGCCCTGCTGTCCCACAGACACAAGAAACACGGAAAGGTTGTGTATCCACTTTGTTGCGCAACCAATATACACAAATTCTTCTAATTTACTGCAAATCATCCAGTCATGCTCATCAACTATTGTACCAGGCACAGACTATTCTAACATAGGATTTTAATGCAGTTACCACTTATCAATAGGCTGCTACTAACTCACTCCCTGTGGTCCTACGCAGTTCAGCAACAGCTGAAAAAGCATTTCATCATTCAAAAGCACAACTAGCGATTACAAAATCTATTTTCAAGTTAAAAATGGTGGGAGATAACTTTTGAAACTTTTGGTGAGGTTTTTCAATGTTTTGCGAAAAACTGCAATACGTATGCCCTGTAGCGGCCAATCCTGACCAGATGGACAAAAACTGGTACGATTTTTGAAGTCAGCGCCCCCAAAATCCCCAAACCCGTCACAAACGTCAAGTCCCCAAAAATCCTGTATACCGGTGTGATCGAAAACGATAATACGAGAAAACTAATCCGTTCCTACCAGTTTTGTGTCAGATGACGGGGATTCCGGTTTTTCAGAGTCCAGATAAACGAAGTCTGACTGCGTTTCTTTCGAACTGATTCGTAATTATCAGAAACAAACGATAAGTAACAATATGATTTTTAAGTATTGCGAGATAAAAAAACAAACAAAAGAAAGCAGCATTTTTTCAACTTCTCCAGGGGCTGCTTTGGAGGTTTCTCAACACGACCCTCTACTTTGATGTCTTTAATGATTAGTATGTGATGTTTGAGTTGACAAAAACCGTTTATAAAGTGCTGACCTCTGAAAATCATTACATATCCATTTCTCAGCAAGCAAAACTACATTCGAGAGATTCTTCGCAGCTCGTCAGAACTGACTGAATATCCGACATTTAGCTGTTGCTGGTTGAGCTGCCGTTCACTTTGTTCGTTCGTTTAGTATTTATAACCAACTCCGCATCACTGAGGCACGCTCGGATATTATTGATGGTGAATTTTACGCACAGGCTGAAACGGACGCTTCGTTTCATTATGACGTATATACTGCTTTGATTGTTCTGTCACTTGAAACACGCAAATCTTCTATCATATGTACAGGAAAAAAATACACTAATCGGATTGCTGGTAAAGTTTTGACGCCGAAAAACGATCAAGCTGCAAATCTTTGTCTGCAGGTGACAATGTACTCCTCACCCGGTAAGACGAAAGAACTGGGTTTCGCCCTCGACATTGCACTTCAATCACTGGAGTTCTACGCCAACTTATTCAAAATACCGTTTCCTTTGCCCAAGATGGACATCGTCGGCATTCCAGATTTCGAAGCTGGTAAAACTGCTGTTTTTTCTGCCCCAGCTATTACGCGCCGACTCTAACTAAATCTCCTTATGTCAGTTCCTGCTGCATTGAATCATTGCATCGGATTCCAGGCGGCGTTGCTTGGCCGTGCTTCACGCGTTTGTTATTGTTACGTCGGAATCGCATCGCGTTTGCATTGTTGCTTTCACCGTAAACCAGGTTGGCTTTGTTTACGATGATGTTGATTCGAAAACGCCGTTCACAGTTGAAAGGAGCCTGTCAACGATTTTAATGACAATCGCGAAATTCGCTTCCCTGCGAACCGCTGGTGACCCACGGTAGGCGATCTCGCGGCGATTTTACAACTTTGGGGGCGAATGTTTCGCATGTTGGGGGGTTATAACAACAGAAATCGGGAAAGAATAATTTGACATTTAAGGTGTTCCACGCCAGGACCCTTCTAACGCTCATCGCCGGTAAGCTTTCACAGTATTTCTGATTGCTCAATCCAACCATGTGTCTCAAGTCTTTCAAGCCTGTGCTAGCGCGTTTGAACGACCCTGAGCGCATTGCTGGTTTGCGTTGAGCATTGCCCCAAAGGTTGTTTTTTATTGAAAAAGACGAGCGCGTTCAACAAGAAGTTGCAATTTGAAATTCATGGTTGGGATTTGAACTACAGTAGTTGCACAGAGATGCTTTGTGACGGGTTACAAACGTCATTATGACACGTTTTGGTGGGAATTAGAAATTGCGTGCCTATCTATGCATTTGTGAGCTGATGACTTGTGGAAGAATAAGAAAGAAAATGCAGCTGCTGCTGAAATCACGTATTTCAGCAAGGGCTGAAGTCACGTATTTCAGCAAGGAGTAATTAAGCATTAATCAAACGGCACTCGTTGCAGTCACCGCAGTTCTGTTCATTTCGGAGGGTGCTGAACAGCATCCAGTAAAAGCATGTGAGCAGGGTTGATATGTTTAAGAGGCTGTGAAACATTGCTTCATACCATGCTTTAATCAACATTAGAAGATCGAAAAGGATGTGAAGAGCTTGTGAATAGCTCGCGGTGTTCATGCTTCCGCGCGAATATATGATTTTATTTGTCTGTTACCATGGTTGCTCATGAACAAAAGTCCCTTTTTGTAAAGCATGACGCTTTTTTGTTGCGGAGAAGTTATACTGTGACGTGTCAGGCGTCATTTGCTTAAATGCACGTCGTTTGCGTTGTTGTTGTTTGTGTGGTCATAATGAACAGTGCGGAAAATCCGTTAAGATATGAAGTGAAGAAAATTGTCGTCGCGAACTTGCGGCCGAACAAAGATTCGTGCGAAACAATGAAACTGTACCACGTTTTGCATTTCGCCAAGCGAGGTCATCTTGCTGTGATCTTTAGGAAATCATGGCGGCAAAGCTGAGATATCGTAAATAGAGTTGAAGGTGATTTGAAAATATTTATTACATTAATTGATCGCTGTACTTTTTAAAATCCTTAAATCAATGCGTTGCTCTTTGGACTTTTTTTGTTGTTTGATGCAAAAAGTCTGTATTTTAGTAGGCTTTGCAAAAGAAAAAGAAAAAAAAGCATTTTAAGAGATGAAAGAACCTTTTTTGCGAAATATTTGAACAGGAAAATGTTTTGTATCCTTATTATTTTTCGCCTGCAGGAGCCATGGAGAATTGGGGCCTTCTTATGTTTAGGGAGTCAGCACTGCTGTACAATCCAAACACGTCTACCGTTTCCAATAAGCAGTGGATCGCAACCACAGTTGCTCACGAGATCTCTCACCAGTGGTTCGGAAACCTGGTCACCATGAAATGGTGGGACGATCTTTGGCTGAATGAAGGTGATGAATATGATGGCTTGGCTAGTTTAATTGTTGCTTCACGGTATTAAAAGTCGCTTGCGGTTGCTTCGGAATGGAAGCATCGGGAGATAATCATAGCGGGATATCTGTATTGCTTGGTGGTTGTTGCATTAATTCCACAACGCACTTGCTTGGCGTTCTGTACCTGACTGTGACGTCAACTGCGAAGAGATAAGTCGCTAAAAGTGTGGCTTGCGTGTTTGAGCATAGACTGTTCACAACCGCGAATGTGTTCACATATAGTTGGTGTTTTCCCCCGTTTTTGATTTCCTGTTTGCTGTGGGAAGATAGAGATACTTTCTAATCAGTACTTGGTGTCGCGTAACGTCTCAATCTTTGTAAGGGGGTTAAGCTCTGACACCATAAACAACTTCTTTGCAATCATCGTGTTTTGTGAACAAATTCAAGAGATTAACAGGGCCAAGATTGTCTATAAAGACGTCACAAATCATAATGCCGCTCTGGCCTGGCCTGGATCNCTGGAGAACACACACCAAATATCGCAAATGCTCGAACTAAACAACTGGGAAGCAGGTTCAAGTTGGGGTAACTTGAGCTGAACATAACCGTTGGTCAACATTCCTATCGAACACATCGCATTTTATTCCATTAAAAAGAGAAAAACGTTTCGTCACAATTTTCCCGCGCTCGTCTCCACTCGACCGTGAAGACGTTCTTACGACTGTGGAATACGACGGAACAATGCGTTTGTCGTTCTTGGCGGAGTGCGTTCTAAACTGTTGCCTTTTTCTGACGCGCCAAAGTTCGCATCGTCAACTTTTGTTGGAATTCTACGTCGTCGCTGCCAGAGGTGGCCGGATTTCCGACTCCGCTCCCGTTCTAAAACTTTTGAGTCCGATCAAGGCCCGAAATTTTTTCAAATTTGGGAATCCGACTCCAGTTCAAACCGCGCAAACTGTCGATGCAACCGGGATTCAACAATGTTTGCCACTAAGCAATGACATGGATAAAAACCGCGCGGTCTCTTGTTATTGCTCAAAATAAAATGTGTCAATCTTGCCAGAGTCGACTCCGGATCCGTGACCGCCTCTGCTCGATACACGGCGAATGAACTGGCTTTGCAGTGTGAGGTTGTGGGTTCGAACACCGGTCAGGGGTTAATAACTGTGTTTGAATCCACTTGCTTTTCCCAACGGCAGCTTTAACCTATACTGTAGCATGTCCTCGTGGAGGGGAGAACCCCCCCACGCCCCCGGTGGTTTGCTGGAACCTGACCCTTGTTCGCACAAAAGTAACATCCGATACTGGCATGTTCACCAATCAAAAGAGTTACGTCGTGCAGACGTCAATGAGTTACGTCAAACCGAGGGTGGAAAAGACCTAAAAGTTTTTGAAGTTTGGTTTTGATTCCACAAGATTCTTCTGCTGAAATCAGCAGCTGTACTTTGACGTGGCGTCACTTTATTTGTAATTAGACTGAGTGAATACTTAACTAAGAACGTTTCTCGAAACACCACAGGCTTTGCGACCTACATGCAGTACTACGCCGTGGCTAAGCTTCACAAGGAGTGGAAACTGATGAACGAGTTTCCACTACGGGTCCTGTTTCGGGCCATGGCAGTGGACGTGTCGCATTACACGCATCCAATCAAGTCCGAAGTGAATAACGCGCCTCAAATCCAGGCGATGTTTGACAGTATATCGTACGAGAAAGGTGATGAAGCGTTGGTGTTGAAAGCGTTGCTTGTGAAACATGCAGTTCGTTGTTACTTTCTCCTTTTCTCCATTCGTGTTCTTCCTTTGCTATCGGCAACTGTCGCCCGTTGTTGAAGTCTACGTGTGCGTGAAAGCTTTAATCTGCAATAACTTTATTTTCCTATGGAAGCTCGTCTACTGACGTTAAGCGTTACTTTGCAGTTGCACAGTAAATTCTTGCAGCGAAGCAAATGCGATTCAAAAATGCAGCGGTGTTTTCGGTAGTATTTTACTCTTTCATACGTCTTCGCCAATTTCTTCGTGGCTTTTGCAAAACTTCGCGTTTGGCGTTAAACCCTAGTTCTTCATGCGTCTCTTACCAGTGTAGACGAGTTAGTGCCAGGACTCTGGGCACGTTGTACCGTATGTGTGTGTGTCTGCGCGTGTGTGATCTGACACAACCAAAAGCTCAGTGCGCATTGTCATTCAAACTGCAACGTACATGTTACACGGGAGAATTTTTTTGTACAGAACTGATCGTTTTGTTGCCAATTTCCTATGACGTAACGAAACGAATTATCGCAAAAAAGAATTAGTGGTACCTTTTGCGGTGATTCCCCGTTAGTCAGTGGAAAACATTCCTGAACCTGGCAGCGCACAGAGGTGGCCCTGGATCCGGAATGCCGGAGTCGACTCCGGCCACGGATCCAGAGTGCCGGAGTCGACTCCAGCAGAATTCTGCATTTTTCCTTCGGACCCGGAGTCATAGTTTGTGAAAAACCGGATCCAGAGTCACTTTTCAATTTCGGCATTTTTGAAGCAAAAACATCGGTAACTTTCGTTTGCATCGACGGCAGCCGGATTGCGAACAGGGATCGGATTTTCAAATTTGAAAAATTTACGGACTCGGATTCAAAAATTTTGAAACAGGACCGGAGTCGGAGTCTGAAAAAGTGACTCCGGCCACCTCTGTCACCGCAACCGTTCGAGGTCTCACATTTGGGGAAATACCTTTTAATTCCATGTGGCTCACCAGCTTTTCCAAAGAGCGATCTTGCATGTTGGTTTCTGTACGATGGCTACAATCGAAGGAGCGCAAAAACTCGCGAAAAGGTGAACGAAAATCTTGGGAAGAAAGGTTGTCAGATAGTACACAGGCTGATGGATCTTTTCAAGAAACTGCAACAGCGCTGGAGGCACTGCCCAGGATAATATAATAACCCTTGCTGTTGCGTCTGTTTACGATGCGTTCAAGAAGCCCACAATCTACAACGCTAACCTGCCAACTGGTTCTTTTTCGCTTTGAACGACTCGCCTTATGTTCGCTGCAGGAGGCAGTTTGATCACAATGCTGGCGGACTACTTCGGCGAGAACTTCTTCGTCGGTCTTCGCGCTTATCTGCACAAATTCGCGTACGACAACGCCGTCAGCAACGATCTGATACGGGCCGTCACCGAAGCGGCCAACGACCCTAACGTGGACGTCAACGTAAGTTACTCAAGGAAGGTTCCGCCGGAGCGTTTGGCTGGTATGGTTAAAAATTCAATAAGGAACAGCTTTTACTTGGCCAAAGCAAACGATACAACTGACATCTTGCAAACGTTTCGATAACAACTGTTATCATCTTCAGTGCATAGCAATAGGCTTTTACTTGGTTTAAAATTTATGTATTTCAAAAACTAAAATCAAAGAAAAAGGTACAAGGGTTTCATCATACTTCTTGTGCACCCCCAGGTGGAGGATTCACGAGTGGCCTGCAGGGCCCTCTCCGCCGCTTACTGTGTGTCAGGACGGTATTTTTCCGGTAACATAATGTCCCCTACATTGCGGGGACGGAATATACGTGCGTCAGGACAGTTTGTTACCGGCAAGGCGCCCAGACAAAGGGTAATATGACTTTTATGTCGCGTGATTTATGTATCACGTGACTTCCATGGTCATGTTGGTTGAAACTCGTTGTGAGAACGAACTGTCCAATCATCGCGCGGATGTCGTTGACGTTTATTTTGTTGTCTTTGCGCTCGCCCCGTTAAATCTCATCGGCCGCAGTTTTACCAAACTTCGCGCTGCCCTTTCTATTCTCCGCAAGTGACCGCGCTTGGCCAAAATGGCCGCGCTTGGCCGAAATGGCCCTTTATCGCTTGTGCGTTCAATCTCGCATGCCGGTGTTTTGGACAGGAAATGATGCGAACGTGGACCACTCAGCCTGGATTCCCGATGCTGCACGTCTCTCAAACCAAAGATAAAAAGGTTGGTCGCTTCTGGCCCTGCTCGATTCCGTACGTCGGTGACGCTTCAGTGAGGCGCGTAGTTAAAGTGCGAGAAAGGCATGCCCGTAACCAGTGTGTCGCAGGGGGGGGGCGAACCCCCCCTGCAAAAATTTTGGCCCCTCCTGCAAAAATGTGTTGGACATAGCTTAAAACTATTGGACATAGTTTAGAAAATTTTAGTCCCTCTCAGAAAACTCTTCGCCCCCCTGGTGTCCAAGCTAGTTACGGGCCTGGAGAAAGGTTATGTTGTTTGATCGCTGTGGACCCGTTGCGCCGAAACTAAGATGGCGGACAAGTGGTGAACGAGACCACGTGACTTCGTGGTGATGACGATGACAAATGTTCGGAGATCTGGAAAATAATCCCTGAAACTGTGTCGCTCGTTTAAAAGCGTTGTTTTTCTGCCTCTGTGTTTTTGGATCGCGAATGCTTCAACCCTGTTTATTGACAGCTTCAGGTTTGCTGTGAAAGCTTTCGAGGAATCAGCCAACTGGGCTCTTCTTTGGTCTTTTCGCGCTGATTCAAATTTGCACATGCGAGCTTCCCCATTGAAATAACTTTACTCCACAGGTGAAACATATCTAAAATTTTGCGATAGACTCCTTGTTTCACTTGTGGAGTGAAGCTACTTCAGTGCTGTTTCTTTTATTTTTTTGCCAAACAAAGCTCGTATCGTTGATTGACGCCCTTCTCCAGACGTTCATCTTCAAAGATTTCATGAGCAAATATATGTGTGAGCTTTTGTCAGATATGCAAAGCGTTGTAGTTTCTGCGCAGGGTTTTCTCATCGTTCATGATAGCCTTTGCTCCCTCAGCTGACGTCGGCTACGTCACAATAAGCACTAAGTGTCGTCACAGATACACCTGCGTCAGGAGCGTTTCCTGTACAAGAGCGAAGATCCGACCAACGTGCCCGCTGGCGACACCGTGTGGCAGATTCCTCTGCTCTACGTCACAGATAAGAACTCCACGTCTTCTCGTCAGTATTTCATGAAAACCAGAACAGCCTCCATCGACGCTTCATTCAAATCGTGGATTAAATTCAATCATCTCGAAGGAGGTTATTATGTGGTACGTGCATAGTCTTTGCTGAAGTTGAAGACTGGAGCTGTCGTCATATTTTGTTATGACGTTTCATTTTTTAGCGTTTTTCTTCTGCATATAATGCTTTCGTGTTGAGATTGTCAAGGAGGATAAATTCAGGAAATACAATCAAAAGGTTCAAGACCTCGCTTAGTTTCAGCGGGGATGTCACCCGGGTGTTTGCAGTGGTTGTATTGCAACGTGTACTCGAACACGAGAGACGTGGGCTCGATTCCGCACCACTACACAGCAAGGAAAAATAGCTACTGCGTTTTGAGTCTACTGAAGAATCGTTCGTTTTGCTGAAAGAAGTCGAATGCGTTTTATGGTGACGTCAACCAAGAATTAGAAACTTCTGCAAACACACCAGTCCCATACATGGTTTTCTAACAGAAAACTTCACTAACTCCCACACAGGATTTTTTCAACCTCATCTAACAGAAAACTCTGTTCAAAACTGCTAAAACGCATCTACCACGCGTCGTTTCGCGCACATTTTAAACTTAATCTTTAAACGTAAACAAAAGATGTTTTTATGTAGCACTTTCGTGCGTCTCATGTATGAGATCACGATGCCGAGCATAATGGAGAGCGAATTAAACGCGAAAACTTTGAACTGAACATAACGGCGCTCTCGCTACCTTGCAGACCAAACAAACCACAGTGACGTCACACTAGCTCGCGACGCGCTCGTGATTTCGCGGGTCTGTCGCTGCTTTGGATTGGCTTGGGAGTTGTTTCCACAGAAACAACTGAGCCAAGGCCCTCTTTGGCCGGAGACGTGTCTCTTTTATTTTTCTTTCGTTTAGACTCACGCCCGTAGCCAGGTGTTGAAAGTTTGGGGGGGGCAAAATGCATTTCAAGGGGGCGAGATTTTTTTGTTTAATTTACGTTTGAAACAAATCTTTCTGGACTCAACAAAATTTGTGGTGGGTCACAAAAATGGGGGATCACTGCCCCCCCACCGGATGATCCCCGTGGCTGCGGGTCTGTTTTAACTCTGCCTCGAACGCGAATTCAAGAACGCCCCATCAACTCCCCTTTTGTCGCCGACGCTTGTGTCAAGGTCAGTGTGTACGCGCGCAGTCCGTCAGTCCGCAACGGATTGAACTTTTACAGGTAACGTACGACCAGAAATTGTGGAGAGCCTTATCGAAGCAGCTGCGACAAGACCCCTCGGTGTTCACCACAAAAGACCGTATGAGCATTCTGCATCACGCTTTTGTGTCTGCTCGCGCGGGTTACCTGTCCTACGCTGACCTCTTCCCCATGATCGAGTTTGTCAAAAAGGAAACGGAATACATCACAGTCACTTCAGCCTTGTCCGGTCTGGGCTACATGAGCAGCATTTTGAGGTAGGTTTTCGAAAACGTTTTTTTTTGTGCTCTTTTGCGACCACGCTACTTTGTGACGTTTTGTGAAGTGAAACACTGCGCGGGTGGTGTCTGTTGTCGTCACACGCGTTTTCGCAGCTGCGCATTTTTCAAACCAAACCGCCAAAACTTAAGCCTGCGCGCCAAAGCTCATGCAGCCCAACAACTCGCGTTTACTGAAGCCCTGCGCGGGTTGAAATTTATTACCCGCTCTGCACCCGCAGACTTCTA
>JGI24159J19872_10012818_pt1 | contig 10924 bp, 5 predicted proteins | sample Ectturendosymbi4_FD_19872 | JGI IMG/M metagenome (IMG submission 19872)
CGTTTGAGCCCTTGAACAGCTCTCTAGCGCAATCGGCGGAGGAGCTAAGGCGTTGGTAAGGCAACCGAAAACTGCTGTTTTTTAGGCCGAAATCGAAGTACCAATATATCGTAGACTGGTTCTCAAAGTGTTAAACACAGTGGCCCACGATGCTTTTAGGGATTTTTCAAATAATCAACATTTAAGTTATTCACCAGTGTTTAAAAGTGCCAAGTCAGCAAGTGAACCAGTTCCTTTTAAACAAATGCAGAGATGAGATGGCTAGAAATGATTTGCATTTAACTCATGACACCTTTTGCAGAAAGTTGATGAAAAAGCTATTTCTGTAATGGTTCAGGTACTACCATTGCTGCGTGAGCTTCATAATGCAGCCCTTGAGTTACTTTTATAAGTCCTTGGAGCAATTTGAGTTTGAGACCCTTGCTTTAGGGCATGATTTACCCTGGTATTTTGCAGTAACTGGAATTACACAATCATTTACAGTCATAATCATTGCAATAAAAATTCACAGCATCAAAGAACTGAATACCAATATATACAAACCAATTACATAGATATGTTGACATGTAAATTGATTGACTTTGCGTGTTCAATCAATTATAATCAGGGGATTTGCAAATTTTTTAGGTTTGCTTTCAAGTTTGAGGTCAAGACATATAGAAATTCAGTTCAAATAAAGCCACTACAATCCACAGACTTCACAATTAAATAATCTCAAACCAAAACAAAAGAACTAGCATTCAAAAAATAACAGTCTTTGCAGTTTGACTACAGTAACTTTGTTTTAAGTGCCCAACTAGTGCTTGGATAAAAGTTTACAGACTGCAACTCTCAACAAAAAACATGCCTGACAAAAAGTATAGGCAAAGTCTGCAAAAATTAAATTATGATGCTATCTGCGACACACTCTGACATTAGTAATGACGCCAAGACATTTATTACATCTTCTCATCTTGTCTTCTTCATCTACCAATGCATAAATAATCCAGCAAAGGTTGATTAACAATTAGAATAATGTTCCAAATGTTATGTACTGCCTTTCCAGATTAAACATTCAATGGTGTTGGTCCTCGGTATATGCATGTACATTGCAAAGCAAACAGGTTCTTTCCATTTTGTGCTGTATTTAAATTCATTAGTTCAGCCCAAACATAAACAGCAAGCTAAAATCATACACTATGTGCTGTAATGTAACCTCTGCTTTTCCTCTATATTTTCATTTAAGAAACAGTGATTTCAAGCTTTGCATTATACTGCTGCACAACTCTGGAGATCTACATTTACCATACACTTAATCATTCTTAAAAACAGTTTTGCATTCCATGACCAAATTAATTTTGTTCCTACCCACATTAAACACAAGGCATATATACTTCTTTTGGAATTTTTTAAACTGCTAATGTAACACCTCCTGTAAACTGTTGAACACATGTTTTAGAAACCAAAACTGATGAAATAATTGCCAAGAACAAGGAATTAGCAATAATCTGCAAATTTTTCCCAAACTCATGCATCCACAGCACGACACACATGCGCAGAAATGCAATGCAAGACACAGAGACATAGACTGGAGCACCTGTCATGTTATACAAGATTGAAAACGAAATAGCAGTCTGATATGTGGATGACTTATTGAGATTGACAAACGGAATCAGCTCATCATCAAATGTTTCAACCATCATAGGAAAACCTTGATATGTAAATGGTTGATAAAATAAACATTCTTATAATGCCACACATGAAATGGGATTAATATTGAAAGAAGAATATATATCGAATAAAATACCTGAGGCACCAGAGCCTTCTGTAAAATCTTCATCATCTGAAGGTAGGGTTGCAGACCCTGCATCTTCATGGTTGACATCAAATGCTTCATCAGACTTGACCTGTATTTTAGACAATTATGTAAATGAAAAATAATTACCGGGGTTTTCTGAAAGTCCGCCCTGGGCCGTTAATTGGAAAAAAGACAAATTGGGAAAATAAGACATGAACCAAATAACCGCCCGGGCTGTTATACGGCAGTTGCATATTGCCTGTGTCTGATTCGTTTTGTTCTACTAGTTTCAAATGTAGTGGGCCTTCAATATGCTATTGAAAAGGTGAAAGTTTGCCAACCACTGGTGTAAGCTGACAACTACAAATAGTATTCAAACTCAATATAATGTTGGACATACTGTGTAAGGTGACAGGTACAAATAGTGCCAGTATTCAACTCAAATATTAGCAGCATATAGACGCCCACCTAANTTTAACGCCCATGGGCAGACTAAAGACTGGGTGGACTTCTGGAAAACCCCAGTAAGTANAACAATTTGAAGGTTGGCTATGTTTGCAAAATCATTTTTTAGAAAAATTTTGGTGAAATTTTTATCACCTAAACAGACNTCATGGTGGTCACAGTGCAGGTAACTTCTGTCNTCTACTGACAAGACTATGCATGCACCAACTACATAAGGAGCAATTGANAAAAGCTACAAATGAACTTTCCACTNATTATTATCTGGTGATATGATGAAAAGCTATTTTTAAAGTGAGGTGATAAAGCCCAAAAATGTCATGGTGTGCTCATTACGTTTTTAATTAGAAAAACATGCATTGCGATGTTGGGTGGATGTTTCAAATGGGAAATCACTTTGGCTATGGATACAACACAGACAAACATTGCTATACTGAAAAAGCCACTGAGAATAAAATACAGTAGGTTAATCCAAAGACTGATAGACATGTTGGCTACCACCTTATGTGATATATATATATATATCATATAAGGTTGCTTATGTACAGGGTGCCTCCTGTATGAGATGTGAAGTTTGAAAAATCTTAGATGTATCGCGCTAATGGTAGATTTTTCCTCTATAGCTGTGCGAAATCATGTAGTCTTTAACTGTTATCAATGCATTCCGCCATCTGTTTATTTAAATTGTATTTTAGCTCAAAACCATTTGTCAGACATGGTGTTAAAATATATTTTGAGTACAAACTGACCATTCTCCCTAGCCAGCAAGTTTGAAACCATTAGCATGATATCGTAAGACAGTGTGGGCCAACTACTTTTGAACTACACACCATTTTACAATTAAACGTGACATCTTGTTCAAATAAAATGATGAAGCAGGGGATTCACAATATTTAAAACTAAAGTGAAGATAAGCAAATGTGTCATTGAAATTATTACACAAGAGATTTTTATTCGTGGGAGATGTCTATTAGTGGGAGAATTTTACACAAGAATTTACCACACATCTCTGATGCCTGTGGTTGAGGTTTTTCTGATACTACATATTATTCCTTTATCAATACCAGTGTTATAGTAGTAGCAATACATGTTTGGCTATAATTTAAACCATGCAGAGCCTGATGGTATCATTTGACTAGATAAGTGGTTCTTAACCTAGGGTAAATTTACCCCTGGGGATAAATTTCATCTTCCAAGGGAGTAGATTTACTGAACCAGAAATTGCAGCAAATTTAAATTTTTATAAATCTTTCTAAATTGTGAATGTTTGTTAATTTAGTATTTTTGACAAATGAGTAACATTGAGTGTTTTGGGGATACATCTGGTAATTTTGTTTGATGACAGTGAACGATATGTAAAGAGGTTAAGAACCATTAGACTAGATACGGAGCTTAACATACAATTGCACTTATGGTTTATATCAACCGAAAATTCTTCAAGCTTGCAACATGCAAATGTATATATTTTTTTAAATGAGAGTGAAACAAAACCCGTCGATGTATATTTCAATTATGCACATGCTTTCTTTCACCACCAGCAACATACAAACTTGCACAGAAAGCCCCAGTAGCTATATTCTTAGAAAACTCAAACATTTTTACCATGACAATAAATGATATATTTCACACAGCTGTACTTCTCTTACAAAATAGCTAGTTTGTGCATATTTTCACACAAAAACAGTGCTTACTGCATAGATTAACTGGTTAAACGTAACCAAAAATTTCTATGTTTATGTGAATTAAGTGATGTTGTTACAGATAATTTACTTTTCTTAATAAGCACTTGAAGATTTTTGGTCAGTTGACCTTGTCTTGGTAACTAGTTGAATCACTACAGTGCCAAACTATCAAATGGCATACACAGCAAACTCCAAACTTTACCTTGACAGACCATGCCACCAACAGGAAACAAACCAATGTCAGACTCCTTTGCATGATACTCCTTAAATCCAATGCTGGCAACGGGTACTCCTTTTTGCTCAGTGTAATTCCCAAGTCTCTAAGTTTTCAGCAGCTACACACAATAGAGTTGAAATCACCACACAACTAAACCTCAAGTTATCAGAACACTTATTTTTGCAAAAGGTATAAATGCTGTGACATGGAAAAAAATGGATCTTCAAACTTAAATGTAAAAAACAGAAATTAAAATTGATGTTGGTCGCAGAAAGCCTGCTATGCCACTGCCATTGCAAGCAGTCCACTAGTATCTACAGTAAACCTCGGTTAATCCAGATTCAATGGTCTGATTTCCTCAGTTAATCCGTATTCAACGGTCTGATTATTATGCATGAAGGCTTTGTGTGCTAGGAACAGGACAGAGTATTTGTGTTAATCAATAAGGGTCAGAGATGAAGTAGCAATTGGGTTTCCGAATGCTCCATGCAGAGCAACATCACAACACTTTTGAGCAAATATTGCCGATATATATTGGCAGAATTTTGCCGATACGATACATCGTCATATCGGCCAATTTATATCGGTGTGCCAATACATCGGTTGAGCTCTATTCACAATGCATTGTAACAGCATGGCCATGAATACAAGCTAAGCAGCTGGTGTTAAACCTTTTGCAACCTGTTGAAATACCTGCAATTTTGACTAGCTTATATTATCATCAACCCTTTGTAACCTGTTGCAATACCTGCAATTTTGACTAGCTTACATTATTGTCAACACGCTTGTCATCTATGATTTTACCTTCATTGCAAGGCAGCTATGTACACTGCAGATGATAATTTCAAAGCATTTTAGACGACATACCAGTGCAACAAATCAGGGCCTACCGGAGCCACTTTTTTTACAGAAGTTTCACTTTTTTTGAGACAATAAAAACAGCTTTACACTGGCATCAACAATCAAACTTTATCAACACGCCTCAACATGCTTACAAAAACGTTTCTGATACATTCCTACATGCTTTCCTAGCATTTGGCAGTGTCTCAAAGCACTTACATTGCTGCCGGACCCTGGTCTAGCCTAGGCAGACCAACTCAAAAGGGCAATGCATTTACAGTTACACAGCTTCTGAGCCACAAAGAGTTTGGATTCTCATTCCAAAACCTAAAGTTACATAGACTCAAGCTAGGATGACGTTTGTAGACAACCTACCATTGCAAATTTTGGATAAAAACGCATATGTACGTCCTCAAGAACTAAAACATATGTATACGTCAGCTGGTAACAAATTAACAAATTGAAACAACATATATATATGTCAGCCGGTACTGAATGTCGTTACACATCAGTTGCTGCTACGAGTAAAGGATTAAAGTGGTTATCATTTTTGGTAACCATTAAGCCCTTATATATAAGCACTAACCCTAAACCTCAACATACACTATCACTGCAAATGCACAGGAATGATGACCAAACAATATGAGGTATATTTTTTTAGACTGCAGCAAATACAATACATTGAAATGGTTATGCTGCAGTTCCCAAGGCTAAGATAAGCCAAGGGAATCACTCAAAAAGAAACATCCTATAGCATGAGGCACAACACTTATCCCAAACCATAACCTCAAACGCTGATTGTATTCTTTAACCCAAAATCCCCCTAAAAAAACAAACTGTAAACCTGTTGTCTGTTTTTTGAAAAGTACATCACAAGCTATAACAAAAATTTCAGCATACGGTCATGTGTGAGAACATCAGAAGTGTCTTGTGCACTATTGAAAAATCTGATACCTTGATACAAGCAAGGTTAGACATGAACCGACAAGCCCTTGCATAGTAGCTGTGGTCACTTCCCACTCAACCACNTTGACATCTGTGTGCTTGTCTCCAACTCACTTTTTTATATCTGCCACAAAACTGGATAGGGTTGTTCAGACATTACCAAAAACCAATACAACCAAGGTGCGACTCGAACTGGTAATCCATTGATTGCATAGTAACACTAGTCACTTCCTACTCAAGCACATTCATACTGATCATCCATGGTGTAAATGTCTCTAATTTAGTTTTATATCTGTCACAAAGCTGGATACAAGATACTATAGTTTTTTAGTCCTTCAAAACTGAAAACCAGCAGATATGGTCTTTTAGGCACTACCACTTGACAAAGTAAAGTCTTGTGCAGTGTGCCTTGACAGTCTGATATTTGCGATACTGTAAAGATTCTTTAACTAAGTATGTCTAGATTTTACTCCCATATAGTAAAAACCTCCAACGTGAGGTACTTTCCCGTTGGAACAACAATGAACTAACTTACAGGCCCAGCCAATTTATACGTTGGAGTTTGCTCTTGGTTTTGGGGTTGTGGATTTTACCATTTGGTGGTAGCAGTTTTGTTTTAACACACAACACATAGGCTATAGCTAGGTACGTTTAAACTACAGCATGATACACATCTCTGCCTCACCATTAAGCACCACATGTAAGGTACAAACAATTTGACAAACACTTTTAGGCTAACGTGTCGCAGTATGCCAACTCAGTACTGCGTTAATAAATACGAAGTGATTAATAACTAAGTAAGTCTAGTGCAACTGTGCACAAACAACAAACAATGCACACACTTGTTGTAGGTCTGAACAATCGCATCGTAGTGAAATTTACTGTAGACTAGAGAAAATACGAGGTCATCGGCTGCTGCTTCCGACATAAAGATAATTTTTTTGATACAGTTGAGTTAACAGTAAACAATTTTTCACCGAACCTGTTAGTGTTTCCACATAAGACTTCAACACTTTAACTTGCACAGGCTTGCTTCTCAATTTCTCCGTAATAATTTGTTTATATCATACAGTATAAGCTCCAAGCAAACGCTTGAGTTTCACTAGATACTTAACTTCTTNCTTGATGTACTTCATTTAATGCAGAGTNCTCACAACCACCTTACCCATGGTCTCATCACTGTTCTGATCACATGACTACGGATTGTAGTCTTGAAGCAGCCTTTGCTTTTTCCAACGATCTGCAATAACACACATTTTTCCTCCGGAAATTGATGAACGTCGACCCTGCAGCGACACCTATCTGCACACTTATTTAGAGCAATCGTCATTGCCCTCTCTGTGTAGGGAAAAATACCATTGTATTTACCTTTGTCCTCGCATGTACTGTATTTAATACCCCATTCACTGCGCCATTACTACTTCCGCTTGGAATCATGAAACTGAATTCCCCCAAACTGTAGGAAGTTAAATTTCTACCGTTCTAAGTTTTTTTACACATCTTAGAAGTATTCCGTGAGAACAATACTAGTGGTGTTATTCGAAAGAGTTTTCATGGGTATGCAAGTTTACAGTGAAGGTTTGGCTGAAAAAATTTTTCATTAGCACACAGAAACTTTCGTTTTTACATCGTACTGGTTGCGAATAAGAAACAAAACGTTTCAGGAGAAACAATTGACTAAGCCTACTGGGTTTTGAGCTAATAAACTGTGTAGCACTAGCAAATATCATTTATTCCAAAAGTAATTTCATGGTCATGAATAACTGCAGCAATGACGGTGTCTTCTATTTAAATTAATGATTAAAACTAATGTCAAAAAAGTAACTTAAAATATCTTGGCATTATACTTCTTCATGATAAACTTAATAGGAAGCCCAAATAGAGAAGTTGGTAATACAACTTTCTAACTCATGTGGAATCACCTAGCACGTACCTTGCGATGTTTTGTGTCTACGATTTTTCATATCCCTGTGTTGTTTCACTAACCCTGTGACATGGGTACCATGCGACAGACCAAACAAATAAATAGGTTGAATAAAAATAAAAAATAAAACACTACGCTACATTTCAGTGCTCAAATCTCTTTATTTTGATGTTCATTCTTATTCAACTTACAATTAATACTTAATTGAGGAAGAGTCATCGGAGAGACATATTATTTGTTTGTAATAAAGAGACAGGACAGGCGTAGTTTAGTCCTTTCTGCCCGAGCTCGCCCATATTAGTTAATTTTAATGCTTTAACAGGCGGTTATTCTGTTGCGTTTTTGACAGACGGATTGTTATTAACCGTCAGCAAGTTTTTTGGAGTAGTGCAGCAGTTGCATGTGCTCACCAACTTTAGAGAGGGAATGGCTTACCTGGTGACAAGTGCTCACCTGCGCCTTTATTTAAGTCGGTAAACCCAGGGATCACTAAGTTACCGGCCACCATTGTGGGCAGGCACTAGGCTACCTACAAAACTTTACTATATTTGCAAGGTATTTTCGACACAGGTGTAATTTTCATAAATGAACGATTTTCTTATTAAACAGTTTGGACAATAGCCTGTTTATCTACATGAACACGAATATCTTCGTTTTTATGAGAATATGGTAAGCTCGAGTTTGATTTATGAGTATAGCCTATGCCATAGTAATATGGTAAGGCGTAGCACAACGGTTAACATACGAGGTAAACCTACAGTTTGGCAAGAGCAACATATCATACCTCATTCAATTGGGTATGACAAATATTGCTTAAATCGAAAGTGGAAGGAGTTCAAAAGTGGATTGAGATGAGCAACGGGGAAAATGCTGGAGGTGATTCTATCTTTTGAAATTGCACAGTGACCCTGGTACCAACAAGTTGCTGCAGACAGGTGCTGATCCGCCGCCAGAAAGTTTTCAATAGGTGAACCTTATGTTTGTTCAGGGGTCTTGACATTCTGAAATTCGATAAAAAGTCCACCAACTTATAGTGCTTCATAACCAATTTGGGGGGCTTGGAGCTTTGTTTGGGGGGGCTAAACCCGCAAAAGCCCCCCGTGGTGACCGGACTGGACAGGTCATGTTCGGGATCTAATTTTTAAAGTGGATTTTCTTCAGAATAGTCATCAAATATTGCACGAGACAGATTAAAATCCGTGTGGAGTTATCCTGATCAAGATCTTCAGCTTAGTCAGCGTATATGAGAGCCTAATGGCTTATTCATGCATTTTTGTATCTCAAATCACACGAATTCAGCAAGAGGAAAAACGAAAACACCAAAAAGCAGAAATTAATTTCACGTTGATAAGAATATAAAAACATCCGAACCTTCAGGTTTCGCAATTTGATCGTGCTCTAACATGTTAATCACAAAGGGTTGGCAAAAGACCATATAGGTCAAGTTCTCAGCCTGCCTTGTTGCTAGCGCAAATTAATTTTTAATTAGAATTTCACAAGTAGTAAAAGAAAAGTAGCAAAGTGCATCGAATCAACGTCAGATAAAATAAGTAAACAAAACAATAACAACAAAAACAGTAAGATAACAGCATGCCTATGTATAGGTGGTAGGGTGAGCAACTTTGGAGGTAAAATATCTTTTTATTTGTTTATTCATTATGCATTCTGTCGCAGACTCCAGGTCCATACAACAAGCACACTCGAATAAAACAAGAGCCCAAAAATCGTCAGGCAGAGCGTATTACAGAATAGGTGTCAGCACACAATCANCGCTCAGAGGAGCACAACGCTGTAACAACGCCCCAATAACATNATTTATTTATNAAGGGCAAGTTTTTTCATTAAAGTCAATTTTTTGGTAGTAAGCTTGAATGACGTGATTTTTTGCAAGAACTCTGGNTAGAAAGAGTAAATTTCATATTCTTAATTTGATAGGCCAATCAAAAGTCAATTTGTTACCGTTAGGTCAATATTCTTGTTATAGGGCAATAAAGTCAATTTTTTATAATTATCAGTTATTAGTCAAGATTTCTTTTTAGTATTGGCGAGAAAAGTGATAATTTTAATATGCCTGATAAAGCTTCCAAAACCCTAGAACTTCTCAAAATCAAAGACCAATATGAATGTCTAGTTAAGCTTATAGAAATGATGGAAAGTGCCAAATACACCATCAAAGACGCAGTACAAACAATACAAAAACTTGACTTCAGAGAAGACACTTGCAACATCAACCGATAGGCCTACATGAAAAGAAGAATGCAAAACAATGACATTTCCAAGATAAGGTACATGGAAAGCAGGGGTGTGGAGTCGGAAGTCTCATCATCCGAATCCAACTCAGGCTCCGACTCCGGGCAATTTCGATTATCCGACTCCTGGCAATTTCGATTATCCGACTCCGACTCCGGACCGACTCCGACCTTATTAGTTAAAGTGATTATTTTTTTCAGTTAAGTTCATAAACCCTACTTGCACTTTTTAAGAATACGGAAACTTATTTTAAAACTATGTAGGCCTGCATGCACGTTCATCTCTCACTTTTGCAAAATATGATCAAACAGGGGTTAGTCTTTTATTTTTGCAAGAAAGAAATACTCGACTAAACTGCCACAATTCAAANTATCAGAGAACGCTGATAATTTGATTAAAACAGATACTTTGCAAACGATATCAGTAAACAAGTAAAATGAAAAAATGCGTGCATCCCACCGGTGTGCAAGTGCACATATTGCGCAACGCGGTTGAAAAACGCGCTTGGGCATACTATCTCAAATGATTTCATTGACACAACATTTTTGCGGTCGAACGCTGCCAAGCTTCAGCTCTGCTGAACGCACATGTGTTGCTATCTTTTTCCTTAGATGGCCAAATGAACATGTTACAAGTAAGCTCTTATAGGCTACAGGTGAAAATCCACGAACTACCAACCAAGAAAGAAAGTAAAACAAATTAGTTGAATTTTTAACGTAACCACTTGGTGGCATTCACTTTTCTCTTCATTATCTAAACAGTTCATACCACCCTGCCTTCAGTTAGGTACAACAACCTTGCAAGGTGTAAGAATTAGTCGACATGGA
>JGI24159J19872_10012819_pt1 | contig 10923 bp, 10 predicted proteins | sample Ectturendosymbi4_FD_19872 | JGI IMG/M metagenome (IMG submission 19872)
GTGCACATAACCAGATTGGTCCACGGGCCACAGCTGCATGTGTCAAGCTCTGAGGGTTAGATAAATCGCTGGCTGCCCACTGAAGATTGGCAATACCCTTAACCTGCGTTCTATGTGTGTGTGTTTGTTTAACTAAATCGTCATTGTTCCACCAGGCCATTTTTGGCCTGCAGGCTACGGGTTGCACACTCTTACCATAGCTAATAAGTTAGCTATGTTTTTTCTTTCAACAACATTATCCACTGGTGAATCCAAAAACTCTCAGTCGATATTCGGAAACAAACTACTGCTGCGAAGTGAAGTGAAAATCTTATTTCAGAGTTGGGTGAGACTACAGATTTAGGAAACGATGCACAGTTCATGGTGTTTGTGCAATACTGTGCATGTGAATCCATTGAATTAAAAATGGAAAAAAATTGTTGCTGTTTTTGGTGTTAAATGCATTTGCAGAAGAGGTAATAATTGCTTTATGCTGCATTCGTCAAATCTTTCTTGAGCGCCTTGCTACGTCTCTCCGAGTTCGATAAATATGTCCCTTCTCACAGTTGCACGAAAACATTTAACTGGGTGCAAAGCCCTTTTGAGGCGCCAGAGCTGCAGGTTCATTGTGAAATGGATTGCATTGCTGAACAGCAGATCTAGCTGCAAAGTCAACAGCTGTGGACTCTGACTCATTTTGAGTGGATGTCCAGTCAACAGAACCAGATCTCACTGATTTGTGTCGACTGACGACAAAAGCTCTTTTTCTTTTTCAAACTACATACTGTTGTGAGGCTGTTTTTCAATGATATATCTATTTTTAACACCAAGCACTGATACCAACATTAACCAGAAGATGACATCAGGTGTGCGTTGATGACCANANGCCTTTATTTCGACAAACTGGTGAAAGAAATTCAGAGACAAGACTCTNGTTGAAATTTATGAATGTGGGCGATGAACTGAATTTGCTAAAACTAGTNTTTGTATCATTCTCGTAGTCTTAGTCTATCTTGAGTCCACGAAAATATGTACTGGTCCATAAATAGTCAGTGTCTTAAAAAGGTTGAGAAACACTGCCCTTACGACCCCTTTTACTTCGACGTTCTCCGCAACCAATTAGCAAGGTGCATAATTCCTGGCCACATGCGCATAGCAAGACATTTGATAAAGGGCTCAAATCATTAACCCTTATAAAATTCCAATGCTTGATTTCTAACATTAGTCATTGGTGTTCAATTTTTCTGAAAAACGTTGTGCTTATGGACTAAAATTTGGAGACGTTAGACTATCTCTTTCATACAAAAAAAGGATAAGTGCCAGTGTTTTTGTAACAGATAAACCACTATTTGATTTACCCTTGATGATGGCATTATGCCGGCTGTGCATTGCAATTAATTTTAGCTTGAAGAATGACAACACTAAACTTTGCAGAGCAGAGCCCTGGGTTATGGCCACCTGCTTTCGCAATTAATCTATTCCTGTTATTGGTGCTCAAGAGTTTCTCAGGTTGGAGCACATGGCAAAAACAATGCAGTAAAGGAGAAACATGAAAGCACATTTTGATTTCAAGCAAACAGATGAAGCATGTGCGACCTGGTTGTGTTCGCACGCCTTCAGTGTGGGCTTGAACCCAGAAACCTAACTTAGGTGGTTGTTGGTACCTTCAGAGCACTAGACGATTCAGCCAAAGAGAGGTCTNACTTCCATGTGCATGGAAGTCACTTATATATGTCACTTGCTTGGTCTTTCCTTTCTCCTTGCTTTAGCNNACTTTGCTTAACATGTAGCAGTCGAGCTAGCGTGACTGCTATACAGATATTGCTGCATTGCACTGTTTTGTGAATNACTTTCAGTTGTTGGCAACATGTAAAAAATGTGCAGCTTTGTTAAAGAAGTTTCACAAACGCGTTTAAATTTGGTAGACAGATGTATATTTACCAATGTATCTAACAATGTTTTTCATGAAAAATATCAAGTACCACTTGACTACATGGTTCATGATTGATAAATTTTGTTCTCTAACATTTAATTATGGTGTTTCTTTCTAGGCTTGTCCAAGACTTTTAAAAGTTGCATACTTTTGCCCTTGTGTCTCAAACTGCACCCATATGTTCATCCATTGCTTGTACCTGTGCACCTAAACCCTGGCAGCACACTCATTTTTCATACCTTCTAAACCAGTGGTTCTTAACTGGGCACGTCCCTGCTGGGGGGGGGACTTCAATAAATTTCCAAGGAGGTGCAAGCCCTTACACGCCCTACAACGTGGAAAGTTTGATCATTAAATTTACCAATAAATAAATTTGTTTTTGTAGCTTACTCAAAGTCAGGGGGGGCGTGAAACTAAAGACAATTACTTAGTGAGGCGTGGTAGAAAAATGATTAAGAACCACTGTTGTAAACTGATACACCACTTGCTTATTTCTAGGGATTGCTTACGTTCAGAGAAGCAAGGCTGGTGCTGGTCTTGGTTTGCTTGGAACATATGCTGATGACAGTGAAGATGAAGTAGATGAACCGGAGGAGAATGACGATGAGCAGAAGCTACCAATGAGCACTCTTGATTCAAAAGTTGCTGACTTTTTGAAAGAAATCAATGACCTTGAAACTCAAAATGAACCTTCTGTAAAGTCCTCCAAAAGCAAAAGCACTTCTGTCGAGAAAGCAAATGAATCCAATGAAGACAGCAACGTCTTTGAAAGTTAGTATTTACCCTGAGTTCCTAGATTTTCAGTTATGCTATTTTAGCAATGAGTAAAATGCATGTTGTTTGAGTTTGATTTCACTAGTCGTTTCAAGTTTTTGTTCTTAAATATTACAAATCGCTTTGTTTTCCTCAATGCTCAACATTTTTATTATTTCTGAAGGTGCACTATTCTTATGTTGTTTTTTTGCTATTTGCAGTATCTTGGGGGCCCTGGAAACAGTGCATTGATGAAAATACGAACCATCCATACTACTGGAACACTGAAACGAACGAGGTATCGTGGACCTTACCCGAAGAAGTGATGATGCAATATGAACACCAAACAAAACCAGACCAGGAAGCTCCACTGGAACAGAAAGTCGTTGAGCAGGAGTCATCCAAGTCGTCGAAAATGGAAACTAAAGCTGACAAGCAGCAGTCACAAGCTGAAACTTTGTTGATTTCCAGAACATCTTTGAAATGTTAGTGTCTGTTTTTTTGTCAAGTGCTGCACTTGTGCTGTTGCATAACTTCATTTTTCTCTTATTGTTGTTGGTTATCATTAATTTACTTTGTGGTAAGTTTTTTTGTCTGCAAATGCTTTTATTGATTGTCTATTTTTAAGCTGCTATTCAAGAAAAGCGAAAAGAACTTGAAAAACGCAAAAAGGAAACTCAACTAACGCCAGCGAAACAAAGTGAAACGTGAGTCGTTGCAGTATGAGCAATAACTTGTTTGCTGCTGTTAAAAGTGTTATGGAGTTGTGCTTTCATCTGTCAGTGCTCGCCAATGTTCACAATTAGAGAGATAGACCATGTCCATTTCATTGCGTATGTAGTAATGACGGTTTAGACTTGAGAACCATAGTTCTTTGTGGATTTTACCCGATTCAGTAAAACGCATAAGGGCTTATGCGTTCCAATCGTGGTCAGAGAAACGAGGTAGATGCAGAGACACCTAGCCAGAGAACCCTTTGTCTGGTAGCTGCGCTGCCAGTGATGGCTATGAATCGAAAAAAGAACATGTTTTTCTGCTATTTTTGATAACACGATACTGAATTAGGGACGCTCGTGTGTCGTGCTCAAAATATCCAATGTATAGATTGACTTGCTATTTGTAATTCTTAACAACGTACAAAATTCTTAACAGCGTTTGTCGTTTGATCATCATGCATGTTTGCTACGCAGAAAAGCTGCATCCTCTCCGAAAAACGATTACGAGTGCGATATTGATATCGATGCTGAGCTTGAGAGCGCGCTCTACTCTCCTGGTAGGTTGGGAATAGTATTTTTGCTTGTACTTTAAAGATAATGTGCGTGAAAAGTTATCGTTGTGCTTCTGATCATACGCTCCTTTACAAGTATCGGTGTCTTGGCATACTGTTTTTGCCTGTCGTGCCGTTTCAATCGAGCATTTTTCTCGGAGCCTTGCATCAGTTTTTCAAAAAGAAAGTTTATTGGCTGAAACTATTTTGTGCAGAAGTGGAAAGAAGAAAGCGATCGAGCAATGAAAAGGTCGCGTCGGCCAAACGGCCAAAGACTGCGTCTGATTCTTCGGATAACTTAAACACCAACCAGGAAAATACTGACACAGGTTCTCCTTTAAGATGTGCTTTTGTTTACTATGTGCTGTTTAACGCACTTTCTTGGCATTTTTAACAAGTTTGGTTGCGCTGGCATTTGATTAGCTGATAACTTTCGAGCACCTCCGGGTGATCGGTGCTACGTTTTTCATTTTAGGAGTGCTCCCTTAACCAGAATGGCACTCCCGAAGAAAATAACTCGTACGAAATTGATAAAAACCACATTTCCCCAGTAATAACGCATCGGCTCGTTTTATTCACAGTCACTGAGGAGATCTTGTACATCCATCAAGACTCTGGCAACGATGATAACAACACAGGTCAATCCGAATCCAGGTATTCGGAACCGAAATTCTCTGCGTCTGGTCGCATGTGTTTAGTGCAATGCTGTTGACTTTGCTAGTTCTCTGTGTCAACAACCAAAAAGCGGTTTAACGTAACAGAGTAGGTGATGGAGTACAGCCGGATACCGCTTTATTTTAACAGGGTTTTGCGAAGGCATGAATTAGTCGGAAAGATTTTTCGGGGCCGAGCGATCAGGCAGTTTTGTTTCAGCGAGCGCTGCACGATCGCCGCCGTCACAATCAAAGCACGAATTTTGCAATTTCGCAGAACCTCATGTGCCATATGTACACCAGGCCTATGCAACATACCGCATGCGGCCCGCGACAGCTGTCGCCATTGCAGAAAATATTGCAACAGCCCGACTTCGGATATGTATTTAATTGTCTTTCCAGAATTTCTTTCAAACTGCAACAAAATGAAATAGATCTTGCGGCCCCCGGCAAATTTATGTTGGCCAATTTGGCCCTTTGAGCTTTCTGAGTTGTGCAGGCCTGTATTAGTTATTCGAAGAAACGCCAAGCTGCGAAATTCGTGTGTAACGTTGCAACTGTTTAACTCCACTGCTAGTAAACATTTTTTTTTAATTGTAAGCAACATCCAAAGACTGGTTCTTCTAGCTGCGTTGGTTTTTAAAATAACAACACTTTTCCCAAAATTGCATAGATGTGGGAGCGGCGGTTTGCTTCTCAGTGGATGAAATCATTATTTCACTGTTAAGACTGTGTTGTATTTTATTTTGTCTCAGGTTCAAGTCATCGCACAATGACTCTGACAATAGCAGCGAAGACATGGATTTTTCTGATGACTTGAGGTGACTGCGTTGTTTTCTTGCACGCGAAACAACCATCCACATTTCTCGCTCGTTGCTGATTTTACTTGTTTGTCCAATCGAAAGCGGCTTGTTAATGAACACTTCTCGCGTTTTCAAATAAATTTCATCCGTTTGAAACAGAAATGTTTTCTGTTTTTTTTGTTTGTTTTTGTCTAGCGGCAGGTTAAAATTTTGCTGAAAGTAATTAGCTCCGCGCGCTGCTTTGTTGTAAAGTTAGAGAGATTAAGCACAAAGCCACAGACATGGAAGAAACGCCTGATGTCGTAGCTATTGGCCTGTCAATTAAGCTATGTGTGCTCTCTACTAAAATGCACAGCACAAAAGCTCAAGCCCTCAGCGTCTAAGTAAAACTCGGTATCTCTTGTAAAATGGTTTTTGTCTTTTTCTCACTAAAACCTCAGGTAAAGTTGATTGTTTGTGAGGAGCACACGCTAGTACTGGAGCAATCTGGTTAACTTGTGGTCCAGGCAAGATTTGCTCACCGAAAATGATGAAAAAGTTTCACAATTTTTCTTAGTACGTTTGTTTTTCTTATGGTTTATATCCCAATAGTAATTAAAGTGGCTTCACAGTTCACTGCTCCCAGCCTTCGGTACTTACGCCATCCGTTACTTTTGTGCAATGAGTACATGAATCACGAGTGTTATGCATCGAAAGTATGTTGATAAAATTTTTTTGTTTGGCTTCATAACGCGCTATGTTTCGTTACTATATTCAACCGCTTCCTGGCAAAATTACACAGTAAATACGACATGACCACTCTGTTGGAGGACGACACACGTGCCTCTGGTCAAAGGGAGCGGTCTTCGTCCCCTGCTTGCGACAGCAACGTTGCACCCGCTGTCGCTACTGCGCCCATTGTAGAGAAAAGCGACAAAAGCGTCCAAACAATCGAAATCAAGGCTGACGCCAAGAAAGAAACTGCTTCCAGCGACGACAAAGCTAAGGTTGGTGGATGTCATTTATTGTCACCGCGAACGCTGGTTGTTCAACTCAGCTGATTGCATCCTCGTAGTTGCGCTAGGAGCAAAATCTGCAGAAATTGATGGCAGTCTGGCATAAACATGTCTTTTATTTCTTTGATTAGGAGATTTGCGATTCTTTGATTTTTTATTAGGAGATTTGCAAATGTTTGCCCATTACTGGTACTGTACATTTGAAAAGATGGTGCATTTTCAGAACTCAGCTTTATATTGCAAAGAGTGCAGTGAGCATTGTAACGTTGTTATCGCAAAATTAGTGTGGACTGGCATGATGACATTATTTTACAAAACTACTGCATAATATTTTGTAATTACTTTTGCAGAGAAAAAGCATCTTATTGTTCTCGTTTCTTCAAGTGCGAAGAGTAGATTATAGAATAGTGCAGAATACGTGCACCGCTTTCGTGATGCGCGAATATGTAAAAGCGTGGTTACTTACAACATGTCACACCACGTATTGGGATTGTCCCCCGCTCGCAGCTAGGAAACATTTTTTCAAAGTTTCGATCAGCTGACGTTTTAATAACGAACACTTGCACCAGAAAGCCACAGAGCATCAGCTACACGCGACTGCAAACGAGATTCCTGATAGTTTCCTTTCAGCAGATTTTTTCCACACCGAAAACCCTTTTTTGTGAGAAAATAAAAAAAAAACAAAAAAAAAACAGTCAAACTCTAAGGAATACTTCCTCATGTTTGCACTTGCAACTTATGTTGGCGTACCGTCCTATTCCCCAACTGTATAACACTCGAAACTTACCACTTCACGAGATGCACTTTCAACAACACAGCTCCGGCTGGACTCCTTCATTTTATTTGCGGGCCTCAACTTTGCTTCTGCGCTAACAAACTTTCGTCCCATGCAACGAAGCAGGTTTGTTTTTAAGCTACCACTTGACAGCGAGGAACGTCTGAAGGCTGCTGGCCGTTGTGAGCAGTAAGTAAGTTGCAGTAAGTTTTTGAAATTGCGGTGTATGTTTGCGACGTGACCCTGTAAAAAAATTCCTTCTGGGAGCGAGGCAATCAATTGAAATTGATTTTTCTGGGTATTCAGGGGGAAATCAAGAGCATCTGTGCGATTTTGTTGGACAAACTCGCTTTTCTGGAAATTTCGAGGAATAGCTTGACAGGCTTTCACAAATTGCTTATGGAAATCGAGGTTTGTACACTTAACTTTTTTACTGCTGTTCACTTCATAGCACTGCCGATCAAAGCTGTCCGGCCTTTTCTTTGTTGACACACCGCGCTTTAATTAAGTATTTTTGGCCAAGCATTGGACACACTTAACTCTATGAAGTTTGCAAACTGGTTAGTAAATTACCTCTGTAAAAATACAGTATGTCAGAATAGCAGTAAAATACCGGCCAAAAAATGGTATCGCTGTGAACTTCATGACCACAAAACGATTGCAAATTATGAAGATCACCAAACGATGTAGAGTTTAATTCTGTTTGGAGATATTTCGTTTTTTAACTTTCTGCATTGTATCTCAATGCTGTTTCGTAATTTCAAATCCAATTATGAACTAAAATTTAAGCTTCATGAACCTAGCTCGTGATTTAAACTCGTCAGTCAAAGTTCCTGCGTGTGGTTCAGCTGGTGTTTTCTTCGTTACGAGATTTCGGTTATTTGTCCGAAATAGCTGAAAAAATTCCTGTCATTTTTTTCGTTATAGGACATTTTTGTATGACTGAAAAGGGCATTGTGACGGAATTGACTTAATTGTATTAATCGGTCAATGACCGAAAATTCACCGAAAAAAACAGTGGTTCAGTTAGATCTAACAACAGCGTATGCTGTACCTTGTGGTGCCCAGTCACAAATGCAAAAAGCCAAGTTCAATTCCATTGCGATGTGCGTTTGTATCTTTTGTATGTGAATTTTTGTGGTTGGTCTGAATCTGGACTGAGTTTAGTTTTTTAAGATTTTAACCCGACAACTGCAGTCTTGACTAAGACCTGCTCAAGTTCAGCATCGTTGGATTCGTGTTCGCTTTTTAATCGCAATTTCCTAAAACTGTGCTTGTGCCTCTCTCAACTAAACATTGTTGTGGAAAACTGTCACATGCACAAGCAGACATTTTTTGTACTTAAGTGTCATTTGCACGACGGCCACAGTAGAGATGTCAGCACGGTTTTACTTCGACGTTCGCATTGAACTACGCCTCCCAACCAGGGACTGTGCATGTTAATTGGAAATTGCTCAACAATCCACTGCTCGGCCATGGGGTGGTTCCCAAGTCAGCTGTGGAGTTCCTTAGAAAAACAAAAATACTGCACCGATTTGTTTTGAAGGCAAAATGTGAAACAGTCAAGTGATCATACCACTAATACAGTAACAGTATATTCAATTGTCATATTAAGTATCAAGTCTCATTCAAGAAGTATTTAGGAGCAAATTCGTACTTTGGAATGTTTTAGTTTTGTACCTACAGGATGAAGCCATAATCCTAACTTGATAGTGCAACGTGCCATTTGGGCTACATAAGAAAAAAAAGATCTGAAACACTGCATTGCGTAAAACAGCAGTGACGTCGAACGCGGAGCATGACGAGTTAGATCGTTGCGATTCCTCCGCGCAGGTGCGGTCGTCCGACTTCGAAGCGGGTGCGCTGAGCGGCGAGTACTTCAAAGCGAGGCTCGACGACGCAAACAAGCAGCTGGAAAAGTACGAGAAGCACGCCGTGCCCGCCGGCTGGTCGTGCAGATGGGAAAGGTACGGCACGCGAGCGGGCTGGACCTGCGACTCTGGCATTCACCCTGCTGTCTGTCGAAGAAACTTTACTCACCCACCTTGTCTAACCATACCACCACGACATTGTTAGTAACTGTGGAACGAGCGTCTTAACCCGAATGTACTCGGATTCCCGCTAGTTGGCGCAAAGATAAAGTTACGGTCCGTTAGTCGACCGGAAACGTCCCCCCTGACGCCTGCCAAGCGTAAGTATATGTCTTCTGCCGTCTAAACGCATCTCACGTCAGTCGGTGATTCACTTGTATTGGAAAGTGTCAAGGCTGAGCATTCCACGCAAAGGTAGGTTCCGGACACTGGACAAGGTTTGTACTGTGATGAGTTTTCATTCAAGTCACGTGAACGCTGCCTCTTCTCTACGCTCTCATGACCCGTCTTCCACGTCTCATTTTGCTTTTTGTATTTTCTGTCTTGCGGTTGCGTCAGCGAGTACAAGCGCTACTACTACGTCAACACCGCCACAGGCCAGACACAGTGGGCGTTTCCGCACGATACCGAATCTTCGAAACAGTCCGAATCGCAAGATGTTGAAGGGGATTTGGTCAAAACTGGCGACAAACCAGGTGAGATGAATTGAGTTCTGGTCGATTTGGCGGTGGCTGCAAGTAACCGTTTGCAGCTTGCTTTTGATCTCCGCCGCGAATGTGAAACCGCGTCTTGTCTTTTCGACACTTAACTTTCAGTATTCTGCACCCAAAAATTAATCGCCAAAATTTTCAGTTCAATCCAGTTTTGCTCTGAAGTGTTAGTTTCACCTGCTCTACGCTCAAAGCGCATTGCAATAAAGTTATTGTCGAAAAACATACTGTTTCACCTAACGCCGTAGAAAAATAAAAGCGCAAACTGAAATAGTAACGCTGGATAAGACTGAATGCAAATCACAATTGTAACGTTATTTAGTACCATGAAAACAATTTTCCGGATCAGCGCCGCTAAAAATCATGCGGACATGAAAACAGGCATTTTTCATGTGCAAAAATTGGTGTTCGCTCGACAAGTTGTCAATTGTGTCGAAAAGGGTTGCTTAAGGAGGAAAGAAAACATCTCACAAGGAATTCGCGTTNATTTGTTTCAAGCCNTACTCTCTGTATCTGATTATTCTTAATCATCAACACTGCTGAGTCTTGCTCGGCGCCCTGATGACGGCCGGTCGTTGACAAGCCGAAATGTCTGTGTGTTTTTGGTTTGTGAACGTTTGCCAGTTGGCCTTTTTAAATATATACTGTACGTTTCGCCTGGCAGCCATATATGTTCTTAATCCTGTTCCAGCGTTAGATCGTCCCTTGATAGCTCGATTGCTGTCCGTTGTGAGAGCGACGAATGCGCAGCAAAACGTATGATTTACAATTTTCATTTCAATTGTGGGCTCCGTTCTGCCAGGTTGAGCGACCAAGAGACCGACATGCAAACGGTTGAACTTTTGTCTGTGCTGGTATTACACTCAATATTACTATTACGTTGCAGAGGCTGCCACTGAAAAGAAAACCAACACTTCTGACCAGGTCGCTCGCGACGATGGCAGCACCGCCGATTGTGCCAAGTCCGAAAATCCCGAGGAGGATGTCCAAAAGGAAGTGGTTTCCGGCAAAGAAGCCGATGGCTCGTCTGTCACCCCGTGCACTGGTGAAGCCGGTACCACGAACATGCTGGATTACTCAGCTTATAACATGCACAACTACCAATACTGGGGCATGTCTGGCCAATATGGAATGCCTTACGCGTACCGGCACCCCATGGCCGCCTATGACGACTCATTTCGTCA
>JGI24159J19872_10012820_pt1 | contig 10923 bp, 10 predicted proteins | sample Ectturendosymbi4_FD_19872 | JGI IMG/M metagenome (IMG submission 19872)
GAGAAGCGGCATTCCAAACAAAATAGTGTTGCTTGCCTAAAATCAAGCATTTTGGTTCCCCCAAATCTTTTTGGCCCCTCCCAAATTTTTGGGCTGGCTACGCTAGTGATTTGAGTCACAAAAATGCATGAATAAACCATACCATGAAAATGTACTGCTATACAAAACAATGCTAGTTCGTTACCAGTTGGTTATAACTTTTATGCTATGCTACTGATTGGCGTGCAGACTGCAGAGGTGTGGTCATGCCCGGGGCGACTGCTTGATTGGATGCCCCCTTACCAATTTCTAGTATTGAGCATTGGAGTATGGCATGTCATTGTTACTGGATATACGCTGTTTGTGACGTCACACTATGACGTCATATTCACGTTTGCAAACCAACGTTTTGGCGAAGTTTGTTAAGACAACTTGCATATTCAGGGACGTCGGAACAGCGGTAGAGCAGTAAAACAGTTGAGGGCAATGGAAACTTAAAAAAACAAAAAAATCGTTACGAACTATGTTTGTTTCTGTTCATCAACAATGTTGGCCTCAAAAGTATTAACAGAAATTATAGAAAATCATTCCGAAATTTCTGGGTGCCCGAATAGCTGCAATGAACTTGTTTCAAGTCGATCGTGACAAACCATGAAATTACCTATGATATTGTCATCAAAATCAGTGTTGTTGAAGGGGGGGTGCAAGAGCACCCCAAAAGTTTTGCTTTGCTGAAAATCTGGGCAAAATCCCTGAAAATATGGGTAAAAATGGCACCCAACCTTGCTTGACTTCTTACAAAGGCGCCCAAGATTTGCAGAAAAACACATGAAGACCTTTTTTGTAGGTCACACCGAAAAAGGTCGTCATGATCTTTGTGGGAGAAAATTTGTAGGCAAAAGTTGCCCAAAAAACTTTTCAAACAAGTTTGGGAAAATTCGAGAAAAATCCTTAGCACCCCCAAAAATTTGCCTGCTCTAAAGCCTATGAATGTGCACCTCCGCCCCCGTTTGAAAGGACAGAGGGGAAAATGCCCCCGCTTTGCCTCCTTCTCCGGCGTCCCTGTGCATATTGTTCTACACGTGCTCTCTTTTCTCGTTGTTGTAGGCTACTGTGTCACTGTAATGAACATACTCGTAAATTATCAGCGGTCTCTTGAGACAGAGCAGTTCAAAAGTGCAAAAATATCCTGCAACGCGTTAAAACAGGGGAGTAGTACACACTCAATGCTACGTCAGCGTAGTTCATAACTGCAAAAATACAAGGCTGCGCGAATGCCTCGTCGAATAGCAGTCGAGCAGAAGGTATGCGGCTGGGATGGCGGACACCCAAGGTTGACAGTTTGAAACTTGTAAACTACACAAGAATTAAGAATGCGCATAAAGCACGCAAGAAAAAATTCGTTTTTTATTATTTAGCTGATATATGTACAATTACTAAGGGAAATAGCAAATACGGGCGTGTGTGAGCCATTATGATCAATCCGCCTAAACTGCCAATTAATGACGAAGCTCGAAACGAAACACATATTGCAAGCACAGGTGTGCGACTGCATTTAAAGTGGCTTCACACAGAATCCGGTTATGGCTTACAAACAGGCTTATGACCAACGGCAGTCTTCAAACATGCAGCAAGGACGCCATCACCGACAACCACGGCAATCCGGCTTACTTAAATCCATTTTAAGTAAGCAGTTCGAAACCGGGAAAATTCAGCTGGATACGGCAAACGGAGCATGTGTGAAGACTGCGGTTGGCCATAAGCCGGTTCATAAGCGGTAACCAGATTCTGTGTGAAGCCACCTTTAGCACAAAAAAAAACGAAATGGGAAGTTAGTGTTTGCATCATAAAATCAGCTAAATCAAGCACGTTGAAATAAAACAGTTTTGAAATTTGGCTCAGAAAATCAATTGAACTTCCATAATTATCTTCAGTGTTGATGTAATTGGACCCAACAAAAACGCACCCGTTTTTTTAAAAGCCCACTCAAAAAAAGCAATAAAACCCACCAAAAACCCCACTCTTTACATTTCCTTTGAAAAATGTACTATGAAGGACAAAGTAAAATAGCGTAAGCAGCACACTTGTACAGTTAACTGTAAATTTTTTTTAATGAAACAAAACGAACAGCAACGAAATTTGAAGAACTTGAAAATAAGAGAAAAATAAATCGAACAGTTTGAGTAAATTCTACTGGATACCTTCTTCAGCTCTAAAATTGGTATACTTTATTAAATTTTTCTGCATTCATGTTGTTTCTGATGTTGGACCATATCAAACCGTATAATGAAAAAATACACTATACAGATGCTGCACTAGCAGGGCATGTACATAAACTTAACATGAAACTGCAGAGTTTGTGTGGAATTGGCTTTTCTCTATTTGCTGTGCGCATTCTTGCCAAGCCTTACCACTTGGAGTGAATTGTCTAACAACACTTTGGGAAAACAAAGATGGGGTAGATTTCTTTACCCTTAAATTTGAATGCCAAAATAGCTATAACAAATTATTATTGTGTAATTTTGCAAGTGGTGGTATTGCATCATGCAATAAAAACAATTCAGAATGTCTTTTTGTATTATTTTTTAAAAGAACGGAAACCTTGCTTCTTTTTAAAAAACGGATTTAACAAAACAAAAAACCCAGTTTTTTTTTTAAAATAACAGGTTTTTCTCTACTCTGATTTATCTTTCAATCCTTTTTGTGATTTTCCTTTGATCGCACGATTTGGAACAAGTCACGTCACTATCAGTTTGATGGTTGTGCGCCACACACCTAGAGTAAAAGTCCCTGGTAATGAAGAAGCTGAGAATTCCTGACATTTAAATTCACAAAATTAGTGCTGACAACAAAACAAGTTTCGAAAAATTAAATCCATGCAGCACGTAATAATAGACTTAGCCTACAATAGGAAAAATCATCTAGTTACAGCATTTAAACTTTTGTAATTTCACTCTTTGGATGCACCCCTGTCTTAGATGCCCGGGACCGGCGCCTTGTTCGCCCCCCCCCCTCTGCACGCCACTGATGCTACTGCTTGTAAACGTAATGATTCCTAGTCAACTTTACAAATAATCTAGTAAACCTTGCTATTAAGTCTAATGGCTACTAATAAAAATTACTACATTACAATGGCATACCGTACATTTCATGCTTAAATCTGCAATGGTACCTTATCTTAATCATACTCCCTCCTAACAGCATGACAACTAGGGCCATTTAAAGTCATAAAATTCATATTTTTTGTGTGCTTTAGGAAGCTATGAAACGAATTTTAAAACAAAAATTGCACCCCTACCAAGTCTATAACAAAAGTTATGAAGTCAAATTTTCCATGTCAGGTCACAGAGTTATATTTTGCATATTTTCAACCTAAATCAATAAGGAAACCATTAAAACAAACCCAAAATATCAGGTAAACTACTATATCGCTAGCGCTATAGGTCTAAGCCGCATCCTGCGAATCGAACCTACTTGGGCACCCTGCGAATGTTGGCAATGACGTAGGTGAACCAAGTCAATTAGATGAAATGTAATGCACTGCCTTAAAATGCATGTTCTTGCTGCCCCAAAGAAATAAACCAATGTCCACGTATGTTTCCAATTTGCTTCAAACCAAATGTTTCGAGCTGTTTATTTTAGTGGGGCTACCATCTCATATGCCTATTTGCGCTAGTAATGCTTCTTTGTACAGATGTGCTGTATGTTCTAGCTCGGTCATATTTTATATTATCAAACTTTTTAGGTCATAAAAAAATGGCGCTGATCTTTCACAGCTACAAAATCTATAGATATTATATTATACACCTACTCGTTATTGCTAAGTTATTTTTAGATCGCTACACTTCTACAGACCTGGTTTGATCATTCTGACTAGAGAGAAGTTGTGGTAGTTAATGTCTTTCTTACGTCTAAAATAGTGGCTCTCAACCATTTCGCTGAAGGGAGTCAAATTCAGACCTATGATTTTGCCAGAGAGCCGCACTGAAAGATTTTAACACAAGTCAATTGACACGTTTTGTTTCATTGCAGAACGAAGTCTGTTACACAAGATGTCAGGGGTTGGTTTAAAAACTCCTGAGAGCCGTACAAAAAATGCTTGGGAGCTGCACGCAGCTCTTAGAAGTGTTTGAACCATGGTTCAACAAGTAACACTACTCTTGCCAGCAACGATGTTACAGCCTTAGCGATGATTAAACCAAAGAAACATCAGACTTGCAGATCCATTGTTGCAGTCTGATGTTGAAACTCGTAACAATCGCGTCTAGCGTGCTATGAAGAGCACTGATTTTGGTAAAGTAAGTCCATTTGGCAAAACCGTTAGTATCCAGGAAGGGACCCGGAGCTACCCCTCAAATGGCCATAGCTCCGGCCAGTCCCGTCGCCACGGGACTTTTCGGCACCGGTCCGAAATTTTGAACTGAGCTCCGGCTCCAGGCAAATGCCCGCTCCGGTGTCGCAGCCCTGCTTTTTCAATACTTTTTGTACATTTTGGCCAAATTTAATACTTTTTCAAACTTGAAAACCGATTTCACAATTCAATGCTTTTTCAATACCGCGTGGGAGCCCTGCCAACGCTGGTAAAACAGTTATATCGCTTCAAGCGAACAAGGTAAAAATCGCATGCAGAGGCCGGAAAGCCGTTGAGCACTCATCATTGATCTGCCTGCTGTATGCGTTGGTTCGAACGCTGTCACAAAGCATATTTTCTTCACACTACACAAAATTCTGCATCTTATGATGTCTTGATCGATTCCATAACGGAATCGGTCGGCGAATTATGATCGAAATTGCCCCCAAAATAAAAAAAATCTCGGTCCATTAGGGGTCAAGTAGCAAATCCACGTCTACTGAAAGGTGTAAAACTTTGACACAAAATAATTTACTCCAAGGCATAGGTGTAACCGAGACAACAACGCGACTACCTGGCTCTAGCTCTCCAACACGGCTGGAATCATCGCGGATTAACCCAATGTTGCAACCTCTCGGTTGGCGTTGCGTTGAATACACAATTAACCACGACCGGGATGGGCGCGAAGAAAAGCACCCAGATATATGTGGCGCGAACAAGCAATAATGGAGTGATTTCGTCGGGTGATTTGTATTGTTGCTTGCTGCCACAGCTTTGCGCACATGCCGCTCGAGCTTTCCGATCGCAACACCACCAACTGCACCTGGCAAAAGAAATTCACTTCCTTCGTCACGCAGACCACGAGATAGACAGCTGGTTCATTTCAAGATTTCACGCAAGATCAAATCTTAACCGCATTTCACCGTTGCACGTACGGAATTCAACGTGATAATTCAAAAATACAGTTTTCTGCTTCTCGAACAGATCCCGCAAATCCACCGCTTGGCGCAAAAAGAACACCGCTTGCTTGTGGTGCATGCTCCAGGCCGGACGCAGAAGATCGGTCTGTGCTCGGTCTTTCAGTCCAGTAGACACGATCGCCTTACCGTCCAAGTTATATTCCATCCAAAGCACAACGGCGTGACAGTGACGGATTCCGCTGTCCACCAACGACTCAGCCAGTTGCACGCGGCCACTGCCAACCATGGGCTTCTCGGGAACGCGCTCGTTAAAGCTGAACGTCAGCGCCTTGACGGGCCGCGTCAGTAGCGCGTTCGGGTATTCCCAGAGAGGGTGCGGCTCCGCTTCGTGGACCTCTTTCACTTCCAAGGCGGACGCGATCAAGTCGTCCATCAGCGACACGTCGAACCCTTCAACTTCGGCCACGGGGGCCCGGATTTTCCACAGGTCGTCGAAGTGGACCGCGGCCAAGTAGAGGCAGCCCGTTCGCGGCAGGATCTGGCAGCTTTCGTGCAGGTGATGGTCGAGCTTCGAACGGAAATACCAGAAGTTCAAATCGAACCAAGGCAAGTCTGAAGTGCGCAGAAACGGTTCGGCGGCCAGGAGACCGATCTTCTTGCCCGCTAACTCCTCGTCCGGGTCGAAGTTGTCTTTTAGCAGCACTTGCACGGGCGCATCGTTGTGTTTAGCTAAGTTTATTAGACCGCGCTGGCCGATGTCCGTTTGCTCCAAGGCCAAAACAGGGTCTTTGCAGATTTTTGCTGCGATAACAGGCAACAAGCTGAAGTCGCTAAGGCAGACGGAAAGCGCGTCGGTTGGAATTCGAGCGGAGACGCTCTCCAGCGCGTTTGCGTAAGACTGGTTGCGTCGAACGTCGTTGAGCATCCCCAAGCGTCGTCTGCTCCACAGTAGTCGCGGTGGATATTCGCAGAAGGGCCGATCCTTCACTTCAGCGCACACGTGATTCTCGCCGCTGCGATTTACTTCGAACCACAACGAGAACGCGTCGTGGCTAGCCTGGGAAAAAAGAGAAGACAGGTCTCAGGTGCTATTTGCAGGTGAAAGCTTTTTTGATACAGTTATGTTGCAAAAACAGGTTCACCAACCAACTAACTAGATCCCCTTATACTGCATGCAAAGCGCGAGCACCAAGGGAGTCTACGTCGTTCACACGAGTTCGTGATTTTTATAGAAATATACTGTGAACTCGTGAGATTTCTTTGCTAGGCTCCGTGCTTTCTAACTAACACGAGGGAAGTTTCCAGTTAACTGGTGGATAGCACGCTTTCATTATCCCTGAGTTCAAAACACATAGCGTAGAAAAACTTTGACACAACCTTTATAGCAATATCATCATTTGCGTCGAGTTGAACTTCTCTTGGAAGAAAATAAACACTTTGCATCCAGTGGTCTCTCCATGGCAAGTTGGCTGGGGTAGGGTGGTGCCAGCGGGGTGCGGTGCTCAGCATCACGTCGCCTTGCTGGTCCATCTCAAGGACCCACCATGAGAGGACAACCTTTGCGCAATGCGACAAAAATCAAAAGTTTACTTCTTCAGAATATTTTTCCCAAAAAAACAACGCTTTTTTCTTCAATGCAACTGTCAGAAAAACATTACCATATCAAAACCGAAGCCTGCGGCAAAACTGTTGATGGCTTTCGTTTCACCAACGGCTTTCAGAAGGTTACGGGTCTAGACAATCAATGGTATACGCTGGAGAGGAAACATTTTAGTTGAGTTCAGAAAATATGGAACTGAGAAAACACACATTGGGGAACCGATTTCTATTCAAATTACGCAACTACTTCCTCAACTCACAAACTACAGCTACAAAACAACGTACATTTGACGCAAATGTGAAAACGTGGACGAGTTATAAAGTAGCGAGATCTGTGTCGCCTTACGCCACAGTCAGGTTGCCGTGCTGTGATCACCTGCGCAATTCCACTTGCTTTCACTTTTGAGGGAACGATGTGGCGTTGTGGGTGGTCCGTCAAAGCCGGGCTGCTCCAGTCAAACTCAAACACAGACACCGGCTCAGTCAGCTCAGTGAGTTCTTCTCGAGGAAATTGCGAAAGTTGAATATCATGAACCGCACAGACCCCACCACCTTGGACCAATTCACGGTTGGGAGATATTTCCACCAGCTTTCCTTGGCTCGTGGTGAAAGACATGGAGGCGAGCTTGTGCCAGGACAGCATTAGGTCTGATTGAACAACTTGGGCAAAAATCGTTGCTTTGTGAGGAACGGCGAGACAATCCTATCAATGTACAAAATGGCGGTTCTATACGCGGTAACTGCGGGAATGCACGGCACGTCTAGAAGTTTTAATTGCGCGCAGGTTAGAAATTACCCTTAAAAAGTGTCGCGAACCACATCACCAGATGGTACTTCAGCATATACCAGGGCGGCTGGGCCACAGCGAGGATCCGTGCATGCCCGAAGTTTGCAAACAGTACAGCCAGATTTAGGGGATGGCAAAGTGGGCACCTGCCCAGGGGTCTCCACAGTCATGAGACCCCTGGTTAAGACGGGTTTAACATATTAATGTGAATAATCACAAAAATAGTTCATACCAACAGACTATTAGGAAACAAAGAAAAGTTCATATTTACTGAAATATACACTTTTTTCTTTTTATACTGACGGAAAACTACCACCAACAGAACGAAAGCATTATTTGGGCAAAATGAATTTTACAGACTGTGCGTAATGAATAACATGAAAAACAAATTTACCGGGGCCTCCACACAAGGGCTGCTCTGGGGCATCCGCCGTCTAAATCTGGCCCTGTTGTAGATAGTACTTGGCCATGCATCGGCATACATGCAGTCATAATGTGCAGTTGCTCGCAAACTGAATTAATTGTTGAAGATACTCACTTCGACCATGAGGTTCTGATGAGCATGCTGGTATGCTGACAAAGCTCCCTCCCCAATCAATTCTGTGTCGAACAACTCGGTCACCAAAAGATTCGCGCGCTCCTGGATGAAGAGCACTAGAGTTGAAGGTGCATTCACGTCATGGCAAAAAGGTGTACTTCACGGTTCAGCAAGGTTGACTCTGCTTTAGAAATATGGCGTGACTCTGATGGTTAACGAGGGCCCGCCCTCGTTGGTCAGCATGTTTCTATCCCAGCATAAAGATCTGTTGCGATCGAAGGGCCTGAGCGGCAAGCGCGCAAAGCTTCACACTACAGAAGCAAACAACAATAGAGATCACACGCCGCGATTACTCTATTAATGCTTGTTTCACGCCACAACTCTTAGTGCACATTGCGTTCGTGGTGCATCGCCTAATATTCCGGGATTTAACACTTGTTTCCAGTCCCCGTTTCGGGATAAATTCTGAAAAAATTGCAGGATTTCAAGAGCATATCTATGGACGTCAAAGTGGTGCCATTTCGCATACACTTGTGGACTATTTAGAGCAGTTTGTCAATACAAGCCGTCTGCCTTGGGCATAAAGAGGTGCCATTGTCAGAGCTTAGTGCTATAATGATATCAACTATCGCGGAACAAATTCATTGAACAATTGCAGCACGTGTAGTGAGATCCTACACATGATGAGGTCAGCTTTGCCTCACTAGCAATTTTTGACATCGTTTAGTGATCTAGTTAATTTCAAGAAGAATGTGGTCATTTTTGATAATCTAGTAACGCACTACAGGTGATTTCACTGCTTCGGTTGCAACTGTTGAATAAGAATTAGTTTGCAAGTCAGCAAGGACTTGGCTCGATGTGGTGCAGAATGAAATGCAGCTATACAAGACCAGACAAGCTAGAAAAATTAAAGGAATGCTCACTAACATTATCAAACATCAGTTGAGGCTGAATGCACTTTTTTGATTCTTGGCTATTTTGCCAGTAAAAGGAGCAACTGATTTAATAATAACACCTTTCATGTGCACCGGTTTATGTGTCAACAAATAAGAAATGAATGCGGTTATTGCAGCTCATGTGTAAATCCAAAAAAATCCTAGGATTGTTGAGTAGATAAATGAATGAATATCTCGATCTTGGGATTTTCAATTTGGTCTCAAAATCCTAACCCTGGTCAGAATTCCATTCCTTTACCTCTGTTGGAGTAGTGAATGTTCCCTTTATTTTTTGATGTTGCACCAATATTTGCAGTTTTGGTGAAATTTCTGACATATAGAAATGCTTGTAGATGAGCAACTACAAGTCATAATCATTTGCATTAGTGAAACAAATTTTAAACCTGATCCTCAATGAATCAATATGAAGGGAGCCACAGACAAACAATTACTGAAAATAGCTAAGCAGGTATATAATAGATGAAACAGATTCGCCTTCTTTGTTGCACCAGCATATTTTGCACACTTAATCACCTCCATGTCACCGTCAACACCACAGGTGACTTCTGTAGAATGCTTGTTAATTATATTGATGTTTTGAAATCCATTTCTTTTGGTAATTTTCTTTGCCAACTCCGCAACAGGTGTGAAGACCTACAAGATACATCAAAGTTTCAATGATCTCTGCAGGTGTATTAAGTAGTAAGCAATATGGTGCTAATTTACTGTTATTTGTCATTATGCTGTACCGGCAAGAACAAGATGTTGACTGTTGTTACAAAACTTTTTTTTTATCATTGACTGAAATGTTTCTGAAATGACCAAAAAAATTAAGTCATATTGGTCAGAATGTTTGAAAATATAGTGAGCATGGTTATGGGCTATGGCAAGTTTTAATACAACTGTCAGACAAATGACTGAAATGTCTAAGAGACCAAAATGTTTCAAAAAAAATGACTGAAACCTCTCAGCAAAAAAGAAAGTTACAAAATGCACATTTTAAACTAAATACATGTTTACACCTGCATATTATGGACTCACCTCAATGGCAGAAATGACATCTGCTCCAGCATTAGCAGCCATCATTGACAAAAGACCAGTGCCCGTACCAATGTCCAACACTCGACATTTTTGCCCTCGCGCATGTATAGCACTAACAGCTAATTTAATTGCCTGGTAATACATTTGGTTGCGTTCCACGTCATGAAGCATATCAGCATATGAAGATCGAGCAATATCTGCAAGAAATTTAAAACATTAGTATTTATGTTGAAATCCCAGTAACCACCCAGATTTTTCACATGATACATCAAAACCAACTTAAAGTCATGATATGTGAAGAAGCAAACAAGACATACTAAAATTCAAACTTATCACAAACACACTGATTTCATAAGCAGCATAAAGTGTAATTACTAGTAAATCGTGGATAGGATGCTTGCAGTTACACTTAACTACAGTTCAAAGAAATTTGCTGACAACTGTCAAGCACTTTATCCTGACATTTTTCACCAAACCAGCCAGGTGAAAGATCGCAAGATGTTATCATATCTAAGTTCAAGTATCTTTTTATGGTTATACCATACAATTACAAAAAATGTTTTATCAGCAAGAACTTTAGCAGTGGATGTAAACACCAACATGAAGTTAACTTAAAACAAAACTTTGCCATAAGATTGGTACAATAATAATAAGCTACAACACAAAGTGTGAACATTGGTACATGAAAAGCGGAAGTGCTAAATAGCCTTATAATAAATACTACGGCCAAAGCAAACGATACAACTGACATCTTGCAAACGTTTTGATAACAA
>JGI24159J19872_10012823_pt1 | contig 10921 bp, 8 predicted proteins | sample Ectturendosymbi4_FD_19872 | JGI IMG/M metagenome (IMG submission 19872)
CTTTCGCCCAACCTGTGCTGTTTGTTTTAAGCTTTGTTGATTGAAATGTGTTCTATTGCTGTGTACTTACAGCGCAAACATGACTTGACTTGACTTGGATGAAGCAGAAAGTGTTCAGTCGGTTTCATATCTTCATATAAGATCATTGCCGGGGTTTTATATACAGTATAATGTTAGGCCTATTGTCTCTAATGCCAATTGAAGAAACTGGTGAAAGAAGGGTTAGGACTGATAGTTTAAATTTCGATGTTTCTCTATGCATACAAATTAAAAAACAAATTTCAATTAGAGGAAGAAGGCATTGGGATTATATTTTTGGAGGATTTTAGATCCCGCTGCAGTTCAAGATTGCACAAAATTTTCTAGTTTAACAAATGTACTAATACAATTGGTGAGAGCTATCATCAACAGAATATGTTACCAGCGTTATGAAAAACGTCGTGCGCAACAAAAAAATCGTCCAAATGTTAACGTTTGCGGTGCAGAAGAAAATTTGGAAGAGGAACTACTCTGTATAAATAAACCAGTATTTGATCATCGTTTCATTTCAAATAAACACACTCATATGTTTTTGTTTGTAACACAAGCTTTTTGGGTTTTTATTGTATGAATATGTTTTTCTTTTGGTGTGCAATCTGGGTTTATTTTAAATCACTGAATGGGAGCCCTGCATGTGACTGTTGAACACAGACATCTTGGCAGGTAATGCAGCGAGACAATGAATCTGCTGATACCGATAAGCCATGTATAGTTTTGTACTCTGTGAAAAGAAGCATGAGTAAATCTGTAGCAGTGCTTCCACAAGTTTGAAAAGTCCATTGTTGGTGTGAGACTGTTATCAACGTGCCCGAGTAAATAGCTTGATCCAGTGTTTTCCAACATTTTTAGGGTTGTGGCACCCTACAGAAAAAAATAAAGTTTGCGGCACCCAGTGGCGAACCCACATAAATTTTCTTTATGGTTTGATGACATTTTCAAAATGTATTTTTGATGATGTATTCAAAAAACGTCTGAACTCGCGGCACCCTCTAGTACTGTAAATGGCACCCTGGTTGGAAACCACTGGCTTAATCAAACAACTCTTTTGTAGGCTTCTTTTCACACAGTACAAAAATATGTGGCTTGTTCCAAACAGGGCTGTGGAGTCTGAGCCCTGAACCGTAGCCTAAAAATTTTGCATGGTGGAGCCGGAGCCTGAAATTTGAGTTCCCATTCAACAGACATATTTTGTATAGCAACTAGCAAGTACAAAAAATGCAATGGTGCGTAGTTTTTCAATGGACCAAATAATTCTGGAGCCGGAGCGAAGAATTTCGGATGCCTGGAGCAGGAGACAGACACTTTAGCTTTCTGTTCCACAGTCCTGGTTCCAACTACTGCGAACCTTGCCCCTGGCTTTCATCTGCTGGTTTTTTAAAGCAGGTTTCAAATTGGTCAGCTTAAGTTGTATAGNGTTTCCACCAGTCTTGTTCATGTCAAGACGATTGTGATATTTATCACGCATGTGCAGTAGGCNTACTTGGTTGAAACTTGCTCAGCAACATATTTAGTGGAAACCTNCAGTGGTAATATTAGCTTAACTTTCCCCAAAACGTCCAGAAAATGCTCACTGCACTTGATCGAAATGTCTCACCACCCGTGATAATAAAATATGGCACAGGCTTCACCATTGGTGTGGTTGTCGATGAAAAGTTCCTGGGTGTGGAATAGCATTCGTTAGTTAACTGGCTGAACACTTCACCCAGTCACTTTCTATGCAATCCAAATTTTGGCGTTATTTCCACATATTTTTAGCAAACCTCAAACGGGTGGCAGAAACGATTTTTTTGGAAATTTTTGTTTAGCCAAGATGGGGTGGTTGGACTTACTTGCTTGTATAAGCAGGGATGTAGTACTAACAACAAGGTTTGGGAAAGCATCCAAAAAAAAGCCATTTTAAAACAGCTTAAAACTCATTTTATAGCAAAACGTGAAAAAGGTGTGGGAACGCCGTTCCCACACGTTCCCGCCCCACCACACCCCTGAGCATAAGTTATCCTTTTCCTAGCCTACTGCACTGACTGTATCAATAGTGACACACATATTGCGTCATTAGATGAACACAGTAGGCCTACAGCAATATCTACAAGGACAGTGAAACACTCGATTGAAAAACATAAGCACGTTTTACAATTACAGCTAACTGTAAGCAATTTTGCTAGTCATTAATTGCTACGTAAATCGTCTCATAACAGTTATTTTTCATGTATTTTTTAATAGAAGACACTTGGTCCCACTGTTTTACTCACATTCCGAACCAAAGTTTATAAAACACATGAAAACGGACTGTAACTGTTTTGCCTATGAAACAATATTTTGGCAATGTTCTACAATAAACAATATGAATGAAGTCTTGTTTTAAGGCAATTATAATAGTTAATAATAACACATACAGTTACAGCACACAGTTGGAGGGATTTGTGTCAGTTCACGGGAAGAAATAATTAGGCTAAGCTTAATCACAACTTTTTATCAATAATATTAATCGCAGAGAAAGTCGGTGTGATGATTCAGTGGTAGCATTAGCAATGTTATGATCGTTGGAACATTTTTAGTTTCTTCAAAGAAACTGACGTTTTTCGTCTTTACGAAATGGAGTTCGGTCGATTAGGCATTTTGCGATGGCTATATCAGTATTGGTTGCTTTCAACCAACATAAATACAATCAAACGAATCCATGTATAGTAGTCTATGCATACGAATTTAAATAATATAATAAGGCTATCATAAAGCAAACTAATCCATACTACTCTATACGAGAAAAGAACAAAATTCCGCGCGTGTTGACATGCCTGTTGCAAATGTTATTGCTTAATGTTGCTTTTTTGACGCTACTCATGCAACGACTACTAGGTCAAAAAACTACTAAAAATACCTATTGCAACAGTTTCCCCACTATTTTATCTTGTTTTAAACATTAACAATATTCGTGAAAATTTGTCAGAACCGCAGTGCTTGGGTCCCAACCAGTAACACTCTCCGTGGCCTTGGATAGTTAGTGCAGTGAAGCGTTACACAGGACAATGCCAGTTTGATTGTTACATGATCAGTCTTATATCTTGTGTTTTATAATCTTTTTTTACGAAACATGGAGTCAAAAGGACATCAAATGAATTGGTTCCAAAGTGGAAAATGTAGTTTTTATTTTTGGAATCTACAGTTTCTTTCAGGGGCCCTTCAATGAACTACACATTTCAGTGGCGTTTGGGGGCCCCTTTGAAAGCAAAAAAAAAACTGCACATTGCAGTTTCTGAAAGGGGTCCCTTTGAAACCAGAGTACTTGCTTACGACCTGCTTTGTAGCACATTATATGAGTGAATAATGCGTTTTTCCCCAAAAATAAGAAAAATTTATGCGCGTAACACCTGAAGGGGGGGCCCCCAAAAAGGGGGGCCCAAGGCAAGTGCCTCGCTCGCCTCCCCTTAAACACACCACTGAGTACAATGAACCTGGTCAATTGTGAATTCCTGCTGACTGTGCGAGTGGTCGTCGTTTGGGCTCTCAGCATTGTTGTTTCGGCTTGGCTAATAGAGATGACTCTTTTTATGGGTAAAGTTTTAATGTTAGCTACAGTACTTTTTAATAAGTTTTGAAGATCAGACACAGGTTTGCCATGTGGGTTAGGGTTTTAGGTTATATGGCGAAGACGATCCGCTAATCCAAGGATATAGTCCTTGCAGTTTTCATGTGACCAATTCAACCAATCTGGTTCAGCTAATCGCAAAAGAGCTACAGCATTCGATCAATTGGTAAAATAAAGAAAATAGATTTTGTAACTCTGAGAGGAGATCACAGTATGAAATATCATAAAAGTAGGTAGCTTCCAAAAACTACAAATTCAAACTGTCTTTTAGCAAAGGTTGATTGTATAAAACTTGAGGTAAAACGTTCAAAATTGTAACCAAAAAGATGTAGCTTTACGCGCTGAAATAGACCAGGGATGGCCAACAGGTCGACTGCATCGACCGATTGATCGCCGAGTGGCACTTGGTCGATCGCGCCTGATTTTGCATTGGATTGACAAGATACCTAAAAAGAATATTTTTCAATCAATATTCCAGAAAGTCCATAAAAAGTATCCATTAGTTGGATGGTCACGTATATTCTTATATTCTTTGGTGCCTATTGCAGTGGCTGTACATAGGCTAGCTCGGCAGATTATTGCGGGACAATCATGATTTAGGCGACACAGGCACTTTGCCTTCTGTCTGTGCATCAAAGGCGATGGTGCACTGTGTATTTGCACATGTGATACTCAACTCTGGCATATGATATTGTATTTGTGACTTTATTACCGACTATCGATCGCAAGTCATCAAGATATCTTCTCTAGTCGATCCTAGTCGAAGACAAGTTGGCCACCCATGCAATAGACTATTAGCCTACACAACACACATATGCCCCCAGCACAACAAACAAAGCAGAATACAGCAATATAAGAGCAGCATACTACTTCCACACTTGGCCGGAAAAAATTAACGATAAAGTAACACGAATTACCATGGATTGTGATGAGTGCAGCACAAACTAACAATACAAAATCCATAGCGAAGAAAAAACTGCAACCATCATTTGTGACATCTTGAATCACTCTCAGGAAAAATTTCGTAATAGAAATCAAACCAATATCGTGAATATCCTGATCCTGTCCTGATCCAATTTTTTTCAAAAATGAATATCCAAATCCAATCCTGATCCGAAAAAATCGCAAGTATCATTCAGGATATCCAAACCTGGTCCTGTCCATGCTCACCTCTGCAAGGGCTGTGTCAGGTTTAAACGTAGATGAAACAAAACTTTCGTCAACGTTAACTTTGCGTGTAGAGTTAAAACAGCGCAAATTAAACAGTGAGATTTGTTGGTTTGAATTATGTTCAATCAAAGTAACGATAACAAGTTTAACGTGAAGTGATTTATCCATCATCTCAAAGAAAGCACTTTCCTGTAACTCCCGCGGAACGTTTGGTTTTCAAAACCGGGCAGTAGAGTTTGAGCGGACGCGCTGTAACATGCTTGGAAACCTACACCCTCAAGTGACCGGAATTATAATTTGGCAACGTCCACAGATTATGCGAACTTTTTCAGCAGTTATCACTGATGTTGAAAACAAAAAAATTCTTGTTAAGCAATAAAGATAGCGATTGTACGCGCAACGTGAGTTTTACAGTAGAAAAAGCATTTGGTGTTTGGCTAAGTAGCCTTATTTGATTTTTGATGAACAGCAGAACGTTGAATGAGAAGTAGAAAACGAAATCAATGCATTTTCGGTGCCTCGTTTAGTGAAAGTGTAAAATGCTTAAACGAAAATAGTTTTACACAGGAGACAGATTTTTTCGGGGAGTAGGGAAAATTACTCATTTGCAATTGGAGTATTAAGTGTAGTATTTTGTGGCAAAGACATGCAGCATCAATATGATTCAAATCAAGAGTAGGAAAGTCAATAGTTTCTGTCACCAGTTTTATTGAATTATTAGGGTCAGTATCCATTTCCACTATCATAGCATGAATGTCTTTCAATATTTCACTTGTCTTTCCCACACGCTTTCTTTTTATAAGCCTTTTTTCAGGAGCAAATTTATTGTGCAGCAGAGCCTTAGCCTCTGTAATTGACTCCTCGTTGTAATAATTCGGCATGATCTGCAAGGTTGAATCTGGAACAGTAGAATTATGTCTATGATTCATAAAGAATAGCAGTGAGTTAACTATAAATGTAGAGTTCTCATCCTTGGCCTTTGTTTTTGCTTTGGTTACACTTCTTGTTACCATCTCTGGTTTTTAGGTAGGCCTATGTGATTTTCCCTAGGCCTCCATTCTGTAGTTCCTCTGTTTCATCTCCATGGAATGCAACCCCAGCACAGTTTGAGAAGGCAATATTGGAACACTAGTACAGCAGAAGTTAATCACAAAAGTAGCAGCAAAGGAAACCTACCTTTTTACAACAACCTACAAACCTTATTCAAATAGAATCTACAAACCTTATTCAACCAGGCATGCTGGTATGCTGCTTTGCTACAATGCTGGTATGTTGCTGTGTTTGCTTTGTTGTGCGGCAGATGTGTGTGTTGTGTAGGAAAATAGTCTATTTCAGGGGTGACCAACTTGTCCGGATCCTGTTATCAACCAACCCTGTCGTTTGTGCTGGCAACAAAGCTGGCAGAGAACTTGAACCAGATGGTTCAAGTTTTTCGCAAACTTTNAAGTTTTTTCGCCAACTTCNAGTTCAAGTTTTTNGCCATTTCGCCAACCTTTGTTGATTCAATCTGTTGGAACGCGATCATTAAACTGTGAAACCTTAATCTTCTGATGTTTTTATATTCTCATCAACATGAAATCCATTTGTGGTCTTTGATGTCATTGTTTTTCCTNTCGCTGCATTCGTGTTATTTCGTGATTTGAGTCACAAAGATGCATGAATAAATCATACCATTCCTGTAAAAACTGAAAATTTCACTCCTGCTCCAGCCACGGGACCGGTTTTTATACAAAAATCCTACTATTGATCCGGCTCCGACAAAAGTCATTGTAGACTCCAGGCGGAGTTCACTCCAGCACGTCACTTGGTGATCACTTCTGATGCGTAGAGGTGGTCGGAGTCACTTTTTCAAACTCCGACTCCACTCCTGTTCTTAATTTTCTAACCCGGACCTGGGTCCTGAAATTTTTCAAATTTGAGAATCCGACTCCTGTTCAGACTCCAGCTACCACTGATCCAACCAAAATTTTACCCATGTTTTTTCTTGAGAAATGACCACGAAGACCCCCTCTTCTGTCGAAATTGAAAAGGGACTATTATTCACAATTTTTTGACTCCGTGTCCTTGTTCGGTGTCAAGCGAAATTTCTAACCCCTGCGAAATTTCTGACCTATTATTGTTTGTCGGTTATTTGTTTCTCACAGTAAAGGAATAAAGTTTGACAATTGCTTTTTTAATGAGTAATTTTTTTTAATTTTTTGTTTAGGTGTCAGATACCCACAACAAGCTATAACAGGGGAATAACTATAATCACTGAAAAATATTGGACTTAGGCTTAAACCTATTATTTTCCTTTTTGTAACGCTAACCCAAACTCTAACCCGACACACTTGCCTAAACAGAAACCCTAAGCCCTAATCATCAGTTTCTCAGCGTATTTGCTATGTAGAATATTTGTCTGTGTATGCGCACATGACGTGAAATCAGAAATTTCGGAAGTCAGAAATTTTGCTGAACACCGAGCCCGAAAGAAAAACGTCGAATCCTGCCGGATTCGACTTCAGCACTCCGGGACAATGGCCAATTGGCCACTAGAGTCCTGCGCGGGTTGAAATTTTGTGTCTGCTCCTGCCCTGCACCCGCAAATTTAAACCCACCCTGCCCCGCATCCGCAGGAGTTTGAGAAATGTTGCCCGCACCCTTCTAACCCGCCCCACAGACCATCCCAACCCACGCCCACCCCACCCCGCGCTTTTTCGCTCTCAAACCCGCACCTGTCCGAAAACTACGAAAAACTCATAACTAGGGCAAGATTTTGCAATAAAATCGTGAGACATATGCATTTATTTTTAATAAAGGTAGCATTTATGCACAAGCATTTTGAACGACAGTGATCTACTCAAGCGATTTATTTACATGTACGCTTAATGCTATATTTCCAAACATTATCTGGCGAGATATGGCGATCATTTGCCAACAGTTTGCGTAGCATTCTAACACTTCGCTCCACAGTGCATGAAATTGCACGGCAATTTAACAATTTGGCCTACAGTTCTGGACTGATGTTTGTTTGGCCGGGTCATTTCTGCAAATGCTTTTGGTCATTATTCAGTTCGAATCGGTTATCAAAGAGAACAGAACTATACTGAAATAGTTATAGGCAAAGGCGGATCCTGGGGGGGACGACGATTGGGGCGATCGCCCCCCCTAAAACCGAAGAAAGTAACCTTATTCACCATAATTTTGTGCAATTTTGAAAACCAAATTCGCCATATGAAGGCAGTTCGTCGTCTATTGTTTTGTCATAGCAGTTTTGTGAAGCATACTTCGTCTCTCTAACAGTAGCGAAGCTGTTATGAGACTTGATTACCAAATAATACTGAAATTGTCCCCCTATACTTACTGGGTGGATCCGCCCCTGGCAATAGGCCTACTTGATAAAACTTGCATGTGAAAAAGGAAAAAGTTGCAATATAAAATTCCTGAAACCAGCTCATCGTACTACAAAAATTCTGAGTATTTCAGAAGCTGTTGGAAGCCCTAAAAAAATTGGAAAAACTTGCCCTACTCATAACGTTTGAAGAAAGTCTAACAAGCAGCAAAATCAAGCTACTCACTCTTTTTCATTGACAACCAAAACTTTCCACAGATCTGATCTTTCGCAGTCAACAGATTTGAGGTGATAAAAAACACGTTTCAGTCCCGTTGTGGCAAGCTGTGCGTTAAGCGTTGTTTTATACATTTAGAAGTGCTGCCACACTGAACTATTCCTCACCAAGTACGACGGTAGCATTGGAAAATGTTTACTTTCCCACCAAATGGCAAGAGTCTGAGCTAATGTTTCTCAACAATGGGTTGTTACATCATAATGTAATAATTGCTGAAGGCCTACTGTCGTTAGCGCAATGCTGACAAACAACTCTAGTGCTGTACATCCACGTGTTTTGCGGTTTTTGAGCTGATTAAGTTCATGTGCTTGGCTCAACGCTCAATTACCAGCACAAATAATTTCTCAACTCGCGCCCACGCCATATACGCAACAAGTACAACCCGCTCCCACCCCACCCTGCAGCAAGTTCAACCCGCACCCGCCCCGCAAATGCGGGTACCCGCAATCCGCGCGGGTCAACCCGCCTCGAGGAGGACTCTATTGGCCACCACTGGTGTGAAGATAATTTTTATGAAAAAGTTTATAAAATTTTTTGAAACATTTTTGATTTTGTGAAAATTGTTTGGCAGCACTTGTGTCTCGTGTTCCTGCTGGTGAAATAGACGTGACGGGTTGATCAGTTTGTGCTTGTGATGAATTTTATCGTAAGTAATCTCCTTACAAGCACAGAAAACTAGCGTCGTTGTTTTTGTTGTTTTTAGAAAACTTTAGGGTGGATAAATTAGTCCTAAACAAGGACATAACCGCCTGATCTTTTTTCAAGCTATGTATGGCCAGCCTGTGAGAACTTCGATCGTCCATCAAAGCCAAGTTGAACCTCGATTGCAAACCAACCCTCAACCGTATCCTTCATATTGTTTTGTTAGTTTTATTGCCATTCACTGCAAAGGGTTGCTTGCAGTTTCCTGGTTAAGGAGTTGAATAAAATTTGTATAATGTTTTCAGGATGTTGTCTTTTTTATCTTATCTTCATGGAATGCACCATTTCAAAAGCCCAACTGCTGTTTCTGTTGCTATTTTATTTCACTTCTCAGTTACGTACAGTGTAACAATTTCCAATTCGGGAATTAATTTTGCGGTGATTAAGTCTGGCTGAGTTGTTCATTGATTCTGCGATCTCATGTGTACGCCACGATCAACATCGTAATGATGTTCTAAAATTAGTCGATCATTGTTGTGGTGGAAGCACTAAGTAGTTCCCTCTGAAGGCATAGAGGTTAAAATTATTTACTGCAGTCAGTGGTGTTAGAAAGTAGATGACATCAAACTACTTAGCCAGGTGCTATTGTATTAGCTGATTTCAACTGAGAGTCACAACTTTGTGTGCACATGTGCCATATGTAGGGATAACACTAATTGGAGGGCTGGGCAGGCTGGAGAGCCATGTTTCCAAATGAAAAACGTGAACTGTCAGCGGGCTGCACAGAAGACGACAGAAGGGCGGGCCGGCGGGCTGCGAAAAAGAGCGGGACGGGCTGCAGAAAAGGGCATCCCTCCAGACTGCCCTTTTCCGCAGCCTAGTTTAATGTGCAGCCCGCTGGCCCCCCTTAATGTGCAACCCACCGGCCAGTCCTGTAGTGCAGCCTGCCGACTCGCTCTGTGCAGCTCGCTAGCCCGCTGATAATTCATGTTTTTTATTTGGCAACACGGCCCTCCAGCCCGCCCGGCCCTCCGTTTAGTGTTATCCCATATGTAGAGGTAATAGCACTGTTGCATTGCCATTTTTTATTTTACTACTAGTTTTGCTGACTATTCATACAGTTTTCTAATGCTGACTACAGTATATTCACGTACTCACATACTGAATTTCTGGATGTAAGTTAAGTAACTTTATAAGCCTGTACCAAAATAACAAACTCAGCATCTGAGACATTCTTATCTTAGGTTCACTGGCAAGTATCATATGCATGTATTGTATGGTCAGACCACCAGTATGCAGATGGGCTTAGTATGCGGAAATTCAATAAACAAACACCTTTTCTTTTATGGAAGAAAAGAAAAGGAAGACATTTTTTAAAATAATAGTTATATTCCTTAATCTTCCTTGAACTAAATTTCAAGAAGATTCAACAAAATCTGACTACGCTTTTCTTGCACCAACTATGTGTTCATAACATTTGACCCAAAAAAACAAAATTCCCGTTTGCTCATACAAACACTACTGTTCAAACGTGCTCTTAGAGCTTCAGATTTTCATGTGCTTGCTCTTGCAACTATCTTCTAATAGCTTGCCAACTTCTATGAATGTACCTTTTGCCTTGCCCCTTTTTTCAAATTTATGAGAGACAGTCCTCATGTGCGTTTGGTGCTAGAAAGTAGACGAAGATTTTCGTTTGGTAGTGGTAGTTGTGCTGATGATGTTACTGGTTTTTCTTTACTTATTTCAAAAGTTTCTGAACTCTTATGTTTAGGTTTATAGTTTAGGGTATAGGTTTAGGGTATAGACTTTGGGTTTACTATGTCTTTACCAAGCATAGTACAGTCTTTTGCACACTTGTGCGTTACTGTCATGTTACAGG
>JGI24159J19872_10012826_pt1 | contig 10921 bp, 5 predicted proteins | sample Ectturendosymbi4_FD_19872 | JGI IMG/M metagenome (IMG submission 19872)
AGGTCTCTTTCTGAAAGTCCTACACAGACCATTGACAGCTCCCCTTGTTGCAAAACTGGCCCCTCCAGTGGCCCCCTCAAATGAAAATGTCTGGCTCCGCCCCTGCATATTGGTAATGAATGTTTTGTTTTTTTATACGTTTCCATTGCCGTCAACACTTTTACTGCCCCCTTGCCTTACAGCTTGCTCCGGTGTCCCTGCTCGTGACACTCCGAAAGGAGTAGAAAGCGAGTATAAATGAAACTGAACAATCAAGGACGAGCCAGGATTTGAAGGCTCTGCCACAAGAAGTATAAGAGACTGTCTCACAACAGCATGATAAAGGAAGTTAAACACAACCGTAGTCAAGGGATTTGGTTGTGAGCAGTTCGCATATTCCGAAGTTAAAATCTGAAAGGAGACCACAGCTTATGACGTACCTGCTTTCATCAATAGTATTGTAACAATAAGAAAATTTGCGCAAAATGATTTAATAATCATTTATTGTAGGATAGTTGAAGTGCAAGCTACACTTTGGCGGTTTGACTAATTTTTGTCTCGCCAACGAAACTGTGCGCGTGTTTTGCGCGATGTCCACGTTAAAGTTAAGAAGTTTTTCTGCATCCTAATACAGACAGACCTTCACAGTATTTATTGTCCGCGTTAGCCCTATTTGTACAAATATCCAACAGAAATACAAACTTGCTTGAGAAAAACTTACGCAAGATTGATTTACGTAGAGAATAGCATTTTATTTCTCAAACCGTAAAACTGAAATCAGCAAGGCAATTTATTTAATTCTGTACTTTTTATATCAGTTGATTCTTGTCAACTCTGCACTTGGATTTTCTTCATTTCTGATCACCCTAAGGTCTAATAGTAAGATGTTACACAGTTTTAGAACATTCACAAAAGCATTGCCGTTGGTCTGCGGTGTTCAAACCTTTCTCCTGTAACTGAACCATGAAGGTTCGCCACGTATCAAATCACCAATTCTGATCTGATGGAAAATGTTGGGAAAAGTGATGATGATGATGTATCCATCCGTTCGCCATATGGCCTGCATATGATACCTCGCAAGCTTCCTTAATAGCAACAGTTAAAGTGATTTGAATATGACAGTTGACTTCCAAGATTTCCTGTGCTGCATACCGGTCTGGTCCATAGACTGCATGATTTTTATTGCAATATTTTTTGCAAAAATTTATGTGGAAATACACCCATCCTGAAAAGACAGCTATGTGTATTTTTCTGAAATATACGAGGTTTCTGATTACTCCTCACAGTGGCCAATTTATCACTAGATGCTATAAGCCAAAGTTCGTTATCTTAGTCCCTGGCGCTCAGCAATAAAACGCTTGGTTACCGATGCCTGACAAAATGCTATTATCCTTCGAATTAGGTGCAAGCATCATGGGACCAAGGAATTAAGACCCCGGCGGAACAACGCAAGCATGCACTAAAGTCCTTGCTTTTTTCCCTTGGTATTGACTGCTGCATGAGGTTTTCGCTTCGGTTGAGCGAATCTTTTAACATGCGAGAAAAGTTGGTTCCCTGCAATGCAAATGAAAACGTTCAGATAAGGCTACTGTAGGCCTCTAGCGTAACTTGGAAACAAACGCAGCGCTGTCGGCTAAGCAACCACTCTGCAGTGAGGTTACCAGGCAATTAATTCAATATAAATAGCATGCGACAGGCGTCAAGGTTGATTTCCCTATACTCTTGTTTGCGCAAGTTGCTGTTGTGAGGCTGGCTGCACGCTTGCCTCTTGAAATCATTTGCTTGCAAATAAACCTGGTTAAAGTACTAGTTGAGTGTCGTCAACCTACCACGGTCATGTGCCTCCAACTAACACTTTTAATAAGCCAAAGAAATACTCTTCGTTATATGTAGTAGCGAAAATTCGACAAGGGTGAGTAACGCATACGCTGCTGCCGCATAAGCAAGCCGATCTGAACGTATGTTTTGCCATGGATTTTTAAAATGCAAGCGTTGCAATGATGAAGAGCTACTTGGCGTGGACCTGGAGTTTCGAATTGTTTTTTGTATTACTCTAAGTAAATAAAATGTTGAGTGGCGAAATTTGGCTCATTCAAACATGAACGCCGTTTGTTATCATCAATAATCCGAAGTTACTACATCTTGTTAGTCATATTACGATACATTTCTAAGCAAATAACAAGACATTTGTGAGCTTCCTGAAGTAGAACTTCAGTGGCTGTGTCATTAGAGGGTCGTTTCGCGAGTATCACGTTGACTGATGTCTGTATTCAACAACACTGAATAAGAANTTCCATGAGCTCGAAATGCCGGAGAGAGGATGTATGCTCAAATTATCACCAAGTAACAAAACAAAGCTAGATGACTTAAAGCCCAAGGCGTGTTTACGGCATGGAGCGCAAAAGTGTATGCAGCTATACTGCTCGTGAAACCCTGACGAGAGTTGATCGAACTGAAGTTGAATTACAGCCGCCCGTTGAGCCTATGGTTTGTTTGCGGTAAACAGCAAGATGCTCACTGTTGAGGAAAGATGACGACGCGTTTGCGGCTCACTAGTCACGAACTAATCGTGTGCAGCGCCCGCAAACACAGCACGCAGTGGTCGCACAGATCGCTGCAACATCAGATATGCCGTAAATTTGTTTGTGGATCCGAATGAACACGTCAAAGAAATACCGCGGGGGCAACGTTCTCCCTGTCATTGAGAAGAGGGCTAAGTAGCGGGAGAAATATCGTTGGTTACGTAGTAAAAAGTGGATGGGAGAAACAACGTTATGCGGTGATGTGTTGGATGAAATTTCTGATCGGAATATTGCGACAGATAAAAAGCTGTAGATAGAGAAAATAACACAAAACGTTTGAAACATTTTATACCAAGTTGTTTTGCATGTGGCAATCTAAAGAATCATTTATTGTAATATCTTAAATAATAGGCTGCAACAATATGCTGATTGTCAGTTCCAGGGCTGTAACCAGCTGATATTCTCGGGGTGTTAAAATGATTGCAACTTGCTGTCTTACTTAACACCTGAAAAAGTTTTTGGCGTTTACAAAATGTTTCGGGGTGCAATTGCTCAGTTGCGCCACCTGGTGGCGGGCCTAGTCAGTTCACCAAACAAAGTAAATTTTTGCGGATAGGGAAGACGGCACAGCATTAACTTCTCGCTGAGAAAGTGAGAAACTGAAAATCAGAAGCGATTCATTGGTAAAAGAAATTTTGCATCTATCAGAAAAATCGCAATCAAAGTGTAAACGTCATCAACCAATATCTGCAACAGAGAAAACTTGGGAAGTTTTGCAAAATCGTATTATAGAAACAAATATCAAATACAGCACTTTTTCATGAATGAAAATGTCTTAATTTTCTAAAATAATATTTTCATTCTCAGAAAAACGCAACGAATGAAGCGCAAAGTCAACAAATTTTCCACCCTTACACGCCTTGTTCCTTGGACTTTGTTAGGGATGAGAACATTTGATTTCGAAGCATCCTCGCATATTTCATTTAAATCAGTGGTCTTTTTCTTTGGTCCACGGACCATCTTTTTAAAAAAATATTCGATGGACCACTTTTGCTATGCTGACACCTCATCAATTAGTCGAAACTGGTTTGCACATACTGTAGGTTAGTGAACTCAAGGGNATGTTCAGTCTCAATTCTGAATAAAATAATCAAAGGTTTATTGGACTCTCAGTGGACTACTAGAAATTCCAAGCGGACCACCTGGACCAGGTTGAGAATCACTGATTTAAATTATTGACTTTTGCTTTTCTGTTTCAAGTACAAGTTCAGGCCCGTAACCAGCTTGGGACAGCAGGGGTGGCAAAGAGTTTTCTGAGGGGAGTCCAGATTTTACATCGATAGCATGTACAATAGTTTTAAACTATGTCCAACACATTTTTTCAGATGGGGCGGAAATTTTTTTTGGGAGCGCGAATCCCTCCTGCGCTCCGCTTATTTATTGGCCTGAGTACAACATATAATATTATAACAACAAACAAACTTTAGCCTTGCGGCAAGCTTCTGAGGAATCTGCCTGCTTTCTGCTTTCATTCTTCTGCGACAATTAAAACTCGCAAGCGTATCTATTTTTCATAGTTATAGGCCACAAAGATGGCGGCAAGTAAATCAGTCATAGTTTATTGACGGGGAAACTAGTTTCGCGTATTCTAACGCATCATCAGTCCTGTAAATGTAAGACAAATCTGACAGGCGAAATGTTGGCAGTTGAAAACAAGTAAAGAAAAACACGAACTATGAAACAGGAAAAGGGAGAACTGACGAACTGTCCCACCAACAAAAAAGTTGTGTTTGGAACAAGGAATAACTTCAATTTGGCTTCATTGCACGCTTCCAGTGTATTGTTTGTTTGTACCAAAAAATTTTTTCAGTTAAGCTAATTATTACAGTTGATCGAAATTAACCACTTGGACAAACTTTCTAGTTTACGTTGGAAGGCTCGACCTTTCTTGGTTTTTCGTGAACTGTTGCGCTCTATTTAATCGCGTGGTTTCTCTCTGGCACTCGTCATCGCCCACGTGTGTTATCTCCAGAGGAAAATTGTCTTTGTTAGACCGCTACCAAACGCCGATTTTCTTAGCAGTGACTGGTTTATGAGGCTCTGGGAAGGTCAGCCTTTTATCTTCGAAAATTTTTAGTAATACCGTTGTAATTAGCCACAGTTCGTGTGTTTTTCTTTGCTTGTTTTCAAGTGCCAACATTTCGCCTGTAACATTTGTCTTACATTTACAGGACTGATGATGCGTTAGAAAACGCGAAACTGGTTTCCCCGTCAATAAACTGTGACGGATTTACTTGCCGCCATCTTTGTGGCCTATAACTATGAATAATATTGTAACCTGATCAATTTTTTAAACTTGGAATTTTTCTGCAAACGACGTGAAACCATCGCGATTTATGAAAGTTTTGTTGATTCGTAAACCCCTCACATGCTGCTATGTGCGAAACCATTTACTTCTGTTAACCAGCAGTCCGAAAGCAACGGGTGCCTCGCTGCTATATGAGAATGATGGCATGTCAAAGATTACAGTCTACAATATCAAGCTGCCACCGACGCATGCTGTGTACGCTGTAAAAAGAATTCAAGCCTGGGGGTTCTGATCACTGTGTAAGATGCACCGCAAGTGAACATGTTTACTACGCCTTATCTGAAAACCGCTGCACCATTGATTTTCATCGTGTGGTGTTGTAACTATGTAGCATTGAGAGATATTGCACTGAAAGACATGGCTGAATGATGCTGCGTCAAACCTTCGAATTGATCGACCATTGCAGCATCACTGCCGCTTGGATATTTTAGGACATATGCATTGCAACAACGTGAGCGTTTACTTCGATTCCCTGCAACGTCATTTTAAGGCTGCTTCTAAAAAGTATTTAGGCTGGTGCACATGCTTTCGTGTTTCAACAACAAACATTTTTACGTTGAACTTTTAACGCAATAAAACAAACAGAACTTGGAACGCGTTGCGTGTGCTTAAAACCAGTTTCTTAGGTATCGGTGGCGTCGATGAGAAACGTTTAATACTTTATTGAACTTCTGCATGAACACNATTGTCATGAAACCACTGATATCTCTTGCTCTTAGATAAAAGAAATAAAACAAACTTACTGCATTAAAGTAAACCTTCCTGACATTACGGCACTTAATAAATGACTAAATGCTTTATACTGCTGTAAAATAACATCCAAAAAATTTATTGTTTTGCTACTTTCGGTAGTGAAATTTGATCTGAACCTCTTGTTCTCTTATGTTGGTTGTCAACGAAGTGTAAGAATAATATGAAATTTTGATGCGTCATTTTTCAGTGCGACCTTGTGCAGCTGACAGTGAATGCAGTAAGGTAGTGTTGCTTTTTACCTCCAATTAATTTTGTGCATTTACAGTTTTTTCTTCACTCCATCGGGCAACATTTTGCACTTTTAAGATAGCAGGCTTTTAAACATTATGCAGTATTCTTCACAACTTAATGCGTTTGCTGTGGCGTCAGAAATAGCGGTTGTTTGATATAGATAGGACTAGAAAAAATGCGGTTAATTATGTCTATGCAATTAGATGCTGGATATCGTAATATTACTTAACTCTTGATTATGCAAGGGAAAATTTCAACCACGAGCTTTTTCTTTTTTTAAGTATTGTTGAGTTTGTATCAATTTTTTGAGGTTATGAATAGCAAAAGACCTGGCAAACCTGTTAACAAGACAAAATCTACTGTCAAAGCTCTCGTTATTGGGAGTTGCATATTTCCGGACAAAATTAAACCAAGCCAAAAATAAAGTTTGTCACTGTGTTTTGTTCCCAGAACAATTTTTTTATTTTTCTTGTATTTTTTCAAGGTATTGATCGAAGTTCCTAATCTAACGTGGGAAAAAACAAGTAGACAAGCGTCTTATCAAATTGATGCCTGCTTTCGACGTTTTTAAAAATTCTCACCAAAAAGTAATAATAAACACTAGAAAAACATTTTCAACGTGTGAGAACAGGAAGTGCCTGGCATGTTTTTATTAGTTGTTGGTGCAGAAAATAAAAATTTCTTCATAGCCTTTTGTATCATCGACGTGAAGAACGAATCAGCAAAATATTACTTCAAAACGAAACCAAAATAAACAGCGGGAAGTGATACCTCAGTTTAACACGTGCGAACTAAAACCAGGAGAGATAACTCTGTTTGCAACCGTGTTTTTGTGTAATAACGTGCTCAATAGGCATCTGCACAACATGAAACCAAAATTAGTGTTGATGTGGTAAAGATTCAAAAAAATGCAAAGCTGTAGTAGAAACATATAACGCAAGAGCCACAGATTCAAATACTGTAAATGATTGCATTCAAATCTGCACTTTCTGCTATGATAAAATCTGGGTAAACGTTGAAATGTCGTCCTCTTTTTTGTTTTGTAAGGGGACGGCATTCTCTTATTTTTGACATGGCCTTGAAATATATCGGCTTTCATATGTTGTATTTTTCATAATTACAAAAATACAACGTATGCCAGCAACCTTCATACATACAGTATAACCTGACTCACAAAAGTTTATGCTGCTGATTTCCGATTTGAAAACAGCCTGTTCCTACTTTACAATATGTTTCCATTTCATAATGTCATGTACTCAGCACAGTATTTTCAGCCAATGTTTATTGCTTAAAAAGGGAGTAAAGCTTTGATAAAACGAAGTCATGAATTGCTACAATCAAGACCGTTATAAATCTTTGCTGTTGCAAATTTTATTAAAAGAGCTATGATAAGTGCTGATACTTTGGTGTCACATTATGATGTAAACGAACGACGTTCAACTTCAAAAAAGAGGAGGGATAACTCTCCCTCGACTTCCACTAACTTTTCGCGTTGAAGCAAAGTAATTCTAGTTCGGCTCCGCCAAACTACCATCCATTGCGAGCAGCTTATTGTCCGTGCAAGATGAAGTACACGTTACACGTGCTTTGGTTTTGGCAAAAGTTCAAACTTGCTTCTAAGCAGAACACTATAGCTAAAAGCTTCGCTCCTGCTTGATCAGTATTGCTGGTTTTGGGCTAGGACCTGAACATTTCAATGAGAAAAAAACTGCATGTTTGGAAAATGGTGCGATTGTTTTTCTGGTTCTATCGTAAAATTCATTCTACCGAGCTTTCTATTTACACACAAAGATTTATTGCATTGTGCTTTACTGTTCTTATTTATGAGTCATTGAGCTGTACTTTTGCTGTAATAAATGAGCAACTCTACTTCATAATGCAAACAGCATAATGGTAAGCGGATCCGCGAAATGTTACCATCGATCAGAACTTTCTACATTGATCACTTCACAGCTAAAAATCTTACTGATGCCAGAATAAAACGTTTTTAGAAGAGTATAGTTTACATAGCAAGAGTTTTTCAATTCTGCAAACCTGCAATACATATAGGCTCTCCGGAAAGTTTTACCCCACACATCATTCGTCAAAAGCAATGTTTTCATATCACAAAGCTTTCGCTGTGGTTCGCACAAGTTCAGAGCGTTCAAAAAAACTTCTCCAAGTCCACGCTGCAAAGATTGGTTTACATAATTGCATTATTTTTTGGAATAAAGTGTTAACAAAATTCAATAAATTATTACATATTGTGACATTGCGTCACAACACTAGAGCGTTGCTCTTCAGTTCTGCGGACATGAGATAGACCACAAGCAGCAGAACAACAACCAACTTTGCTGATACTTGTCCTCTCTCAAGACAACATTGGTTAGTTATTTACGAATATGCCCATGCCTCTCACAGCTTGGAACGTGCAACTGCTCCACAGGCGGGGGTTTACGTAAAAATGATCAAAATTGGTTGGTTTTGTTGTCATTGTTCGAAAACAAACGAAACCATAGACTTCAAGGAAAAAATATGTATAAAAAGTTGTAGGCCTATTTGAACTTCGCAGCAATGCTTTAGAAAACCTACATTTAATGCGTGTTGGGTGGTGTTATGTGATGATCCCTTTCAAAACAGATCTGTTCATAACAGACCATTCGGAACAGACCACGTTCATAACAGACAGACATCAGTTCATAACAGATCCGCTCATAACCGACCACGTTCATAACGTACCCATTCATAACAGACGAGGGGCGGATCCAGAGGGAGGGGACTGGGTGATTTCCCCCCTAAAACCTACTAAAGTAACTGTGTTTATCATGATTTTATGCAATTCGCAAAACAGCATTCGCGATATAAGACCATTTTGCGGTAAATTGTTTTGTCATAGGAGTGTTGTGAAGGACACTTAACCTCTCTTACAGTAGTAAACCCGTAATAAGGAAGTCACTACCAAATTTTACTGGAATCGCTCCCCCTAACCTAACTTGCTAGATCCGCCCCTGTAAGAGACAGTTTTCATAATGGGTCTGTTATGAATAAGGTGGTGCGTCGATAGCTCAGTGGTAAAGCGTCTTTGGAGGGTTTGAACAGCTCTCCAGCTCTTGTGGCTGGCGAGTTATGGCCAAATATGTGCCTGGCACAATCGTGGCTTCTGCGGTCTTTAAAGGGACTTTTTATGGCAGTTCTGTTAACTTAACGTTGTTCAGTTCTCGAAAGATCCTTCTGGTTTGGAAAGTTTTTGGTTGGTTGCAGATCAACCCATTTTGAGAAAGGCCTGCAATTTTTCTTCATGGCAAAATTTAAAACATAGGTTAATTATTCTAGCATTTTGTCAAAATAAAATTAACTCGACGGCACTGACACAGGACCGGATTTACCAAACAGGACCGGATTTACCAATAGGCTATGTAGGCTTAAACCTAGGGCCTCAAGATCCAAGGTGGCCTCCAACAAACTGGTACGGATAGAGTCAATTGCAGGTTGACTATACGATCATTGCGATAAATATTTGTCAAAAATTTGTCTTAATTATTCATGAAATTTAGTTTTATTCAACAAATCAGATTTGAGGTGATAACGCCAGAGTCTTCCAACGAGTTTCCATGAATCTCAATATGATGGTTGGCCAAGCCGCATGCCGACAATAGTGTCGTCATACTCAAAGCACGTTGGCTGCGTTTGATCCAGATATGCCAGAAAGCCAATCAAGGGTTCGAAATACTAGGATAATAGCCTAGTTTCCAAAAAAACTTGAGTCAAAAAATGGCTCGTTGGGTTGGCCCCCAGAGCCAGGTAACCTCAACCAAAAAGGTGCGAAAACATGCCCCATTATGACGAAGCTCCTGGGCAGGTACCCATACTTTGCTCTCCACTCTGTGCCTGACATTTTTTAACTTAAAAAATATTGAAGGCTGAATTTCCACATTTTTTAAATTTAGGCTACCTTAACTTCTGTCATCCTTTGCTTGCCAATATGACTTAACACAGTATATCCTGTTAAATTGCAGGATAAGCATTATTCGAAGTGGTGCAAGCTACTGTGCACAGGGCCGGATTAAATGAACGCGATGCCCCTGGGCAAAGTCTTGACCGCGAGGCCCCCTAAACGCTTAAAGCGCAACTGCGTAGCGTTTCACATGCCTTTGTTTCAACTTTGCAGAAGCACCAGTCAAAAATGTTAAAATTGATACGATTTGGCAGTCTACACTTCAAAGACAATTCAGAGGCGGTTCGTATGTGGTTAATTTGTAACAGAAAGTTGTATCACAGAAAAACTATCTTTTGTCTACCGCGACACTACACAACAATCTTTTAGTCATAGACTATCTGACCATCTTCACTGCACAAATCGTCTAGTCACATATGTACTGAGGAAAGAGAAACTCTCTCGCAGATCAAAACGTACACCGTTAAGAAAAAATGTTTAACGAAATATCACACAAAAGCAACTTGAACCGTACCACTCAAGGTCGTACGCAAGTGGGGAGGTTTGGGGTTAACTCCCCCCTTGAGCTTGATATTTTACGAAAACTTTATTACCTACGCAAAGGAGATTAACTGTTTTCGCATACTTTTTGCTTGTTAATTTGTCGACTTAATGCAAATACCATGGAATAAATTTGCATGCAAATTTCAAGGAACATTATAAATGGGCCAAAAAGTAATAATTATGTTTTGGTGGGAATTCGGGCTATCGTCTGCGTCCAAAAACCATCTCACCACTTTTTACAAACCCTCCATCCACTACGCATGTTTGAGATTGTGTTCCGCGATAGTTCACTTTATCCGAAACAATTGTCATTCTTTTGTCTGCTAAGACTGATCAGCGCAAGCGCTGACCGCATTGGCTACATTAGCAATTTCTGTAGCATGATAGAGCTGTTGCACGAGCTCAAAAACAGATTTTTTAACGTAGAAGCATTCAGGAATTTGATAATGTCTCAGTAGGGAGAAAGGAAAACTAAAAGTTTGCTGGACTTCTACACATAATAAAAAATTGAAAGTTTTCATGCGCACTTCATGCGCATTCTCAATTCTTGTGTAGTTTTGCAAGATTCGATCTTGCAAAGCGGCGGTCCAG
>JGI24159J19872_10012829_pt1 | contig 10920 bp, 5 predicted proteins | sample Ectturendosymbi4_FD_19872 | JGI IMG/M metagenome (IMG submission 19872)
ATGAAAACCAAGAGCTCCGGTGCCGGAGCCACACTCATGAAAACCAAGAGCTCCGGTGCCGGAGCCACACTCATGAAAACCAAGAGCTCCGGTGCCGGAGCTGCGTCATTTTTACGACGGCTCCGCAGCCCTGAAATAATCTACGCTGTAGCCTATCAACAACCTGCAACAATTATCATGGTAAAGTAAAATTTGCAAGAAACTAATAAGTCACAGTTAGTAGGCTACTGAAGTTAATTCAATGATCGATTAGTGGTGGAGCATTTTCGCCTCCTTTGTGTTGTTTCGCTCCCCTATCGCCCCTTTCTTTTTTTCGCCCCCTTGCACATCAAAATCGCCCCCAAGAGGGCGATTCCGCCCACTTTGAGAACCACTGCGTTAGAGTATAATGAGAAGTATTTTAATGAAGGCAACGACTAATAAAACGTTATGTGCACAAAGTTCGTTAATCGCAAAGTCGAGACTAAGGACACACGATTATAACTTGGCCAGGACTGAAAGACTCATTTGAAGAATGTTGGACTGTTTTAGTTTCAAAATACAGTAAACCTCGGTTAATCCGGATCTTCGCCAAAACCCGATAAACCTGTGGTACGAATGATTTCTAACGTTTTTCTTTATAAAAATCGTCGGTTTATCCGGATGTTCGCCAATACCGGACAAAATCTGCTCTTTTCACATCTCGTAATTCGGATTTTACTGCATTTCCACGCTGTTGTGTTTTTATTAAGTGCACTGACTGGTTTCTTGAAAAATTCGGAAGCTTTCAGACGCAACACAAAAATTGTTACGATCACCAACGAACGTTTAGAATTATAACAACGGCCGCAACTGTGTGCAACATTCGACTAATCGTAAAGATGATTATTGCAGGCCTTTATTATTGCGTCACACACGGGCATAGCATATCGCGTTGAACATAACGCTCAACGCGCGCCGCACCACGGTTTCAGTCTATTGGTCAGTGTTGAGCGTGCGTGTGTAGAGCCTTATCCCTGAGTGTATTGCACTCGGTAAGATGTCTGAAGGGCATTACTTTCCAAATAGAATGACTGCTTACGGACCAGTCGCAGAAATATCTGCGTCAGTCCAAAATCCCAGATTTCTTCGCAGCCAAGTAATCTAAAATTATGAACTTATTGTTCAAAACTGCCTTGATATGGCGATTACTAGTCTGATATACCATTGTAAATACATCAATGAACTCGTTTTGATTCAGCGAAAGTCTGCTGTTGGGTCATAAATGTGTTCAATTTAAGTGATTTTCACCGATATCTCAGTATTTAGATGACGTCAAGCTAGAAACGGCCGTCTTCGGTCAATCCGGAGCTTCGCCTAAACCGGATAAAATCGTCGGTCAAATCGAATCCGGATTAACTGAGGTTTACTGTACACTGAATTCAATACACAACTTCTTTCAAACAACGGGCTCTGCATGAACACAGCAAGTAAATTAGAGCATTGCGCGTGCGTTCGAGTACGTACTGTTTTGATTTTGTCCGGTGATGTAATTGAACAGATTTCGAAAAGCTTGACTTCCAGTGTCTTTGTAGGACGTACCCTTCACCTTCATTGCTACCCAGTAAGCCGGTTTGTACTGACGCACCTCATACGATTTATCCTGAAAAACAAAATGCACTTTTCAGGGTGTGCACAACATTTATTGGAGTTTGGTTCAGGATGACTAGCGCTGGACCGTATTTACGGGAACACACTAATAAGAAGACGATTTATTTGGGGTCAACACTCCTGCATTTAAACTCAGCACAAGATGAAGCTCCTCAGGATTTGTTGCCGCAAAGTTTAAAAATTCTAGAATAGTCTGTCATCAGAGGCGATCGTGGGTTGTCACGCTCCCCCCACATAAAGGGCATCACTTTACCACCACGCTAAGGATGTACCCATGCAAGCAATGGGGCTCGGGAAATTTCACAAGCTCGATATAAATGTCCTAACTTTAGAATTAGTTTTCACATTTTTCTGGCGAACTATAAAGGAATTACACCTTTTTCACGTGTTTTCACTATTTACACCACACCCAGTGTTTTTTTAAATGTTTTGAGGGACCGAAAGGATCTCTTAAATTTATCCAGCGGCCTCTCTAAACACAGTAGGCCCTCTCTGCACAATCACCACCAAAATGCACTAAACTTGCTTTACGACCATCTCGGTACATACTGTAGATAAACTGGTTACGTTCTCTGAAAATGCGCCAACGGTCACCAAAGGTTGAAACTTAAAAAACCCTGCCCACATCAGCTCACTGCTGTCGGCCGCTTACCACACCCTGTTATTGTGCTGCCAACCAGCACTCTTATTTCGCTTGAACCGACGCACGAAGCTCGGACATATTACCGCATCGCCGTTTCAATACACAGCGGCTATATAGGTTTTGACTGACATGAAAGTAAGAACAGCCTGAAAACGCAAATAAATCTGACTCAGGAAGTTCGCAACAACCGGAATGAAATATTACAGATCCACCGACGGCGAAACCTAATGCAGTGCTATGATGAACGCAGAAAAAGAAACAGAAAATACGATTTGCGTGGGAATCGCACCACTAAGTTACTGAAACTTGCGCAAGATCCATTTTAGTAAGATGGCAAACGAAAACGCCACACTTTTCCTCACTCTCACTTTCGCCCGGGGAGTTAACCAGAAATAACGATGAAAGAACCGAGATGAAACCACGGTAGTGACAGAGTGACCTTCTAGAAATGTCAAACATACAAATCCCAATCTCAGACGGGTTGCAAAAATATCACTGTCGAAGGCAAACCATAACTCAAAACCGTTTTTCCGGACAGTTTACCAGCACAGAACAATTCGATTATATTGCTGGCGAAACCAACTGGAAGCAATCAACGTTTCCTCATGCCGCAGCAAAGGTTTTCGGCGATGGCATCTTGTGCAAGCACAGCCGGGTTACGCAACTGTTACCCAAAATCGCTCTGCTTCAGGAAATTGCCTGGCGCCGCAAAAGCTTTGTAGCTTTGCAGCACAATACAATCCACAACATCAACAACTGGCAACGAGGAGGGTGACGCTTTTCAAATGCTTCCCACAACAGGCGTGATATTGAACGATCACGATTAGGAAATTGAGCAATTGTCAACAATCACTCAAGGGGTAGTTTTGAGCGAAGTGCAGCAGTTCGGAAAGAAACACATCGGGCTCAAGCAACTTGGATCAACACTGCCGTAGTTTTCATCAGACGTCAGATGTTATCGCGTTTAATTATTGCCCAATTCTAAATATGCTTTAATCGCTCCAACGACCATGCTGAAATCAATTTCTAAGTACGGCACACTGTTTTTACTCACTGTTCTCTTTTCCTGCCACATACCGTAAGTAAGTAAGTGACTTTGACTTACCTCGTGGGCAAATCTTAGGTTTTGACATGCTTAATATCGCCAGGCGTTAGGGTTCGTGTCAGCGAGGTTTTCGTTAGCAAATTAACATACTTAGAGAAACGGATACTAATTTCAGCAAACTGCCCAGCCTCATGACGTAAGTACAAGAACTGAAATCAAGGTAAAAGGAAAAATGCAAGCAACCAGTGGAACACCACTTCCAGATGGAATGATCTTACCAGTTAACTCTTTAGAGACAAAACACACACATCAGAAATGAGCAAAACGACAGAAAACCTTGGGCTTGAGATTAAATGCATTCACGAAAGCAGCCTAGGCTTTCGATTCGTTTCAAACTAGCAATTTTGCTCGCAATGGTTGTAGTGTAAAACAGACTTACTTGCTTGTTAATTGAGTATGTTTTTACAGACTCGAGCATATTTTTGTTTGATAAGCTGGCAATTGATGGCGAAGTAAATGTCAAGAAACAATTTTGCATTTAAAAGTATCAAGCTACCTCATTAGCGATACAATACCGTTTGATTTGATACTTTCACAAGGCCAGGAATAGGCGGCTGTAAAAACCAATGCATCTCCACGGTCTTACTAAAACTTGCATTCCATACTGCCCAGCAATTCTTAAATGTCAGTCTTTAAAAAGCTGCACATTTCAGCAATCCCAACCGTTCAAGACATGGGATGCCATAAAAACACCCAATGAGCGCAACAAGCTACTATCTTCAACCCACCAAAGATAACCAAAGTTAAAGTGGAGCGCGCAACCGTGCTAACAGCTAAGAATAGATTGTACTCCGGAATCACATTGCTGTGGTTATAAACATGTTTTACCTAACAAGGTTAAACTAAGTAACATATACAACGGATCCAATAATCAGTGCATTCTTCAACGAACTACCTTATATTTTGTTCGATAATTAATTAAATCATTAACTATGAGTTACATCACAATGCACTGTGACAAATCAAAGTTCATACCACGTAAGAGAACTGTTGTTTCCTTTCCCGGTATCAGTATTGGTGTTTCAACCTACTTTAATCCCAGCTCAAACCAAGAGCACCTGGCCTCCCCATGCGGAAGTTAATGAATCGGTCATTCCCGTAATTCAGCATAAGAATAAATTGACGTTTGCTCTTAAAATTCAAAAACACACGTTTCGGTAAAAAAACAATGCATGCAATTATTGCTGTTCAATTTCGAAAGGTTTTTGCTATATTTATCTTACCTCAGGTTGCTGCTCGGCTAAAGCCCACGCCGCTTCTTCATAATTTGTCTGGAAAGCAGCTGAAACAAGATTTCCCTTCGAAACAAAAAGGGCAAAAGTTTAAAATAAGTCTTTGTTAGACGCCTTGCGAGAGTAAAACCTTGTTTTCCAGATCAGCTCTTATTGCTTAGCAACAGTAAGGTTTACATGAAAAGTGATCAACTGAAGTTTGGCAGAGTCAACTAGTTTATCATTTTCCAGAAAAAAAATCACCTTCACATAAAGTCATGATTTCTGAAGTTGGAAGAGGATACAGCTCTTTTTATAGGCACCAAGTGTACACTACACAAAGGGATGAAACAGATGAACTTAGTAAATACTGTCAGAGATGTAAACTTTTGTAGGGTAGTTTTTACCAATTTACTGCTTTAGGAGTGACAAACTCAAGTTAAAGTTTTGAAACTTAATAATTTCAGTCTTTCTGAACGAAAGTAAAAAGTCAACTAACAGCTATAAATGAACAAAACAAAACTACACCATCTATTAAAATGGATCCTTTCACAACATTGAATCAGTCTCTGTGGATGCAATTCAGAGGACATGCCCTATTTTGCAAATGCAGAAGTTATCCTCATCCTTTGCTTTCAAACAGAATGTGAAGCACAGTATGCTTTTTAGAACAAAATACATTTGGTTATGGCAAAAAGTTTATTAGCAGATCCATATATGTAAGCTAGTATGCATTCAGAATGAGATTAAACGTGAAGAAGAACTGTACAAGAGATCTAAGTGTATCTTGCAAGTTCAGCAAGTGTAACCTTCAAGGCACATAGAAAACTGACTTTCACACTTCCATTATGGTTTAATAAACAACTAAATAAAATTTGGTGTAATCCAGTTTAGCATTTTTTTCTATTGATTTAACATATCCTTTCCTAATTTCCGTGTTGGAGTCAGAAAGCGCAGTTTCTGGATTAAAGGGATGAAATGTATTGGGAGAAATCCCCTCCAGCAGTTTTATGTCAGATAGTGGGGATTCTGGTTAATCAGAGTTCGGGCAAACAAGGTCTGACTGCACTACATACTACATAACCTCCAAGCATGAATGATTTAATTTAAAGTGGAAAAAGCAATTTTTTCTTGGCAAATTTTCTTGGTGTAATCCTTACTAGATTAAATTAAAGCAAAATCATGACCAAAAGAAGACTGATCCAAGTTTTTGCTAGTCATATTCACAAAGCTACATGAAATAACCAATGTGTCAAAAATTAACCACTAGAATTGTAAAATATAGCCCAATGTGCCACTGAGTCTTAAAAAAGCAAGTATCCATCCCAATCTTTCTCAACCAAGCTTGCATGCTATGAAAATAGCAAGACTATCCTAAAGTAGATTAGACCTATTACTATCTCAAAACAAAACTCACCCAAAACCTCTGCAGGAATATAAAAACATGCTTACTGAATTGGTTTTGACTACATCTAAAACAGGGGTCACCAACCTTTTGGAAACTGCGAGCTACTAATGCGTAGGGCTACTAATTTGATACATACTTGAAATAAAAGTTTTGTTCAATTTACCTTCAGTTATTTTAATTAATCTATTTGTTTGTGAGCAGACACGAAGTCCATAGTATGAACACACATACTCTGCAGAACGCAGGTCGATAAAAACAGAATGTAGTACAAGGCATTGAAGCTGGCGGAATCACAGGGTTACAGACACTTTTTGCAACTGCATTGAAGACAGAACCATAGGGTTACAGATGCATTCTTAACACTAAAGTTAGCTAACACGTATTTGAATTACATAGTGTAGCTTTTGTTTTACTTTGTTATATATAGAAATTTGTATATATATATATACATCTATATAGACACACGTGTCTTTCTTTATATGATTTTTGTTTTCAAAGACTCTACACAATTTGAGCATGTTGCAATTGATTGTTCCATTTTCTTACTCTTTTCTTTTAACTGCAGCCATGTATTTTTTGTAGGGATGTTGCACCAAATAGCTTTCTCCATCATTACCAGCAAACTCAGGCCTATTTAACATAGTTGTGCCACATTTTGTCTGTCAACAGTTAAATTCTCAGCATTGCAATATGAACAGCTGCAAAAATATTGTCTGCTTGAATCTGAAATAGTTGCGCAGTAACAACTGGACAGATTTTCAATTCAGCTAGATTTACACTTTTTGCCATGCCTAGCTGTTAGTGGTTCTGAACAACACATATTTACCTCCATAGATACTAGTTGCGACCCATCACTCATTTGACAACTGTGCTGACTATCCAAAAGATTTCAACCTCAAGTTAATTTGTCTACATCTAAAGTGATCATGGATCGTCATTAAACAATATGAACCATCAATTAAGATCTGATAGAAAATTACTTATTGTATTGTCTAAAAATTCCACAAAATAACCTGATCAACAGTTTTTATTTTAAATGAAGCTGATTAGTGTGTTCTGGAATAAACATACCACAAAACAGTTTTTAACAACTGAGAAAATCAAACCCTGATCAAGATGTTCTTAAGCCTTTTCCTCACAGGTTTGAGGACTCACCACTGGTTATGTAATTTTCAAAACTTGCGTTTAGCTAAAAACTAATGATTAGACTATGTTTTTGTAATCCAGAATTTTAAAAATCTCTCACTTCTTGCTTCATTTCATATTATATTTGTTTATTTGCATGTTTGATTCAGGCCCATGGCCATATCGTAATGGTAATTGAATAACACAATAACACAAAAATGATTAGTCATAAGCAGGGCAGTAGAGTTGGAGGTAAAATGTCCAACTCCAACTCCGACCTTTTCAAAATTTCTGACTTTGACTCCAACCTTTCCAAAATTTCCGACTCCACAACATAACATGAACGAAGTTTGGTTGGGTCAATAACTTTTTAGCAATTAGCAATCAATAGAAACCGTGATACAAAGCAAGAATTCTCTGTTTAAACAAATGTTTCAAAAGAAATTGTACCACAGGAATTCTCAACTTAGGAATGTGATGTAAAAAATGATCCAATTGGACAAACATCAGACTCCTTGTTACTAGAAATTTGATTCCACCCAAAAACCTCCAACACCTTGCGACTCTGACTCTGCAATCCTTGTCATAACACATTACAAACGTTTAAACACAGTTAGGACTGAGAAAGGAGAAATATTAAAAGAGAGCACCAGCTATTACTGCATTCACTCATCGTCAAACAGGGATCTGGCGGTGGGAAGAAATGAAGACATCAGGTTATAAAGTAAACATGCTAAAAAATCAGATGGTGTACTTAATTCATAAAAGCATTTCATGGTTTTGATCAAATTCTAGAAAACCTTTAAAATGAATTAAGATTTGTTGATGATAGCATTATTTAAATACAACATTCTAGTTCCTTTAATTGCTTGCTTCAAGAAGTCAAATGTTTGTTTGAAAGGACTCTTTGTATGATTTTTTCAAACATTAATCATCAAAAACAAAAACTTATATTTTCAACAATTTCATAATCGGGCAAGTTGAAAGTTTGCTGTGTCAGCATGTAGCGGACCTTGTTTCGACCTGCAGCGTAGTTTAAGTATGGATTGCAGTTATCGAATGCACATTTCATGGTGGCGCAATGTGCCTTTTTAAGACACAAACTTCAACTCACGCAACATGCTTGAGAGTCATGGGTGAGAGTCAATGAATACATATAAGCATGTGAGAGCCAGTGTCTTTATTTTTCATTTTTCGAAACATCTCAAGCCTTTCTGTTTGCTCTCCGTTTGAGCTTATGCAAGTCGATGAAAAACAAATGTCATCAATTGCACGATGTCTGGTCTTAGAGTGTACAAGGACCACAGCTACTAGATTTCTTGAGCCTTTATCATTGTCTCCTCGGACCTACAACCACTGTCACTAAAAGCATACAACATTAATAAAGCTACAATTGAATTTAATGCACTGTGACTGTGTTTACTGTAACCTGTTCACCCGTATCAAGTTAATCCCCCACATCAAGCTATTTTGTTAGGACATTTGAAGCATCGAAAAGAAACATATTATTTGTTTCCTTTGTTCAATCATGTGCATCTAAATTTAGCTTTTTCTTCGGATAACACTATTGGATGGCCAGCGGGCTAGAGGGCCATGTTGCCAAATGAAAAACATGAATTTTCCGTGGGCTGGCGAGCTGCACAGTAGGGGGGCCGGCAGGCTGCACTACAGGACGGGCCAGTGGGCTGCATATTAAGGTGGGTTGCACAGTAAGCTGGACTGCAGAAAAGGGTGGGCCAGAGGGCTGCCCCTTCTGTCTTCTGTGCAGCCTGCCAGCCCATTAAAAGTTCGCGTTTTTCATTTGGAAACACAGCCCTCCAGCCCACCCGGCCCTCCAATTACTTAGTGTTATCCTTTTCTTCTCACTTCAATTGCCTGTTGTCCTTTACTATCTGTTTTCTTATCTCTGATCATTGTAGTTAAGCACAGAACACCTACCTTATCATGTTGCATCTAACTCAGTGGTTCTCAAACTTTCATGAGCTGTATCCCCCTTCTAAGTTTAACTGGCAAATACCTAACATATTGTGACACTTGGGTTATGCAATATTACAGCAAAGCTACCAAGTAAAAGCCGCTCCGTAGTTCCCAAGTGGTGCCGAGGGCCCATTTGAGAAATGCTGGTCTAACCATTTTTTGTTTTTGTATCCTTGTGTCCATTGACTAACCCTTATATAATATGGACCATGAGCATGGATTTAATTAAACAAATAATAAAAAGGTAAAAATGCATAATCGCTTTTTAATATGAGACAATACAGGCAAAATCTTTAAATTTATTTACTTATACTACATAAAATACCTAGGATTACACTGGTCTAACTTACATTGCAAAATATTTTGTAATAACCGTTGCAACACTGTCACTATGGAGTGCAGACTGTAGCAACAACCAGGTACAGTATAGTCTGCACAGTATATAGACCTATAATCTATGTTAGCTACTGGCCGGCTTGCAAATTTTCATTTTCTTAGAATGTAGACTACTATTACTTTTCAATAATACCTCATATATAATCTACTTGTACTTCATTAGATTAGACCCAGCTAGTGTACAACTTTTGCTGCAGACATTAGGCTAACGTAACAGCTAACAGCAGAATAAAGAAGATTTCTATACATTACACTAGCCTTCATCACCCAACCTCTGTCTTTGCTTATTTAAGTGTACGCCTGCCTTGACCAAAAGACTAATTTGTAGCCTAATCATTTCGGGCTAATCACTCTATTTTTAGCTCATGCAGATGCACAATGACAATTACTAGATAACACAGCAAGCTGACATACAGTGACAACTTAAAAGAGTTTACTTGTACAAAAATGTTTTGTGCAGTTCACAGTACACACTCAAAGGGCAAACACTCACTTTAGAAATATTTACATAATAACTTCCAGCAGAAATCGCTTGCCTCTGAATCAAATTACGTCTTGGTGCATTTCCACAGTACCACAATAATAACCTCCGAGTGAATAATAACGTTGTCATGGCGTTTGAGAACTTACCATGATTAACGCTGACCGTCGTCCTTGGTGATAATGCGGTACGCTTGCCAAAGCTGTGTAAAAAACGACTTCGCTATTCAAACATAAGTGGTGATGCCTCCTTCTGTCATGAAACTTCAGGATATATCCAAATTGATTGAACCGTTTGCCATCCCTGGTATCACTTCAAAGCTGGAAGCCTGAAACGTGACTCAGCAAAACGTGTTACATAATAAGAGCATTTTGTTATGTAATAAAAAATGGACTCGGATTGAGATCTGCTTAGCAGGGGTGTGCGGACTCCGATTTTTTTGAGTTCAGATAAAAAAAGAAAATAGCATTTTTCGAAATAACACTAGCTAAGACTTTATATTTTGACATTACCATGGTAGAGATGGCACGGGCCGCTAATGGCCCGGATTTTGGGCGGGCCGCTGAGGTTGAACGAGCGGCCCGCAGAGGTGGAACCGGATCCGGATTACCGGAGTCGACTCCGGCGGGATTCTGCGTTTTTCTTTAAGACCCGGATACGGACCCGAAGTCAAAAATTTGTGAAAAGCCGGACCCGGATCCGTAGTCACTTTTCCATTTCGGCAGTAGCAAGAGTCTGTGCTGCAGAGATGATCACTATCCGGTTTGCCGGTTGGATATCCGGCAGGATAGTGAGTTTGGAACCGGATGCGGATATCCAAAAACTGCTTTCAAACGGGAACCGGATACGGATCTGGATATCCGAAACGGTTTTACCGATGTTTCGAGGATTCAGACTTTTGGAAAAAGTTGCGCATTGCACAATCATTCATTCATTAGCTTCAGG
>JGI24159J19872_10012834_pt1 | contig 10914 bp, 5 predicted proteins | sample Ectturendosymbi4_FD_19872 | JGI IMG/M metagenome (IMG submission 19872)
TAAATCTATCTCATGCGGCTTACAATCAAGGGCGGCTTACAATCAAGGGCGGCTAACAATCGAGTAAATACGGTATATAAATCTTACTTACAAATACATCATGAATTAAATTCGTTAGATGCAATAGTAAGAAATATATCTTAGATGCAGTAGTAAGAAACATAATTTCATGCGTTTGCATTTGCCAACGAACATTTATGGAAAAAATACAGGAATCCAGCATTTTAGTGCAAATCTGCTGAAGCTTATCATTGCGCAATTAGAAATCAAGCTTACTCGGCACGATTTCATCATTCCAGGCGTTTGTTATCAGTTTCAGAGTTGCAACTCAGTTTGGAAACTTTGTGGTGATAATGCGAAATGCGTAACCATCATGAGCATCAAACCCCACTTGAAACAAACAAAGGACCTGTGTATTGTAAGCAGCAGACCACAAATTCGTAAAAAAGTTCATTTGCTCTGTACAGAACAGCAGTTTATAAATTCTGTACAGAACTATTGCTCATTTATGCTAAAACGGTTGTTTGTGTGGTAGTTTACAAACTCTTGTGAAAAGCTGTCGGTAGCTTTGTTAAGCACACAGAGATCTTTTTTTTAATGAACAGGTTTTGGAAGTGCATGAGAAATAACAATTTTACGAAATATGCAATATTTTTCTGCTTATTGCTAGCTTAAGTTTGCTAATGTTCCTTCATGCGTATCTTAGTATTCTTTTGAGGTCATTTTGAATACCATTTTACGACTAAGAAATTTAACAGTGACAGCCTAAAATTCAGATATTTGGCACTGTTTCAATAAAGTTAAGACTTGGTTGGTAGACCGAAGTGCTGACACTAACAACGGTTTTAGTGAGAACAGATGATGCAAATGAAAAATTATCCGTACAAAGGTCATCGCGATACATGAGTAGAACTGCAAACAAAGCCATGAGGCATTTGCAGAAGCCTTTTTTGGCCACCAGACGTCTATATGATTAATGCCATTAACACCGAAATGATTTTTGAAGCAACAACTTGTAACAGCATGTGCTTACGTTTTTCTCCAGCTATCTGCAGGCTCATTTTTGGAAATTATAATTTTGAAAATCTGTTGATATAACCAGTGGCGTATCTAGGGTATGGCAGGCATGGCACGTGCCATGGGCGCCACTTTGACGGGGGCGCAAAAATCGCTTGGCAAAAATTTAAATCTTTTTTCATAGTTCCTTTAAACTCTATTTTTCTCCCTATACATTCATAAACTGCAAAGCTGCATCAGCACAGTGCCCTTGCGTCGGGCGTGTTGCGCCAGCACCACCAAGCATTATGACAAAACTGTGATATTGTGACATAACACGACGGTCAAACTTTGTGACAGAACAAGAACACTCGCATGCCAAAGCTACAACACCTCGTCCTTCTCACGCCATATAGCGGTTTTTAACCTTTACAAACACCCCGAACCCTTACGTAGTTTTCCAACCTTCTGTCGAACCTCATTTTTGTCCAATATAACGGAAAGTAAAATGGGTTACTGAAGTGAAATCAATCAACATTTTATATTTAATTATACAGTAGTTCCACGCTTCCATTCATGTTTCAGATGACCTTCGTCGAACCCCTGAAACGGCTCCGTCAAACCTTAGGGGTTCGATCGAACTAGGGTTACCAGATGCGTTTTGTAAAAATACCGGTCATTTGTCAACAGTGCCAGATCTAAGCTTTGTCGTAATTCGTAAGCGCCACAGGGAAAACAGAGGGCAATGAGTATTGTTTCAAGCCACAATTTGCCCGTATTTTGGCTGGCTCATTACATTTCGGTGTGTGTGTGACGTGGCAATCGCACCAAGGATTGCGTCAACAGCAGCAAATAAAGTTCGCTGAAGGAACTGTCCTGACAAGATTCACTACCAGAAGCTTTATATTTTGAGAAATTCGGAGTAAGTTCTTTTCAAAGTTACGGGAACATACTTATTTTCAAAATACCGGCTTCGGGCACTGATTTTCAAAATACCGGCTTTTTACCGGCCTCTGCTAAATTAGCAGTAAAATACCGGCCAGGCCGGTGAAATACCGGCCATCTGGCCACCCTAGATCGAATCCAGATTAAGAACTTCTGCGCTATAAGAAAGGATACGTCAGTCCGTACTGCTGCATTTCAGGCAAGAAGATATTAATCAAATCTGACTGAGACGAATTTAAGTCCGTGGCTGTGAGAATCTGACTGTTACGCAAATAAGTGTTGTTGAGGTCCTACAATCTAATTGCTGCGGCCCACTCCGACTTTACGAAACTTGTTCGATGGCCACTAGCGTCCGTTAATAATTAGGCTGAATACAACGCCCCTGTCCAGAGACTAAGGTAGAGAACATTAGTTAGTCTTCGTAAAATTAGCAGTTAGTAGCCTATCGTTGCCGTACCAGCTTAGCAAAAATGTTAACTCATGAAAAAGACTTATTAGTCTTGTTTAGAGTTAGCTTTTTCTGTGCAAATTTGGATTTCTGTTCGATGTCTAAACATAGGCGTATAGCCAGGGGCCAAAAGCGCCGCGGACCCAAAATTTCTAGGATATCTTATCGTTTTGCGTTTCGAGACGCGTTGTCCCAAACCAAGTACTGTTGCTTGTTTAAATACAAAATATATGACCTCCCCAAAATTTTGGGCTGTCCACGCTACTGAGGTGAAAAGGTCCTGACTGTGAAAAACTAAAATCTACGTGTGACAATTTAGGAGCTGTGTACAGTTCAGATGTAGATGGCTAGCAGTTAGAAGGTTGCAAAATGCTAGTTCCAAGTCGTTCAACTTCAAGTTATCGCATCCTGAACTGCTGAAATTCTTTAAATTGCTTTGCAAGTAATGCTGACGATGGCAGTTATATGTATTGCAAGCTGTGAACGATCTTTCAGTAAACTGAAACTGGTCCTTTCATACCTCCGGATATCATTGACTAGCAAGAAGTCAGTCAGGGCAGGTTTTCTGATCTAGCTTTGATAAGAATAGAAAGGAACGAAACAGCAAAAGCTTACTTTGATGAAACCATAGACGACCTTGCTTCGTTAAGGCACGGAAAGTGTTGTTTTAATAAGCATATTTGGGAAATTTAACCGCAAAAAGTCTGGATATAGAGTATTTATGTTTGTATGGAATGGTGTTTTGCGAACATAAGCAATGCATGACTTACATTATATAATTTATTTTGCAATTCACATCAAATGTGTTCCATTTCAAATGAAATTGTCGTTTGCAGTTGCAATATGTTGCTTGATTTTTTTGTACGACAAACAATTTTGTCAGGCAACACTATACAGGTTTATTAACTATGTTAACGTTATCATTTGAATGTTTTGATGTTTTTCATAAAAATAAATGAGTATAGAAATATGTTGTGGTCCTTTTGAATAATTTACATTACGTTTGCTGAAAAGTTTGAAGCAAAAGTAAACACAAATAATTTCCGTTTTAAAATCTTTGCTTTCTACATGCTTTGTCTTTCGTAAAAATGGTGCCAATATCTAATATTTAAATTATAAGAAAGGGCGCACATTTAAACTTTGCCACGGGCGCCACTTTGCATAGATGCGCCACTGGGTATAACCACGAATTTTTACGCCAACGATCGCCTTCATCCAATTTTTGACAAATTTTGAGAGAAGAGGCTTCCTGTGCATAAGCGTAGCCAGCCAGGGCGTAGCCAGCCAGGGGGCTTAGGAGGCCACGGACCACCCAAATTTTTAGCGTATCTAGTTATTTTGTGCTTTGAGAAGCGGCGACCCAAACAAACATACTGCTGCTCGTCTAATGTCAAATTTTTCGCCCCCCTAAAAGCCTTTGCCTGCCCCAAATTTTGAGCTGGCTACGACACTGTCCCTGTGTAAGAGAAAGTCGAGGTATTACCCTGCCCATCATGTTTGCAAGGATTAAAAAATTTCGATTTGTCTTCAAAATAACCTACGCCAAAGAAAAGTAGCCATTATATTTTACGTTTCCGCACTGAAGTTCCATAGTTTTAAGAATTTTGCTAAAAACTGTATAAATTTCGGAATTGCGCAAATCTGCGAAAAGCGCGAGTCACTTTACCATTTCCAAATCTTGTTTTTCAATAACTATACATTTTCGCATGAAAAAGCAATGAAGAAAACGTCCGTGTAACAGAACACTTCGGTCTGCCAACCAAGTCTTATTAAGACGACTAATTACTCAAATGTGTCTCATCATAATACATGCAACAGTTTTCGGAAATCTGATCCCGAATTTACACAGGGTTTTCTGACAAAATGTACAGTGCGCACTTTAGCAAACGTTTTAACTGAAACAAACGTTTCATTTAAAACCTCGTTAAACCAAACCCTTTACTGGGATAATATCCATTATGTTAAATTGCTTTTCTCTCTCAGGATTTCACGAATGTATAGATCTTTTTTGTCGCTGTTTCTTGCGTGTTTGCATCCTGTACTGTAAAAATAAAAGACTACTTTTACAAAAAGGGGATGAACTTATCATACGCTCTGTTCCTTATAGCATTCTTTCGAAGAAAAAATGGAAAAAAAGATCCACAAACGGAGCATGTGCACCATGTATTTAGAAAGAACAAATCTACGAGCATACTGGTATTTTGAATTTAAACACAGGTTACCCGCATAATTCAAGCATTTTATCCTGAGACAGGTCAAAATTTTCTTTGGTCAGTCTGTTGCAAATTGGTTATGTTCTAGGATAACTTCAGTCGAAGATCTTGATACGATTTACGAATGCGGTGAAGAAGACTATTATCGAACAGAAGTTGATGAAACTCAGTCTCCGTACACCAAACCTAGGTACATGATATCAGTACCTAGTAAAGCGGTTGGCACGTCAGCACTACGACCAGCTGCTATTGTATCACATTTGTCCAGCTTGCAACAGGCGATGGACTCTAAGCAACATTTATCATCTCCTTTACCCGAAAAGAAAAAATTTGAAACAGCTAACGAAAACCTCACTGGTAGAAGAAAGCAGGATAGGGATGGAAACGTACTCACTGGTGCCGCCACGACAAGAAAGAAGTCTTTACCAGAGGGTAGCACTGAAGCTACTTCGGACTCCGGTAACTCTTCGTTAACAACAGTCATGGACAAGCAAGAGATAAAACAGAAAAACGCTTTAAAACAAACATCCTCATTTGATAGCACTTCCTGCGATAATTCTGTTTTTTCCGATGACGAAGAAGACCAAGCAGTTGGCACCAAATTCCGTGCTATTAAACAAGAATCTTCGAAACCACACCACATGGTAAAAGTTGTGGCAGAAACCACAGTGGCTCCTCCCGGCAAATCTCGGCTTCTGTTACGAAATATCGTGATGTTCCTGCTCATTGCAAATGCCTGCTTGTGGGTGTTTTATTCGCTTGAAGGCAGTTTGTTCGTGATTTACAATTATCAGTCTATGTATTATTCACAAAATGTGTGGACAGCAATTAACGCACTGTGTCGGCCTCTTGCTTTATTTTTTCGAATGCATTCCGCTGCATGCTTGTTCGAAATCTGGTCGTTTTCTTAAGTTCCACATCAAATTAGTTTGGTATTTAAACGGTGTTTGGTATTAGTTCCGCAATATTACAATATGACGCTAAATAGTGCAAACGTTTTTGGTTGAAAATAAGCCATGTGATGAGTTTAACTGGTTTTCGAAATCAAAAAAACAAATTCTTTCCAGTTTTGCAACATTTAGTTGTACGAAATTTGGGTTAAGAAAACATATCCCATTTTCGACAACTTCCTGGAACCAAAATGAAATGAATTGTTCACCATAATCACTGCTCAAATGTGCATGAAGTGAAACGTTTCATGAGTGTTAGAAATAGTATTTCAATGCAGAATTTCAAGTTTCATTCTGTTTCATGAGTGAGTTTAACGAAAAAGTTGAAATACTTGTTAGAACTTGTGTGATGTACTAATGTTTATGCGAAAAAGGTGTGATTTTTTTTGATTGACTGCATTTTTAAGCCATCTCAATGAAAAACCATTGAAAGGTTTTTATGCAATAATTTTCTAAGGATGCTTCGCTTTTTACCATATTTTAGTTGTTATAATTACCATTTGAACATTTCATAATTTTTTTCTTTTTCATCGTATGCCTTCAGACCTTGATTGAGAGCTTGTGGAAGAATATATTGTATAATGCACAGATATTATTTGTTTAGCAAATCATAAATAATAGATTTTATGAGAAAACAATAACAGATTTTATGAGGAAAAAAGCGTGTTTTGCAAAAATAAAAGGGGTTATTCTATAATACAGTTTAAATGTTTCTTTAAGCACTCCGAGCGTATGCTTTTTTAAAGGGATGTATTTTGTAACCAACTGTACGTCGTAAATTAGGCTTCTACCTTTTGTGTAAGCTTCTAATGTTACTACAACCTCAGGTTAAGAAGCAGTCCAGGTATTTCTGTTTCTCAGCTTCGAAATTCCGGCTAAGAAAGCAAAGCAACATGTGCCAACCTCACTCTGATGGGTGCACATTTCATCAACTAAACATTTGCAAAAATTGCCAAGCTTCTAAAATATTCAAGTAATTTCTACAAATTTCAACACGTTTGAGATTATAAACCTTGTTCTTGAAAACAGTTTTTGTTATTCAAGAAAAATATTTAAAAATTTAAATGATCTAAATGGGCATTTTGGGCTGATCGTACTGATAAGGTGCATTTGTGTTGTTTGTTCCGCACAAGTTATAGACCGTTTCTTAATAAACGTCTTTTGTGTTTCAATGCTGGTTGAATCGATCTAGTCATACTAAACACAATTTATGCGCATCCAACAAAAAATAAAAGTAAGCAATCTGGATACCAATCACGTACAAGTTTTTATTTCTTACACAGAATTTAGCAGTAGTTTCTTCTTCCAACAGAGATTTTATCTTCGCACGATTCTGAGGTGAGGTACCCGTGCCGTGTAACTATCACTGACAAGACTTATTTAAAACGAAAAAAATAATTGAAGATACGTAGGAGGAAAACATACACTGTTACATGACGCAAAATTTCCGATCTAGCAGACCAAGGACTAACCCCTACGAGATCTCCACAAACGTCGATTGACCAAACTTGTAAAAGATAAAAACACTACACGCTTCTTATATGCACCAACACACATTATATCCAGAACCGTCACCAGAAAGTTGTCAATAGGGGGGCTTTACGTTTGTGCAGTGGGGCTTGACAGTGAAAATTGGTTAAAAAATCCGCTGATTTATAGTGTTTCATATTTCAATTTGGTGGGCTTGGTGCTTTCTTTGGGGGGACGAGCCCACCAAATTCCCTCGTGGCGATAGGACTGGTTCAATTGAAGCCAAGTAATGAATTTACTCTAAGACACCACTTCCGAAGTAGGCTTCTACAAAACTTGCACACATAAGACGTGGATCCTGTAGTTGTCCAATTATGGAGCGACTGTTTGACGCATGCAGCTGATAAACGTAAGCACTAGGGTCTCTCAACGCGTATGAAAAATGTTTAGATTGTATGTCATTTTAAACGCTATGAAATGCGACTGCGGCAGCATTTTTGTACACTACTTGCTCTAGGTTTGTTAGATTTTGGTGCTGACTATTCCCGTTGTGGCTGAATGGATTCAAATTTACTGTAGGATAGGGGGCCGAAAGTTGAAACACGCTGGGAATCTGCGCAGATCGGACTCTGATTACTTGACAAGACTGATTTTTTACTCGCCGGCAAGGTAATGGGAAATCATTGATGAAAATGTTATAATTCCACGCAGTTGTGATTGAAAGGTCACAATACATGTTATCAGAAATAAATATCTTGAATGTAATGCTACTGTTGCTGGGATGGGAATGGTACAGATAAATATGTCCCATGGACAACCCTAGGCTTGTCCATGCGAATGTCATTCCTATGGGAATCCCATGGGAAACGTCCCATGGGATGGGATGGTTTGGGACAGGCATAAATTGCTATGGGAAGGGAATGGGACAGATAAATATGTCCCATGGACAACCCTGTAAATTGCCAATCCGATAGAGCTAGAGAGCTGTTCAAATCCTCAAAGAAGCAGAAAGTCTCCTAGGGTTCGATTAAAAAAAGTTGAGCACTTTTCGGTTTCAACTTTTACTGGTGTGACGTCACGACTGTTGAGGGTTAAGGGAATTTTTAATGAAGTAATCAGGGCCTGAGGAAACATTCAAGTGGCAATCTAACTGTTTTTTCATTTAAATTAAACTATAGGCAAAAATCTGCATCTTTAGAGCCCTTGATTGGCCATCTAGCGTCAGTGATAATCTCCAAACCTCTCGCAATCGTGACGTCACACCAAAAAAATGTAAAGCCTAAAAATGCCCGAAATTTTTTAAATCGAACCTAGGAGACTCTGCTTCTTTGGAGAGTCTGAGCAGCTCTCCAGCTCTTTCGGTTGGAAAGACATGATTAGACAAATTACTGGTCTCAAATGTGGCCTTGCGGTCCTTAAACTGTTTTACGAAGCACAATCGTAGTGGCGGACACGATCACTTCTGGCTAAACTACAAGATTGGCTGCAAAAAGCATATTGCATATCGTACACTTATTTTGTATTGATTTATTTTATTTAAAGGCAAACGACGACAGGCCAAAGCCTGGAATGCCATCTGCCAGTACCAGCAGCAACACGACAATATGATGGCAAAATGTTAATAAATAAAGATGCAAAAGTTGCATTAATAAATAAAGAGGCAAAAAATTGATAATAGAACGTTAATAAAAGAACGTTAGGCTCCCAAAGCAAAAACATACGAATCGTTACAACTACGCCAAAGCTGTCGAAAGAAAGTTACAAATGACATCACATGCCTGCAAAGAGGAAGAGCGTTTTAGTTTAACGAGGCCAAATAACAGAATACGATTCCATGTAGTTTGACTCAGTGCGTTTAGTTGAGATAATGTGAACACCTGTTCTTTCAAGAGAATATTTCTAATAGAATTTAACATAATCCGACATAAAGCTCTGGTTAGGTCGCATTCTAGCAGAATATGAGTTTCAGCCTGGGAAAGGCCCGGAGCCGGATTAAAGGGTAGGGGGTCCCGGGGCAATTTTCACTGGAGAGCCCCTATGATGTAATTCATGACGTCATCGTTTGTAAAATTTATGTTTTCGCTTATTCGTAACGTTCTGGTTTGCTTTTTCTGGTAGTCGAGAATGTGTTTACCGTATTTACTCGATTATTAGTCGGCCTTGGTTGCAAACAGCTCGAAATGGTGTAAAAAATTGATGTAAGCTAACTTCGATCGTAACCCTCACTTGAACATACTGTACGTTACCTATGCCTCTGAGATACATTTGCGACGTTCGTACACTAATGCGTTTCCCGTTTAATTGGCAATCCTGGTGCTGGTGCGCAGGGGTGTAAAGAGTGTGGGCAAAGGGGGCACAATTCCCCGGGCGCTGAATCACTATGGGCTTGCCGAATCACTGCGGGGGGCGCTAAATGATTGTGGAGGGCGCAGATAAGTCCCAACAATGTCACAAATACTTTCGTCAATACAGTATATTTGGTTCCGACAAGCCTCAGATTAGAACATGGGGACACGAAACTTGTTTCTTGCCATGGGCGCCATTACACCCCGGCTGGTAGGCTACAGCAGTGGTGGCCAACTTGTCTTCGACTGGGATCGACTAGAAAATTTCTTGATAACTAACGATCGACCGTCGGTAGCAAAGTTACAAGTACGAAATGTCATAAAATGCAACGTTTTTAATTTTTATTTACTTTCTGAAATATTGATTGAAAAATGTTCTTTTCAGGTATCTTCTGAATTCAGTGCAAAATCAGGCGTGATCGACCACCTGACGCTCGCCGATCGACGTGATGGCCACCCCTGGGCTACAGTATCAACGAAGCTTACACCGCTACAACTGCCTTTTGTTCATCATAATCCCTGCTGTGACGGATATGCGCGTGATGCTGAAGCAAATCGAGTGCGAAATAATAGTATGCTCGACACACCGTGGCCAAGGAGAGACTGAGCGTCGCCTATACCTTTCGAAAAAGTAAAGAAATAAAAAATTTAAGCCACCCTTGATATTAAAGTCGCAGGAAATGATAAGAAAAAAACTTTACAAGCCGCGGCATAAAATCGAATAAATACGGTACTCAACTGCACATACAGTTATCTGCGAGAAGAGTTTATAATATTAACACTAGAGTGTATTCTTACTAAGAAACAATATTTCCACAGGCTAGAGAGTGACTCGGTAAGAAATAACATTCACCGAACAATAAGCACAAACCAGAGACTGCAAACAAAAACACCAGAATAATAACATCTATGTCAATATGGCCAGTCAGGCTGAGTGTGAATGGTGCTTCGAAACTTATGTCGTGATTGCCACCTACATCTTCAGGTGCTCTGGTTAACGCCACGATTTTAACGTTGCTGCTTAAAAGCCTTGCTGGAAAAAAAATGTTTCAGTCGCCGCGTTTCAGCTAATACTGCCAGATCCTTGTGCTTTTTCTTCTTAGAAGCTTTGCGCTTTTTAGTTGCTGATGGTGTTACAGATTTCGGCATCGCACTAGCTAAACACTGCAATCTTGTTTTCTGCTCGTTCGTTCTACAAGTCGGCTGATTGACGGACCCCGCAATAACATGTGGTGCAATTGGCTTGACTAACTTCATATGTTTATGATGCAACACAAGGATGGTAGCCATCGAAAGAAAAGTGTATTTCCACCATACGTTACTCTTTATGACGAAACAAAGGGCGCAGTTCGGCTGCGGCTACCTCCAGACGGTGCTGTGTTGCAGTTGACTGCATCGCCTTGAACTACTGAGGCAAGCACAAGAGAAAGATGGCAATTCGGGGCATTGTCTAACAGGAAAGCAACCAGCAGCAATAGAGATCCATCACTGACTTCACTCTTTGCTTCCACTAGTCACCACTTTCAACTATCTCAATTGCAACCATA
>JGI24159J19872_10012835_pt1 | contig 10913 bp, 8 predicted proteins | sample Ectturendosymbi4_FD_19872 | JGI IMG/M metagenome (IMG submission 19872)
TTAGCTCGTTTGGTATTTTTGGAAATTGTCAATACCATGACTTAAAGGTTTTCGAGTGGTGGTGGGGGGTTGAGACCACACGCATGCGCATCAAAAGCTTGAATGAAAAAAAAACAGAAACCCGCAGGACACTGCTCTCGTCAGACCGACACCAGGTTCAGAAACTTTAAGTTCGACGTGCGCCGGTTTTAAAGGCCGGGGCTTAATTTTCTGCGGCGCTATTGCGGATGCCTTTAGTCGTCGACCCGGTATGACGACATTCGTTCAGCCAGTATCGGGTACACGCTTTGGTTATTTAGACTTGGAAAATGGTTTAAACTTCAAATGTGTTGCGAATATTTGCCTTGGTCAGGTAAACAATCCTGGCCAAGAACCTATGTCATTTACAGTAAAAGAAAAAAATTCCTGAATGCTGGTTTCGCGTTCCTTATAGCTGGTAACGTACACCAGTCAATTATACGTTTGCTCGTGACAGTGAGGCTGAGATGGCGGAAATCTTCGGTGACGACGCCTTGCATCATCCCCCCACTCCAGCCATGTACCACCTGCGGTGTTTCAAAGGGCCAGAACAGAAGTATATTTCCAACGTGCGAGCAGAGCGTACTTTGGGCAAAATGATTACGAAAGCTGACAATGCGAAGTCAAGGAGGTTGCGGGAAGGTGCTGAAAAGCCCAGGGCGCAAAGCGAGCCAGTCGTATTCGTCGACAGGTATATCAGGAGTTCGTCGAGTTTTTGCGTTCAATGAAACGCTGGATTTTAACGAACCAGGTCGCATTTTCAGTTTCCACGCTAATCGTGTTGCTAGAAAAGACAGTTTAGACGACCGAGAAGACGCCGCTCGTGTGGAAGCCGTGGAAGAACAGGGCAAGTCGCAAGCAATCCCTGAAAGGTTGATGTCCGCCAAAACTCGATCTAAAAGTGAACCAGTTGCTCGAAAGTAAGACGCGTGATTTCAAGAGTGTTCTTTTTAATGTGTCCCAAAGTGAAGTTTGGCTTTTTTGCGCTGGGCGTTTGTGGTTTAGTTTTGATGGAACTGCGATTAGTGGGAGGAGAAATAGTTCAGCTATTCAGGACAAAGCAAGAAAGGGAAGTTCTGACAATCGAAACGAAGCGCAGAGAAAGAACAGCAATGTTGCAGATAAAGAAGGGCCTCGGACGGGAAGTATAGCAAAGGTGAAATATAGAAAAAGTCTTTTGTACAAATTATGCGTAACAGTGAGTTCAGAGTTGTAAGTCGGGTGTTAAGTTTGTTAAAATGTTTCGGGCCGATTTCGGGCCTGCATACCAAATGTTTTTGCAACGACGGACACTTTTGACGCCAGTTACTGTTAAGGCAATAGAGTTGTTGATTAGATCTTCAGTAAAAAACGATTAATTGTGAAATATTTACTGTGCTACTTATCAATACACGGCAGTTGCGAATATCTTGACTCGATAAATTTGGATTTCGGGCCTAAATCGAACTTTAGAAATAAATGTCGGGTTCGGGCTTTATAATGGGGCCCGTCTACAACTCTCAGTCAGTTGTGATGGATTGCGTAACGTTGTCAAAAGGTTAGTTTTTTGCTTTTGCGTCTGTCAATACTTTTCATGCTATAAAATTACCGCAATGACCTTAAGCCTGCTAGTGGAGCTTAAAATCCAGTCAAAGGAAGGGTTGAGAAAAGCGGTCATTTGGAAAGGTTAAGAAATTTATAGTCACGATTGGCATTCCCAAAAAATTTTCTCGAAGTTCACGGCACGAGTTTCGTACTACCGCGCTCTACTGTTGTGCACTGCATTGCAAAGACCAGTGAAGCCTTTTGCCAATGTACCTCAGGTCGCGTTCGAGGAGCAGGTAGAGCAGCTGAGCGCCATTTCTGAAGCAGTCGATGAAGCGACCAAGGACAACAGCAGTGACACGTGCTTGCTCGACAGGATAGTCCTGTGCAGCACTCCCAGATCATGCGTCAGTGTGTTCGCTTTTCAGAGACGAGTGTGTTTTAGTTATAGCAGTTCAGCCCAAGCGAAGGGATAGTAATGCTATTTGCTTCCTCCCTGACAACTTTCGAAAGAATGAATTTGGCTTTTCGACTCTTTTGCTCTGTTGTTGAATGGCACGTTTACATTATTTTGGCTGGAAATGTGCTTGAAAAGATCCATCGCGCAGTGTTATGCTAAAAAACAACGAACTCGCCAGTTTGGAAAATTTTAAAATTGCATGAATTGAAACTTTTGACCGACGTATATGTTAAAATTCAAGGTAAATTCCAAAATCTTTTGGCAGACATTCTTTCGCAAAAGTAAGTTGAAAATGTTGTCCACGCTTGGCCATTCTTCGCCCGTTTGAACTCTTTAATCAGGTCAGCCTAACTATTTCAAAATCTATTGACCGAAGCCAATTCGTTTTTCAAAATCTCAGTATTTTGCAAAAAAAAAGAACAACCCATTCACCTGCTTCCGATCTGGGCCCGCTTTCAAAGGTTAGAATCCAATACGGTCCGCAAGACAGTTCCCCCCTCCCTGGAGCAGTCACTTTTTTCGACCACATTTTGAAGTCCGTCACGCTCTTCGCATCGTATCATATGAACTTATTTTGACAAAACCTGTCTGGGTCAAGGTGGTACAGGGACCATGGCATCGTAACGCTTTGATATCCATCAAAACCGCTGTGGCCAAATGCTGCAGCAGTCCAGGACATTCGTAACATTTATAAGTTCGACTGATTTCCAGTGATATTATTGGAAGAAAACTTCCGTTACTCTTTGCGGTTAGTTGTTTGCAGTCATCATCACAGAATGCGATATTTTTGGAAAGTTAAATAAAAGTGCCGGTGTTGAGGCCTAATCTAAAATTAAGTTCTGTTGGCACTCAGTTCATTTACTGTTAACGAAGACGAAGTTGCGTGCGTTGTGAGGTAACAAGGACGCATTGTTTCGCAACCACTTCTCGAAAACGTGATAAACCATAAAAGAGCTGCTGGTTTATATGAAATTTGTTTGAGGGAAAATAAACTCTGTTGAAAAATATAACGTGATAAAACTTGCGACAACAATTATGCGACTTTAATGCAGAAAATTAAAGATGCAGTAGCAGATTTGACAAGAAAGTTGCAGTTTTCCCGGACGTGTGGCGAACGTATTATAGACGTTCACCGCGCCAGGCTTGATTTGGAAGTTATTGTCGAGAAAGCAACGTGGTTCTCACTGAGTGAAAGTGACGCGCTTGGCATTTCAGCTTGCGCCAAATTGTGCGACGACCGGGATTGTGATATGATACGCAATGCGCTCTGTACAACAACAGCAAAATTCGATTAAGCGCAGCGCGTTTGACAAAAGTTCCAGAACTTTCGACAAAAACTGAATTGCTGTCGTGGTTGTCGTCACATTCACTGCTGCTGCGCGTGTTGCAGATGGAAAGAAAGAAAATGGAGGAGGAGATAGGAAAGCGAGAGGATGCTCTGGAGGCGTCGCGCGCGGTAAGTCGTCGGCGATTTCGTGACGTCGAGCGTCACGTGGTGTGCTTCTTCCAGAATTCAGGGTCGCCAACATGGCACAAGGTCGCCCGCAAGGACCAAGTATGTAGCCTACTGCGGGCCTGTTCTAAAAATAACATTAGCACGATCAATGTTTTCACATTGACGAATGTCATTAATTGTTAATAACAAAAATAATTAAAGGTAAATTGTTTGAGCTTTTAGACATATTGTGAAAGTAAATTGAGCAAAATTTTTATTTCAAAATTGTGTATCCAACTAGAAGCCCATCGCATTAATCGATACCCAAGAAGTAGCCCTCAGTTTCAAAAAGGTTAGTGATCCCTGATCCAATAACAAAAGCAACTACTCCGTACCAGTATGATTGACTCGCTTCAGTTTCTTCGAGGGCTGTAGAAACGGCATTTTGTTTTTTCTGCGCTATCAATTTGACAAACGTGCACTGGAGTTGTGAATTCCGAGCATACAGCATGTTCAGTCGCAGTGCAAACAGATCCTTTGTCCACCCTTGCTATTAAACGCTGTTGTAAATAACTGTGACCGTTTACTGAGGAGTGTTTATCGTTGATCCGAGCTGTGGCGCTTGTTGAAGACGTCGCTTAGATTAAAGTTCTGGTGTTTAGCGGTTTACTGCGGCAGGACATGGCGACCCCCAAGCCCACAGAAACTTTGTACCTTGGTTCATCCTCCACCTCAGTCTTAATGATCGGTTTCAGAAAGTTTGTTGCTTGTCAACGAGAAGAGCCTCACCCTTCACTGTCTGCCCCATGCAGTGTTAACTTGACCGGTCAAACCTGTGTTTTCCTGTTAACTTTTTACCGTGCATAGAACGATATTTGAGATACAGCGCAATTTGATAAACATCGCATTTGTCGGCGAAATCCAGAGATACTGAAAAGCGTATCATCCAGCAGAGCTAATATTTACCATGCTTCACACCAGTTCTACCAAGTGGGAAAAACACTTCTTTAGTCGCTGAATTAAGTACTATCTCCAGAAAAACGACGCTACAGTTCCTTTCTCCCAGGGAACAGTTGTATGGTAACTTTGTTATTTGCGTAGTGATTCCTAGTAGAAGAAATTCGCAGACTTGTATGCACGTGCAGGTCAAAATCTTTCCAGTGCATGTTTGCAAGAGAGCGGACGTGATGTGAAATTGCATCTCCAACAGAGTTCATTGATACCAGCGTTGAGATTTTCGAAAAACAAGTTAGAACACACCGTCATTGTAGATAAGCTGATCTCAAAGTTCCAGGGTTTTGGCGGCAAAAACGCAAACAGACCATTGATTGTCCTGAACTTGTTCAAGTGTTTATAGAACTCGCGATATAAAACGCTTGCGCCGCCCTATCATAACAAGAACTAGAAACCTGATGCGGCAACCCGCTGTCCTTCGCTTACTGTGGGCGTTTCGAGCGATCCATCTGAAATAGTTGGCAAACACAGCAAAGCGTCCCTTCAACACGTCTTTATTCTGGACCTTACTAGAGGCATACTTGCGTCGAACGCACTTAACAATAAAAAAGCGAACGCTAGCTTTATGTGGGCTTCGTCGCGAACTAGAGTATGCATTAGTATAAACTCACCCTGGCACTTAAGGACGTTGAGTACGTTGTTGCACTGACAAAATCTGTTATCTATGACCAGATCAAAATCAGTAGTAGACATACTTCTGTCTCAATTGTGTTTGACTAAAGAAGGTAAAATGAAAGAGATTGTTGACGGCGAAATCCTTTCGAAGCCCGTCGCGACATTTACGTCCTTAAATTATCTTCTAGCGCAGGGTTCCCAACCTTTGTTTGACCATGTACCCCTTCAGGGTTTCGACAGGTGAGCATGAACGCCTAAAATTTCTTTCGATGGTTAGATCGCCCTTTTCCCAGATATTTTGTTATGACTAATCATAGACATATTTAACAATAAGCATATAATGATTTTTGAAAATAATATTCACCGATATATGTACAAATATTTGGAAGAAAATAATATATAAATGTATTTTTCCCTTCTCAGGGTTCCCACGCGGTATTCAAAGTAATGAAAAATTTTTTATTGTGAAAACAGTTTTCAAGACCTTGAAAAAGTATCGAATTTGGCCATAATGTACATAAAATGTTGAAAATGTATGGAAATTCCTAGTTCAGCCATTTGTTAATTTAAATTTTGTTCTTTAGCGCTGATGGCAGTTTTGCAGATGTTCTTTGCATTGTGTTCAATGAGCAAAACTTTGGAAAAATGTGGAAAAATGAAGATCAGTGGTGGTATTAAAGTATTTCTATTGAGTATTCAAAAGGTATCGACAAAGTATGGAATATGGTTTTTGAAAACGTGTGGGAACCCTGCCCTCTACTGGTAGCCTCAAATGTACCTGTTCTGGCGAGTGGAATGGCACAGTCTTGTGACTTACTCTTGCAAACACTTTTTCTTCGACGTTCTTGTATCCGTCATGCGTTGTCTCTTCTTTGTTTTTTCTTGTTCTGTTTCTTCAAACCAGTGTAATGTGTGTGACGCAACGTAAAATGACGCCATCGAGATGTTGTTTGCGAGCCAGCGCATACGATGGCTTGAAACATGATTCGTTGCTCCTCCCATTAACAACCCGGCGTCCACCGTACAACTGCTCTGCCCCAACTTTGCAATAAAAAATTGAACTACGGCACAGGTTGGGGTTATATTACCCCCTGGGCAAGGGGCAAAAATTTCACTTGCAAATGGGCGTTCGCAGGAATAGATCACTGTCTAACCAACACTTCATACAGATTGCAGTATTCTGCAGCTATTATGTGGAAAACGATAACTTTATCTAGAATCGTGCGTTGGCTTCGGGTTCGATTGCATCATAACAGATGATGTGCANAAACGAAAATCTCAGTGTATGTTTTAAGCGCATGGAAATGGTTCAGCGTAACCTGCTGTAAAANCTGGTTTTCAAATAAGGAGAGGAAAGTAAATTGTAGGGGGTAAATTTTACTTTTGAAATTTGCCAAGGGGCGAACGAGAGAGGAAAGGTTAGGAACTCCTGTTTTGTGGCTTCAGATGTTTCAATTTGTGCAGCAGAGGTGACCATTGGCCAAGGATCCGGAATGCCGGAGTCAACTCCGGCAGAATTCTGCGTTTTTTATCGTACCTGGAGCCAAAATTTTTCGAAAAAAAACGGATCCGGGGTCACTTTTTATTTTCTGCAGTAGCAAGAGTCTGCGTGGTCTTCATACTATACATGTCATTTCGGCAGTGAAAGTACTGCTTAATTTTGCTTGCATAGATGACTTTCCGAGTTTGAACAGGAGTCGTATTCTCAAATTTCAAAAAAATTGTTCGGATCCGGATTCAAAAATTTTGGAACAGGAGCAGAGTCGGAGTCTGAAAAAGTGACTCTGGCCACCTCTGCTGTGCAGCGCAAAAACAATGTTTATTTCTTAGCCAAAATTGACATAAGGAATTCAAGTGGAAAGTTATATTTCCTGCATGCCAATCGCAGAACCACTTCCAACGCTTCAAACGAACTCCCAGCCGTCGTTTGTACGCCGCGATATTCATTGTTCACCATCGCGTATTTATAACAATTAAGCGCTAACTATCCCTCAGTACATACTACAGTTTTCCTTTTCACTTAGGTCAGTAGCACTGCTGCGACTGACGTTTGGCAGTTGATTGCTAAGGTTATTTTCAAACTTAGCTGTAGCTGTCCCATAATTGGCGTTAAGTTGTGGTTTGTGGCTTCGGTAGTAACAGCATCATGTTCACAGCGTGTGCTTGAAGCTAAAGTTCGTTATCATTTCACTCGTAAGGTTTTGCTTGCAATCTATAGGACTGGAGATAGGTTAATTACCCGAAATCGATTTCCTAGTAAAACACTTGCGAGCAGATTCAACTGCGTCACCCTTGTGAGGACTTGTTATTGACATCCGGCTATGAAAGCACCGATCATGTGATGTACAAGCAATAGACGTTCCATAATTTGTGCTGCTCCCTCATTATTATCACGTATTGCTGCCTTACACCGCACCTTCGCTGTTGCTGTTAACTCCTTTCCGATTTTCACTTCGTTTCATGCTTCCCGTTGAAGGCGCTGCAGGAAAAACAAAACGAACTGAAATTCGTGACTCGCGAGTTCGAAGAAAGCGAGAAGGAAAACACTCGCCTGAGGAAGAGCGTCGATAACTACCAGGCCAACATGGTGGCCAGCATGTGAGTGGCTTTGCCGACGTTGTCAGGGCGACGTCAATTTCGACCGCAGTGAAATTTAGATACCGCCCGTTCGGACCAAACGAGCGAGGGGAGTTTCCTTCATCAGAGGCTTCGATGGCGATTCGTAGCACTTACACGTTTGGGCGCTGATTCGGTGCTGGGCCTTAAAGCAGGGTCTACGAGAGGGGATTGCAAGAGGTGCATCCGGGCCCGGGTGGGTGAAAGTACGAACACTAAGTCTTTTGTATTCATGTCCAAAATTACTAGTGTAAGCCAGTTGCCAGCGTAACAATTAAAAATCAATTTCTTAATCTTAGCACGGTAGCTGTTTATCTGTACCCTGATTACTATACAATCGTGTACACACAAGCTATACAAGTTTCGACAAATGTCCCAGAAGCTAGGGGGCCCGGTCTTGGTCTTCGTACCCCCCGGAAAATTTCTCTCTGATGCTCTGCATGAAAGTAAACCTCCTTGAAATTGCTTGGGCTTCGCAATTCTACTTCCCCCCTTCTCGTTGCAATCGTTCACGTGCAACACTCCTGTTACAATTTGGAGGGGTGACTGAATTGAAGCACTGCTTCAATCTGGGTTTATTTTACCGAATTTTTTTTTAAATGACAGAAAAAAATTAAGTCAATTCGGTCATAATGTCCGAAAAGGCAGGCTTGTGAACACAGTTACGCAGAGTTTTAATACTGTTACTGGACAAATGCCCGAAATGTCTCAGCGAAAAAAATAGGCTTTAATAGCTGCAGATCTGTTGGGACGGTGCATTGGTTTTGCAGTGAAGGGATCGAACTTCAGGCAATAAAATCACGGTTCGACTCCCGTGTACCCCCTTCCCGGAATAGTGGTTGTGGAGCTTGCACCTTGCCCCCCCCCCGGTACATTGGGATGGAATTAGCCCTCTGCATTGCAGTTTAAAATGCGTTGTGCTGTTTTGAAGCATTTCCTACAGTTTTTTTACTCCTTTCATATCGCGGAAGACAATCAGAATACAACGAACCGCCAATGTGGATTCGATACTACTATTTTAGTTGATAAATGTGACAGGATTCGGATTCGATCTCTCAGCAACAGATGCGGACCTGGAATTGTTCTTATTCTTTGAATGTAACCTGCGGCGAAAGCTGTTCTTTCGTAGTGATGATAGTGTGCGTTTTGTTGTTGAGGATTTGTTCTTTCGATGCCACGAAGAGTTTAACTGTTTTTTTTTTGTTTTTTTTTTATCGGGTTTGGATCGAAAAACACGAGTGATTTATTCGCATTGACCGGTTATAAAAAGCAAAATTTTGGATCAGGATTTGACGTGAAACTCTGAAAAATACTTGCGGCTGCGACTCAACGTCCTACTTTCATTCAGCACAGAATCAACGCGCGATAATATCGCCGATCACATCTCGCTCATTCAGATTTGCTGAAGCCGCATCTTGAGTAAGTTCGCGCCGTGGTAGAGTTTTGTGCTGTTTCAGGAAAGAATTGGAAATGATGCCGGACAGCAAAGACACGCTGCTCCACCAATTGGTCGAGGTTGAGGTGAACGGGGCGGAAGCAGGAAAGCAAGTGGCTGCACTTCGGGACGTCATGTCGCGNTTGAAATACGTAAGAGCAGCACTTCACGCCTTCTTAACCGCACCTTCNATAATTTCTCTACTGGAAAAAGACCGTGCGTTCTTCTGTTTGCGCGAAAACCTGTATTGCTCCGCAGTTGGGGGGTGCGCAATTTTTTTGACGAAACACTGCTGTCTTTAAGAACGAGACTGCGATCGCCGAGAAGTAAACTGTTGACTTCTGAACGTGAAGCTGAGACCAGTGTTCCCTGTAAGAAAATTGTACTCCGAGCAAATGTTTGTTTTCGTGCGCATCCGATTGCGCAACCACCTGAACGCACAACTAGTGAAGCGTTTCAAGCGTTACAATGGCCATGTGACATACACACAATATTAAATTTGGAAAGTTGCAAGTGCGCGAGAATGAGATCTCACTGGTGGTACTGCGCACTTGCACACCTTAGAGGGGGCAACTGATTAAAAGACCGAAAAAACTAATCCACTGTTGTTTAAAGCATAGAAGGCCACGGATCCGGATTCGATTCCGGCAGGATCACGCGTTTTTTCGGATCCGGGGTCTCGTTTTATTTTCGGCAGTAGCAGGAGTCCGCGTGGTCTTTATAAATGTCATTGCTTAATTACAAACATTGCTGAATTTCGGTTGCATCGATGGTTGCCGGAATCTGAGCAGGAGTCGGATTCTCAAATTTGAAAACGTTTCCGACCCGGATCAGGATTCTAATGTTTTGGAACAGGAGCGGAGTCTGAAAATATAACTCCGGCCACTTCTGGCTTGAAGCGATTCGCAGTTCGTCCTCCTCCGACAAGATCGACAACGCGCGCCTTTCCCTGCTGATTGAAATACATTCTAAACCTCGATCATGCGTGAATCTCCGTCAAACGACTAAGAGTTTTGAAAAGCGCACCGAAAAAAATTTGTGTACTATTGCTTTGGCGATGCTGTCACAAACTCATTTTCAAATCAAACTCAGTGTATGTGTTTGCTCCATTGTCACACCGTTGTAGGTGTGTGTCTAAGCACAGTGGCTTTCAACCTTATTTGTATCGTGATCCATTACAGCAACCCACTATAACCCAACAGCCCTCATCTAAAACCCGAATAAAGCAAATGTAACACAGCTGTGTACACAAAATAACTGCTCGAGGCCCCTCCTCCGAAATTGGTTCACGAGTCACGACCCCTCTGGGGTATGCTACCCCAGGTTGAAAACCACTACTGGTCTAGCAAAATGTTTTTATTGTCATCGTGAAGGCAGCGTGGTTACTGTCGCTTTCTGATGCTTGTATTCGTGTTTCTCATCAACAGGAGAAAAGACTCGCTTTGTCCGACGTCAAGCTGCTCAGTAAGCAGAGGGATCTCCTACTCGAAAAACTCGACGAATTCGAAAAATCCAACCGCAACGTCAGAAGGTTACTGCAGGTCGAGCACAAGGTTAGCTGCTAGACGTCACTGCAGGATCTGACCCGAGGTGCACTCGGAGATGCTGTAAAACAGCTGCGCCGTTGGCAAGACAACGGCGGTGTGGTTTGCGCAGCCATTCAAGCTCACCGACGTTGTCACCGACGACACAGTTCATAGCTCTCAATGTTTGAAAGCAATCACGGGCGTTGGAAGGATTTTTTCGAGGGGGGGGGCAACAGGGGATTTTTCCAGGGGGTAGACAAAAAGATTTTT
>JGI24159J19872_10012836_pt1 | contig 10913 bp, 13 predicted proteins | sample Ectturendosymbi4_FD_19872 | JGI IMG/M metagenome (IMG submission 19872)
GTAAAGTTGTGGTTACGTCAGAACAAGGCCAATTGTTAATAAAGTCTTGACCTTCCCCACTTAACTTCGATGGCTTCGCCCTTGTGCGTTGAAATTCTCGGGGAAATTCACCTCATAAGGAATGTGCTGTGGAGTGTTGTGCAATCGCTTGGTAGTTGGGTACAGATAGAGAGACTAGGTTTCTAGTTCAACGTTAAAAACGTTTTCGTGAAAGCTGCTTGTCAAAAGTCACGTGTCGCTTGTCACTGCGCATGCCTTTGACGATCTGAAAATTTCTTTTATGTTAAGACTGATGCGCAGGCAGGGACTTGCATCTCGAATAAATGCTCGAAACTAATATATATTTTGCTCAAGGTATCCTGCGCGCACCTCGCAGGCAGTTCAACCCGCTTGTCTGCTGACCGGAAGTGACGAGAGGTTCCAGTCCGGACACATGTGTGTCACCACCGGCTGGGGGAGGACTGTGGCTGATGGTAAGATGCACTTTGGATTCTACATGGCAGCTTAAAACATTTTCGAAAAACATAAAACCCAGGTGGTAGATAAATTTGGTACAGAAACGTGGTGAGCTTTATGGTAAAAAACTATCAACTCGAACCGAACTTGAAAATTTCATCACTTGAGGTAAAAACAAACTTTCGTTTGAAGTTAATTCTATCAACCTAACGCTAATCTGCCTTAGCATTCGCTCATTGACGTCACAGTACGACACCCTCCTAAATGTTTGTGAACAACTACTTGCAGCACCAACAGCAGGCAAAGCAGACATGTCATACATTGGCAATGAGTTATCGTTTTCTTCATCGATTTTATCACTTCACCAGAAAAAGTCGCGCCTCAAACTACTTATGACAATAGCAATATAAAGCTGACTCCCCGGCAACCTGTCACCGTGCTATAGTGAGCAAAGCAACCTTAATGCCAGCAACGTGCTAAGGCAGCAGACAAAATCAAAATCCCACTTAAAAGGTAAAGCCCAGCGCCAGGCTTTGCACCCCGCATGGATTGCCATTGCGTTCACACCATCAGAAAAAGTACAACTCTTGAGCGTTGCCGTTTAAACGCTTGGACACTCCGCTTAGCTTTTTTATTTTATGGTTTGGTGTAATCTGACCTACGGTTACACTGTACATGCAGCTCCAGGAGTGGAGCAAGTGCTTCGACAGGGGGAAGTCCCTCTTGTGAGCAACGATGTGTGTCAAAGAAAATTTTGGTCGGTTTACAAGATCCACGACTCAATGGTTTGCGCAGGAGGCACCGGAGCCAACTCGTGTCAGGTATTGTTGATTTAAACTGATAAAAACATTTGGTGCGGTAAAGATTCCATGCTTGTTTTCATCGTCACTCGTTAGTGGAATGCAACCGGTGTTATTGAACCTGTATCGTTTTGCTGCGGGTTGCCAGACACGTTCTCAAGCACCAGTTGAAAAAAGAAAACAAGCTACGAATGATCCTCGTTTTCTTCAAAATATCTGCGTTCAACTCATTTTGATTTACTGAACAGCTGAATCTTATTTTTGTTGATTCCTCTTAACCGACTTCTTAGTGCCTGTTGTTGTGTTTTGATAATAATCACCTAACTTCGCTATTGATAAGATCCACGAATTGAAATTGGGCGAATTGTTTTTACTGCAAAGAGATGCATACATGCAACGCACATTCATGTGAGTCAATGTACTGTAATGTCAAATGAGAATTCAGACTTTTTACATGCTAATTGCTCCAAAGTGTCTTAAAATTAAAATGATGTGAAATATATCACACATTAATCGTTCAGACGTACTTTGAAAAAATATTCACAGAAATTGGAAAAAAATTACGTTAAGCAACCCTAAAAAGAAAGAGTTAATCTTATTTGCTAGTTAGTAGTATTCGCATAAATTAGCTTCAACGTACCGGTGGTATTCATGCATTTCAAAGATTTTCTGGATATTTTTCAGGGAGATTCCGGTGGACCCTTGATTTGCAGGAGGAACAAACAACATTACCTGGTCGGGATAACCAGCTGGGGAGACGTGAAATGCAAGCCGAACATACCGGGAATCTACACGAGAATGCAAAGTTACTATCCTTGGATGTCCAAGATAATGAACCAGCCCACGTGCCGTTCGTAAAATTTCGTGCTTGTTCTCTTTGAACATTTCACCGTGCGTTCATTCACCTTGACCTACTCTTGATCTTGACTCTGTGTGTCCCGCTAAACGTCGAACGACTTCGTATGATTCATCTGGAATAAGCGCGAATACTTTATCGGCACTTTCTGCTTTAGTCGTTCACATTTAGAGATCGTTTCGCGCGCTAAAAAAGTTTCGTGTTGTCATTATGTCGTTTTTTAGTATTTTTTGTTGTTGTTGATAATAGTTAGAATTTTTGTGCTGCACGCCTCTGCTGACCTATTTATTGAATCTTTCGCAGATCCGCTCCGAGCACAGGCATTTTGATATATTGTTTCTTGAACTTCTGCGCAAGTCCTTGACATTGAGAAGCAAGTTGTACCCTGACAGCCTTTTGCCGCGCTTGGTCCATTTGTTGCAAACTGTATCAGTTCGGTAGCGGAGGCGCTGTCATCGCGGTGTCCTGAGATATANTCCGTCTAAGGTGCGCAAATGCGCAGCACCAACCAGANCATTTACGCAGTGAAATCTCATTCTTGCGCACTTGCAACATTCCAAATTCAATATCGTATANATATCGCATACCCCTCACCGCGTGAAATGCTTCACATGGTTGTGTCTAGATGGTAGCGCAATTGCATGCTCCCTGAAACAAACATTTGCTCAGTATAAAATTTTCTTAGAGGGAACATTGGTCCTGCCTCAAGACACGAGCTGTGGGCATGGGCGTCGGCAAGGGGCCAAAGCCCCCTCGGATTTTGAAAATTGCAGCAAAAAAAGGTTGTTTTCTTAGTTTTGAGTGGGAAAAAAACAAATTTCACCAATTTTGGCCCCCCTAGGAAAATTTTGAAGAAATCTTTTNTTGGTCCTCCCTGAAAAAATCCCTCCGACGCCCATGGCTGTGTGAGTGTGTCACATTAGCAGAAAATCATAAGTGCNCTCAGCNGCAAGACGTTTCCTGTCGACAAGAAAGAACAGGACCTGTCAAGGCCAANGCTGGTTGTCGGCCAGCATTAGACACTTTTGNATGAGTCTACGAATGCCGGACTAGTAACCATCACATCGTCTCCTTGCTGCGTCGTGTTGGAAGTNGTTGCTCTCCTTGAACCTCGAAAAGACTTTGCTACAAATTGTGTTTAACTTTCGGCCGTCACCCTCAGGGAGGTGAAGTTATTGATTCGCCACGTGCGACAAAAGTTGAAATTCAGTCGTGCTGGGAATTTGCTCTTGGTAGTGAATTCTGTTGTTAATTTGCCCGATTTTTAAATCCGTATAAGATGTTAAAAATCATAGCTCTTTGCAACGAATCGGACAGCCAACTAACCAAGGCCTTTTCCTAGCTTCGAAGGCTTTTTACTTGTGTCTTTTGGGAAGTCATCCTTCTGCGCAATAACTGATAAATTTGTTCAAATGCGTTATGTCATTGCGAAGCAACCTATTGCTCGTTCTTAACAAATTGTGACGATTACCAGACGTACGTAATTGGTTTATTCATATCATGCATGTACGGCAAAGATCACACTCAACAAGTGCGCCGCTTTTGTATACACCGACTGTGTCTTTACTTGGTATATTTTAATACAACAGAGAATGTTCATTGAATAAAAAATCAGTTTTGAGAAAAATATTTGAATCTGTTGTTCTTGTAAAAGTGAGCATTGGTGGTGAGGATACGTCTCCTGCAAAGAAATAACCAAGCTCAATGCACAAGCTGATGTGTTTTTTCAACAGCGCAACAGTGAATTTTATGGTTGATAAAGTCCTATTCAATACAGGACTCTTATTTCGCAGCGTATCTTAAACATACATGCTCTCCATCAAATATGAAGAATTTTTTACTGAAAGCGAGTCTCTCAGAACAACTGAAATTTTACTTTTTGTTTTTTGCTAGTGGCCAACATAAGCTTGAGTGTGTTCATTTGTGTGTGAGTGTGTACTCTGTGTGTGAGTGTGTACTCTTTGTGTGCTCTGCGTGTCCGTGCAAGGCCGGGGCGCTTCCTTAAGTTTTTTTTGTTTGCTGTTGAATTTTCCATGTGTTCCTAAAAGCAAAACAGACACTAGTGAATGGAGATTTTGCGGACAGAAAGTCCGCGTCCGCACCGCACTCGGATTTCCTGTCCGCTGTTCACATCACACCCGTCTTTGTTATGCATATCCCAGACCAATAACGTAACACATGTATGAGTGGAAGTGCTGCATATAACTCGACAACACGTTTTCCATCCTTTTGTATTACCACTGCACCATTATCTTTTGCGATTACGCACAAATCTATAACAATTAAGAATTTTTGCGTTTGCGTCGGTTATGCATAGTTAAAATTCATTCCAAATAACCTTTTCCGCCAAAAAACACTTTATGGTTGTTCGTTGCCAAAAGTTTATTTCCTTTCAAATATGAGGTAAGTGTTTTCACGCCACTTGCCAATGAACAATAGATCCGCCATGCAGAAGAAAAGTTTCAAAGACGCGCAAAATCCAGCCTGCATCACAAGGTGTGTGATGCAATCGTCATTAATATTTATGTATGCAATTCATGCCGATCCCATGTCCACACTGTACCACAGAAAGCAAAGCAACAAGGTGTGATGCGAGCTGTGCAGCTAGTTCCCAACAACATGCGGGATGTTCTCTACACTGCATGCGGCAAAGCATGGGAATCATTCCTCTTTTGTCTTTAATTAATATTGGTGGTACCTGTTGCATTTATCAGTATCGTAGGATTTATGCACATGTCAATAGAATGAATGGGTTTATAATACTTTTGTCAACGGTCACTTTTCATCTGATGAACTTAGACACAGCCAACACAGCAAGATTGTTTGAACAATACAGTATACACGGGCACAGCAGAATTTGGCACAAATTCCTTGATGTTGAGGATACATTACTACAGTTACACACACTGTTAAGGGATGTACTCACAACATTCAGCTTGAATGGCTGTACTTAAGCTTGCAGTGAGTGTTTGCATTTTTCAAATCAAGCTAAAGTCTGCAGTTCTCTCTTTTTTTAATAGTTCATCACAGGTAAGTTGATCGTTTCTTTTGAAACAATAACTGTTCAGCAGAATATTTGAACAAATCCAACAAGCCATATTTACTACTGTACGAGAATCATGGTTGCTTTTACACTTGCCCATCGACAAAAAGGAAAACTTTTAGGTTTCCAAAAACGATTGCGATACTTTAACAGCAAAATCGCGCTGAGAAGGAAACTTCTGATACTCGTCACTTTCACAAATCTTAATAAACAACAAGTAGCTTATCAAAGCAATGCGAACTATTTCTGGTGATGGAAATGAAAGACCACCCCGTGAAATGCCTTTCATGAAAGAAGCTTTGATGTACTGGATATCACCACAATCGCAGGCGATTCGACTTTTACAGTAAATGCACTCAAACATTTGTGTGTAGCAAAGCAAACGTACCCAGCAATATAAGTAATTACTGGTAAATACGCACTTGCCGGTTGACTTTTGGTTTGCCCAATTGTTGCTAGTACACTTGAAAATGTGCACGGAATCAAACAAAAACATTACGGACCAGATACATTGCAAGGATGGGGGCAAAGAAACGAAAGCTGGTGGGGCACTGCGAATAATGGCATTGTTTTTTTGCTAATAGCGTTGTTGCTCCGTTAATGTGTTCAGGAATCGGACTCGTTCTATGCGCAGATCGCTCCGACGTGCTCAGCGGCCGCGTCATCGAGCAGCAGCAGAAGGTCATGGCCCTGGCCTTTTATCGAATGGAGTGGTGAAATCGCTGCTGTGCTATCTGCATGAGCGTCGTGAAGGCCTACTCCCGTGCAGAGGTTATTTTTTTGTAGAATCGTACTACTTCCTAAAGTTTCATTCTCAATCTCAAGTGAAAACCAGACACCTGAAAACTTATCGAGCAGCCGTAACCAATCGAAGTACAGGATTGGCCTATTTGTGATATTTTCATAGCAGTTTCGTATTGGTTCCAAAATTTAGTATGCATTCTTGTCTCAAAAATTGCGGTACCTGCAGGTCTGCGAAAGACGTACAAAATCACTTTGTTTTGATGAAAGTACAGTAAATGTAAATATTTAGATGAAATCGATCAGGACATGCACGCTTCATCAGCTTCATATTTTATAAAAAACAAACTTTAAAAACGAAGGTGAGCGTCAAGAATAGGTTCCCTTCAAAAATTGAAAGGTGAAAGTGGGTTGATTTAAGTATGGATTTTTTCTTCTCAGACACGAAATGAATAATTGAGCCACGAGCTGTCTGTTCAACGCGTGTTTTGCTATTTCAAATGCAGCAACCAGTCTTGGGGTCATTCAAAACTGCGGAGTCATTTACAAAACAAATATGCCACTAATCAGAACAAGTCCTCGCAGTTTTGCAAGCAACAGCATGGATATTTGCGCAAACAGTAAAATTCCCTCTCTTCATCAGTCGTAAATGACTTTGCTGGTAAAATGCCTCTTCTTTCCTCTTTCCAAATAGCGCTTGTGGCTGATGAAACGAAAGAAATGTTTTGCGAAGCTGAATCTGCCATCAAACCGTATTTGAAGATCCTAGCCAATTTTCTGCATGGCGGCAAGCATGCTGTGAATAAAGTAGAGCAAATACTGTGGTATGACTATGAACGTTCGATGTTTATGATTGTTGTCACATCGGGCACACATTCACAATGGGGTGAATGTATGAGAATGCAGCAATCGATGGCAGGGGTGAATGAAATCGAAAAGGTTGAGAAGCACTGCCATATAAAACTGTGTTGCCACATACTAGGAACAGAAATGAAATATGTCGATAAATGTCCAATACAAGCAGCCAGTCTGACAGCACAAGCGACACAAGTGAACAGCAGGGAAGATGGAACACATTGACAGTGGCGTAGCCAGCCCCAAATTTGTTTGGCGGATAAAAAGTTGGGGTGTCAAAATTTTTGATATTAGGTTAGCAACAGTATTTTGTTTGGGATACCACTCCTCAAAGCACAAAATGACTAGTTATGCTGAAACTTTGTGGGGGACATAGCCCCCTGACTACGCCTATGCACATTGATGACTTACTTACTGGAGCGCAGTAATCCCAACCAGGCTAATCATCGACAAACACGCAGCCAATACGAGCGACGGCTCCTGGCAGCGGCAACAATTCATCCGGAAGTACGAACAACCACCATGCTAGTATCAATAGCAATGATCACAATCTCCCAAGCACGGATATTTGTACTCCGTTGGCAGTGTCATTATTGGTTTAAGATTACAAGAACCTATCCAACAATAACTTGCACAAAACTAATTTACTCACCTTCCCATTTCGAAGGCGAATGGCATCGCACAACTGAACAAACGAACGTCCCTGAAAACCACATCGGTCCAACAAAATTTTTTCTATGTAGTCAATTTGTTTGACAAAACCCTTGGTTTCTTCATCGCCGATTTTTGAACCCTTCACTTGGATTCCTATCACCTTCACAACAAAATTCAAAAACATGTTTTTAGGTGTGACCATTTTTAGCACTTGTGTTCATTGCACTTGATATCATATTGAAAATGATACATCTAAATAAGCTCTTTGATACTTTAAAGGTATGTGTCATATCGTGCAAGTTTGTGCTCACAAAAGGCTTATCTACGCCAAAGATTCGCAAATGGGGAATTGCAACGCCTTCGCTATTCCGGAATTAATGCAGCCTCCGTAGGGCCTCTGAGAGAAATTGTACCAAGTGGATTTTCAAGATCAATACCGGTCTCCTAGCTTGAGGCCTTCGTCGAAGTTTGCAAAGCTTATTAGTATAGTAACCAAATATAGATAAAACAGCTACAGTGCTAAGATTCACAAACATAACTACAGTGCTGCCGTTGGATAAGACGACCATAAACTTGAGCTTGATTAAAGAACACTTTGCGTGCGAAATTTTGTCCTCCCNGAGCCCTGAACCTACCAGGCCCGGCNACGATGTGTCTCTTCTGACCCCTTTCGTAGGCCTTCATCTCCCTTTCTACTTGCATGATTCACTTGTGTTCAGTAAAAATGCCGACTTGTCGAAAATTAATCCGAGTTTTGCTTCATAATTGGGAATGCTAACCATTACTTAACAAAGATTNGTTTTACTTTTGTAAGTTTCCAACGATTCCATGTTAAGTACAAAAAGAAAGCTTACACGGCAAATGATCGACTNCAAATACCTAAGACAAACTGATTGCTCACGTTCGACTAACGGAACTNCACTGTGGTGCAAATGGTGTTGTTCCAAACTAACTTTGTCAAACATAATCTGAAATGCCCATGCAGCACTACAATTTAGAATAAAATATTTCTGAATGTGGTATTAACTTGTTCGCTGCGACATGTTCAACACCATCCAACCATTTCAAACTCATCCTGACAGCAGACTTAAATCAACTAGGCTGACGGAGCAGGTCCAAAGTCTTGCTTTAAGCAGCGATTCCATGAGCGGATGCAGCTTAGAAACTTTGCTACATGACTTCCAGTTATAACTGTACTTCTGCGGCTGTGGCATTCTACTTCTGCCGGTGCTATGAAGAAGCAAAGGTGAAACAAAATTCATTTTGGATGATTGTACCAGTTTTCTGCAAATAGAGGCATTTTCTAAAGACCCAGGCAATTGTTTTACTAAATTATCATAAAAATATTGTAATGACAAACAACCACTAAACGTTAAAATGTCAAAAAAATGCAAATATTTTTCTGCGAAGTTCGAAATAGCTTAAGATCCTGCTTTCGCCAATGTTCAGTTTAGTTTTCTACGTTCTACGATACGTTGTCAAATATCTTAGAAAACTTAGGATTAGGGTTAACCCTGCTCAGGTAACCTTGAAAATGCTACTCAATCCAGGATACGAGGGGTCTAACGCGACCCCAAATTTGCACAGGTCTTTCTGGGACACGTGACATCCCTTATTTCCATGCCAAAATGCTTTTTTACTTCCATATGACCATTGTTAATCACTTTCGCAACAAAATTTTATCTGTGCAGTGAAACATACATATTATACAAGTTTTATGCAGGGTACTATTGTGACGCAGTGTCACAATATGGATGAATTCACCAAAAAAGGGGCTTTTTAGAAGGGAATTTTTGTTTGTGCGTAGAAAACATCATGCACGTGTTAGAACCGTTTTTTTTTTCATAAAAATCCATGGTGTAGGAAGGTTCTTTACATATAAGGTATCGGTGTCCATATCCGGCCAAATAGCTTTTGCACTTGAAATTGCATTGAAATGTTAACTTAGTAAGGTGTGCGAAATTTCATACATATCAGGTAACCATGGGTGGTATGGTAACCCTATACCCTCTATGTAGGCTTTCAGGGACATTTTTTCAAAATAATTTTGGCACCATTCCAATAGTCTTTGAAAATAAAGAAATTTCATGGAAGCACAAGTTTCTAACATTTAAGTCTCAAATAAAATCAACAAAAAAACGAAACGGGGGAGGAGGTCAGCCGCAACCTTAGTTACCTGAGCAGGGTTCTCAAACCCATAATTAAAAGCTAACAAAATCGTTTTCAGATTTTTATATGGCACTCAGTGAAACAACCTGAATTGCTCATACATTACTTATGAACAGAGCCTACAGATAGACATGCAGCTAATATGGCACAATCTACAAGCAGTTTCACACAAGACTTTTCAAAGCTCTAACGCCGTCGAAGCGCTATAAAATCAAATACTTGTCTTGATTTCTCAAANGCCATTGTTTTATTCCAATTGTATACCCTGATTTCCTTGTGATGTTGTGCCCCTAGCAAAGAGTAACGGTGATAGTTCAGTAAAAATAACTNAAAATCTGGAAATATCAGCAACATCAGAGCTTGTGGTTTTGTATCACAACGTTTTAATTTCTTGTTACTGACTATGCCCTCCCGTAGCTTGTTTGGTTTCTTTATCTAAAGTACAAAGATTTTGCCAACTTAGCTTCATGTGTGAAAGAGTTTAATTACCTTGCTAACATTTTTTATTTCCCATTACTTTTCAATTGTCTAGCAGTCTTTGACAAAATTCAGTGTTTCTTTATATGCTACGTAATGTATGAAAATCTCTTGGACGTAGTTTTGATTACTTCCTTCATTTTCATGCATTTTTTGCATTGCTTCCCAGAAGTTAGGGGTTGTTTTCTAATTCAGTGGTGGGCAAACTACGGCCCGCGGGCCAAATCCGGCCCGCCAAGTCATTTCATCCGGCCCGCCAGCACCGCTCAGTTTACGCAACAATCTTTGTATGTGAGGAACTAGCATTGGCTGTATGCACGTTGCTCCACTGAATTGCTGACCGCATGCTTAGTAGTTGGTACTTTTGGACGACGTACCGTTAGAATCATTCTACGCAACATCTCGCTTTTAACAAAATTACTGAAAAACTAGATTTTCTTGTAACCTGTCATCTCTCCCTAGTGAAGAGTATGGAGCCAAGTGAGAAACGAAGAGAAGTTGATAAAGAATGTCGGAAGTTTAACGAGGAATGGACAAAGAAGTACTTTTTTATTGAGNGGAAGGGCAAGGCACCCTGCTTAATTTGCCGTGAGACAGTTGCTGTTNTGAAGGACTTTANTATAAACAGACATTATGAAATTAAGTACAATGCATATGGTGAAAATCTTTCAGAAAACAATCGAATGAAGCAAATTACAGCGCTACGTGAAAGCCTTCAAAAACGGCAAATGANGATAAGTCGNACATGTTTGTCTCAGGAGCTGGCAACCCATGCCAGNTTGGTGGTTGTTTACAAGCTAGCAAAGCACAGCAAGCCTTTTTCGGATGGGGAATTTGTAAAAGAGTGTATGGATGCTACAGT
>JGI24159J19872_10012837_pt1 | contig 10912 bp, 4 predicted proteins | sample Ectturendosymbi4_FD_19872 | JGI IMG/M metagenome (IMG submission 19872)
TGTAACAGTCGCTTTCGATTTTAAAAAAGAAGACATAAAACACTGCTTGAAAACATTGTTTTGGCTAAATCCAATTTTAAACAAAGCCGTTCGCGACTCATTCATAAAGCCTTGGCGACCCATGGTTTCAGAAACGCTGTCTTAAATGAATGTGGTCCCAAATGAAAAAGACTCATGTGAATGTGGTCTCAAATGAACAGGTCTCAAATGGATGTTCTCAAATGAATTGGTCTCAATAGTCATGGAACCAATCAAGAGACTTACATGGACCAATATCAGTTTTTTCATTTACATAAAACCTTTGAAACAATTCTACAAAATAATTGAAGTTACTATCCAAATATCAACATGGATTTAGGCCTAATTCTTCAACTGCCTACGCAGTTGAAAGTATTAATTATAATCCAGTGATTCTCAACATGGTCCAAGTGGACCACTGGAGGTCCAACTAAAATTTATATTTTCCATAGGACTTTATTAGGACTAAGATTGAATATGCCATTGAGTTCACTGACATGTGCAATACAGTTTCGACTAGTTGTTCATGAGATGTCAACATAACAAGCTGTCCATCAGATATTTTTTCTAGGTTAAAAAAGTTCAAAAACCACTGTCTAACCTTTTGAATAATGTTGGCAATGGACTATACTCTTGTTACAGATTTTTTGATCTATCAATGACATTTGATACGGTTATTCATAAAATTCTACGTGATAAATTCAATCATCACCTTGTTATTAGAGGTATTCTCTTGTTACTATTTCATAGCTATTTGTCTAACTGTAAGCAATTCATGAAAACAGAACACTTATCATCCACTTTAGTTAATATATCCAAGTGTATCTAAGTGTCTGTTTTAGGACTGCTTTTCTTTATCATGCACAGTCTCAAAAATCGCTCTTGGCATTGTTGCGATCGGAAAGCCCAAGCAGCATGTGCGCAAAGTTTTACACTGTGGCAGCAAGCAACAATAGAGATCATGTGCCGCAATCACTCAGTTATTGCTTGTTCATGCCACACATATGTATGGTGCTGTTCTTTGCACACATCCCATTCATGGTGAATCACACATTCAATGCAACGCCAACAGAGAGGTTGCAACTACATCCCCTCCTTTTCACAATGAACCACACCCATCACATGTTCTTTTTGCGAAGGTTTCACACAGAATGACCTTCACATCTTGGTCACAGCACCATTTTGTTGTGATCGGAAAGCCCAAGCGGCATGTGCACAAAGCTTCGCACTGTGGCAGCAAGGAACAATAGAGATCATGCACCACAATCACTCTATTATTGCTTGTTCGCACCACATATATGTGATGTTGTTCTTCGCACACATCCCATTTGTGGTGAATCACACATTCAACGCAATGCCAACGGAGAGGTTGCAACAGCATCCAGGCTCTGATGACATCATCCAAATATGCAAAACCATACTCCCATTACGACATCATTGACAAAAAGTCCAAAATACAAACCTTATAACTTTTTTTATTGTAAACTATAAGACTTTCAGCATCTTTAAAGGGTTTGAACAACTCTCTAGCTTAATTGGCTAGCAAGTTATGGCTTTTAGCCAAAACGGCCAAAGTTACCTTTTGCGAGACTTATTTTTTATCCAATTTTTAGTTTTTGAGTCATAATTTTGGCTCCAGATATACTAGAAACCAGCCAAGGACTCTAAAGACTTGGATCATAGTCACGTTTCCAAAAAAACTTGAGCCAAAAAATGGCTTGTTGGGTTGGTGTGCCAGCCCAGAAGGTGACCTTAGCTAAAAATGCTCGTAAACCTCCACCAATATGAAGTCACCCAGAGAAAATCCTAATCCCAAAACTTACATTTTTTAAAAATCTAATCTATAAGACTTCTCAAATCCATAGAGGGTTTAAACAGCTCTTTTGCTCAATCGGCTAGCAAGTTGCAGAGTTGCAGAGCGGCAGAACATTTTGCAAAAAAGTGGCACACCCATGAGTTAAAGGGTTCATTACCTAAATCTTTCATTTTGTGCTATACACTGATGGCAAGGTCTTCTTTGCATCATGAAAAGCTTTACCAGTTGTAGTATAAGGTGAATATGAAACTTATTAAAGTTTTATGCTTATAAAATCTATGAATAATGGCGCCTAAAAAATCTTTATTTTAAATTAAAATAATAACATTTACCGGTACTGACAGAGAAAAACTTGCACATTACACTTGTCTTCTGTGCGTTCTGTAAAATCAAACCTGGCTATTTTGTATCATTAATTGTTTTTAAAATACTATATTTTAGTCTTGTCCATTGCAAGATAAAATACTGTATATTGTTTCATGGGATACATATAATAATTCAATTCTTTAATTGTATTACAAACTGCAACAGTTAATAATTTTAGATGTCATATTATGCCTTTGTATCAATCTCATTTTCCAAAACCTTATTATCCAGATTTGACTTGAATTAGCTAAGCTGATGCATAAAATTCACATTAGAAGATTACCTAATTCATCAAAAACATCTTGTAAAAAACATGATATTCATTGTTGTTATTCAATAAGATGTTCAACAAATCAAAAAATTGTTCATACGTTTTAAAAAGTGCTGATAAAAAGATAATTTCTTATAGAAAAGCTACTTTTTGGGCTGATATAGAATAACACTTCAAGGTTGTGTTTAATAAAATATTTTGGGTAAACAATATCCAGGTTTTTATTAATACAATGAAAAATAGGAGATAAAGTTTTCTGCCTAATGCACCCTATTACATTTTCTGAAAACACACATAGTCATTGTTAGCCATATATTCCATTGTGTTGTGTTTCTATTTAGTTGTACGGTTTACTACGTAGTTCTTAGTTGTTTGTATTAATTTATCTGGGTTATAATGCATATATGTGGCGTCATGTCATCACTGTAGGACCGAACTAGACTTTGTCCAATATTTGATTAATGGACAGTGTGGCATAACTAGAGGTTTGAGCCAGGGGGAAAAAACTTAGATGAAAGAGAGCCCACTGGCCAACACTCAGAAAAAACTTAATAAGTGATGGTGAATCCATGGATGGCTATACCAACATCCTATATCACCAGAAAATACCAAACGGCACAAAAGAACAGCAACAAACTGAAAACCAAAAGAATGCCCAAATATATGCTAAGTGAGAGCTTGGCTTTTACATTTAACTTGATTGAAGAGCTATTCACCCCTCTGCCCTCATCAGTTACACCACTAAACATGTCCAATATAATCTATACTTTATTCTTACCATTTGCCCAGCATTGAAAGAAATGTTACAAAAATAAAATGCAAGAGGTTTGTAAATTAATTGACTGTTTTAAGTTGTCCAATCTTTATTTCAGATGTATGATTCACTCACGTCTTATGTGTATCATCTGTTTTTCTCAAAAGGTACATCGACTCAATAAATTAACGCTTTTTGCTGCCCAGGCTGCAGGTTGACTTTGTTGGTACACTATGGCTAGACCTTACAATATCAACACTTTTATTTGTTTGTTGCTGTCACAAGGCTATGTTTGTCCTTGTATCTCCATCCAGTAGTCAATACAATTCAATACAAAATTTTGAGTATAGTTTAGACCACAAACAGTAAATTTAATGCATTATCAACAAACTCACCAGTCACTATAACTGAATTGCATTACCAAATTATAACTTTTATATACAAAGTGATACTGTGCACACAAAACTTTTCAAAGTTACCCAACTGCATGTACTGACATACATAATAGTGTTTTTTTGCAAGAGAATATAAAGATCACATTGAGTTAACTGATGATAAATTTCATCAATACGCATAGCGTAACGTTAGAAACAAAATAAATAATGAAATAGTTAACATAATTTTTCAAGAGGCCAAGCCTATAGTTAAACTGTATAGATGATCTTAAATATACTGATAAAAACTTTGGAGAGTGAAAAAAAGAGTCAACTCAAGGATATGACATAATGTATTATTTTCATGTAGCTACTCCCGCCAATCTTGTCTTCATTAAAAAAATAAACAATCTTTTAATATTATTGTATATTGACTCATGATCTAAATAGGACTAGGGTTTAGGAGAACAAATAAAAGCTTTAGGTTTTCTATAGGCTTTAGAGGATCAGCCAACTGAGCTTTGCTAATCTTTTTGTGATGATTCAAATTTGCGCATATCTGTATTCGTGTAACTTCACTCCACAAGTGAAAGAAAACAAGGGATCAATCACAAATTTTTAATACGAAACCGATTTCACGTTACACTACACATCGTCAGTCTTATCATCTGCAAGCAATGCTAACAGGCGTGAAATGTTGAAAGGCCAACACAAGGTCAGAGAAAGTAAACAACCTCAACACTGCAATGAAAAAAACGCACAGACCCAACTGCGACAAATAAAACAAAACCAAAACGTCTTGCTCAACTACATGCAAATGCTGAAGCCTCAAAACTTACTGCACAACACAAATGACAAGAACTTACGATAACTCAATGCCATCTAATGATTAACACCAAAGAAAAAGTTGCTTTCAGAAAAAAGTAACTACTTGCAGAGCAAGGCTGCCAAAATACTTTGAAACAACAAGGATTACGATTCAGTCAACGTGCATTTTGGTTGCTATGGCAACCAAGTCTGTGCGGGTACGATGGAAATGCTCTGACTGGTGTGAACAAAACGCTTGCACACTGGCCGCAAAAAGTGAAACACAACAATGGTCTGTAGAACTGAAATACATCAGTGTTCAGCGGCAGAGAAACAAAATGATTATCTTATGCTTACATGTGGGAGCATCATGTTTTGAATATTAATTTGTGCGTTTAAGTTTATGATACCACTTACCTTCACAGAAATCCAAAGAAAGGGAATTAGGCTCTTCAACAAAAGTAATGATGTAAGCCTCATGTATCGGCGATTTATTTACATTGCCATGAAACTCTGAAAAGTGCCGCGACAAGGCCACTTTATCTTTGTTATTTTCATCAATTTCACAATTGGGTCTGCGTGCTTTTTTCATTGCAGTCTTAAGGTTGTTTACTTTCTCTGACCTTGTGTTGGCCTTTCAATGTTTCACACCTGTTAGTATTGCTTGCAGATGATAGGACTGATGATGCATAGTGTTACGTGAAATCGATTTCCTATTAAATTTGTGATTGATTCCTTACTTCTTTCACTTGTGGAGTGAAGTTACTTGAATAGGGTTTAGGAGTTATAGTTTTTTGTAAAACTACAATTATGCCCTTTAGCCTTCATTATTCCCAGGCACAATTTCATGTCTCCTATCTTTCAGAGTGTTTTTGCCCCAAAACATACTCTGTGGTCAACTGAGTTAGTTGTAGTTTACAAAAAGTATAACTCCTAAAACCTATTAAGGGCTTATTCGTAGTTGGGCTTAGTCGTAGTTGACTTTTATGCTTCAAAGTTGTTGCAAGAAAGATCTGCAGCAGCTTGGAATCTCATCCTCTGCTTAGAAAACATATGTTAAAAATTGTTTGGTATGTACATCTTCACTAAATTTTCTTAGAAATTATCTTAAAGTATACTGCTAACAGATTCGGTGTAGTGTGAATTCCATGCGATTATTCAGCTGGTGTGGCACAGTTTTTAGGTTGTGTTCAACCAACAGCTATACTCAAAATTGAATAACTCAAAAAGTACTTGCCCGATTGACCTTAAATTTTCAGGTGCAATGCATTTTCACAAGAAAATCGTCTAAAATTTGGTTGCAAAAGACCAAGCATGTTCAAAGTTATTGCGTTCTACTCAACAACTACTACACACAAATTAGCACGTTGCTAGCCACATGCACAAACAATTATTCTGATGCACTGGGAATAGAGTGCGGTTGTTCGATTCAACAATTATTAACTTGTAAGTTCTTGATGCATTGAATTCTAATTTTCAGGCGAGATGCATATGAATCTGAAGATAATTCTTGTACATTTCGGTTGCAAAAACTTTAGTTTTAAAAAAGTTATGGTGCTTCACAGAACTACTGATCAACCCTGCTAAATAGGATAAGATGTTGTAGTTTACGCACGTCTGTAGTTACGAAACGAAAGTATCTAACTCCGAAACTTTTTGTTATTACTTAAATTTTCAGAGATGATGAGAATAAGTATGAATATTATATGTGGGAATTTTCTATGCACCTATATGACTGAAAAAAAGTTATCCTTATACATGCAACAACTGTCAAGACCTAAAAAGTGCTGTGGCCTAGTCCCAGCAAACTGGTGCTAAATACCAAACTTCATAACTCAAAGAGTTTTTGGTCAATTTGTATGAAATTTTCAAGATCAATGTCAAGGCAAGTTTTTTTAAGGCATTTTATGAGTTCAAAACAGACCCATAAATTTCCTGGGCGGGCCCATAAAATCACGGGAAATTTCCGAACAGGGAATTTTCACATTAAATCTGGACTACCATGGTATGAAAAGTTTTAGCTGAATTGATTGTTGCTTCAATTAATGTCAAAAACAGATTCGCCTCATACCAAATAAGTGCAGTACAGACAGTAACCTTGCTTGTTCATCATAATCATCTCTGAAAAACTTTTCTCAAAGGCAGAAGCTATTTTGCCATTAGCCAAACCCAATCGGTTGAATTGGTTTTGTGACAAGAATGATTCACTTGGATTAGCATATCTTACCCCTAGCCAAAAATGTAAACCCGTATCTAGTTTTTGAAATTTTTAACAAAGTACATAAAAAGTACTTTCATCAAAAGTGTCATCTCTACTAGAAAAGTCAAAACAACAATGCTAGAGCCAAACCAATTACCACTTGCACAGCAAAAATAAAACTGATGTCTGTCAGTGCATATATTATTAACGGGCGTATGATGATGTAACGAGAGTGGAAAAACACCACTTTACACAATAAATAAGGATAAAGATACAACAGAAAAAATAATTTGTCATTGCAATACCTTCCCCCAATCATGTAATGCTAGAAGGTTGCAATATTTCATTTTTTATATTTTGACAACTGTTCAAACCTAAATTTGGGTGCCACTAGAGCTTGTTACAAAGAATGGAATAATCTTGGTGTGGGACCAATGTTGGTTAAAAGTAGGCCTAGGCTAAGAATTAAAATTATTTTTACTGCCGTTGTGACGCCATTGCTTAGCTACTGCAAAGGTAGTTTATTTTGTCATCAGAAATGGTCTAGTGAAAAGGATGATAAGCTTGGATTAGCACATCGTCCTTGTCAAATGATATAAAACCCTAAACCATAAACCTATACCCCAAACCTAAACTGTAAACCTAAACCTAAAAGCTGAACCATAAACATAAACCCTAACTGAAAAAGTTACAGAAATTTTTAAAAAAGTACATAAAAAGCACTTCCATGTAAGAAAGCAAAAGCAGCACTGGTGAGCACTGAACCGATGACCACTTGCACAACAACCATACATGCATCCCCTCGACTACGTGCGTCATGTCGTTACTGTCATGAAGCAAGCGTAATATCTGGATAAAAGTGGATGCAGTTCTGCACGGGTTGGAATGGCATAATACATCCAGCAAAGCTTTTGCTATTGATGGCAAAATTACTACTGCCTACTGTAAAATATTGGCTTTACAATTCCAATTTCAATTTCATCATTTTACATCCATAACCAAGATCCATTAATGACAGATATCCATCTTTTATAGGGCACCCAAAAGTAGATACTTCCCACTCAACACTTTTCTTCACCCAACCAGGTTCATTGTAGGCCTACTGCTCGTGTCATGAATGCAGCATATATTACATGGAGAAAGCTAGATTCAGATTGAATTTAATAGCAAAATAGACACCTCGAAACTTTTGCCATTGGCAGTAATCGCATACGTTTTTTCAATCAAACAAAACATTACAAGCTGCATTTGAATAGATGGTAATAACTATACAATGAATCAGTTCAAATCAAACTTTTTTCAAATATTGCTAAAAGGTAATGTCTATTTTACCAGTGATATTCTGGCGGCAACAGATCGGCTGTAGCTATTGTACCGCCAGTCGAAGATTCGGTCTCGTGGCATGACGCAATACTAAGAAAAATGTCACTTTGTCAGGAAAACGTCGTCCTGCTTGTGGTGTAACAGTTATTATGTGTCACAGCTACTATGCCAATGGTTTTCGGTTCAACTCTGACCTTACTGACTTTCGTTTTGTTTTTTTTCTTTGCTTTTTTTCATTCACCGCTTGCGTGTTACATTTAGGGGTTAGTGTTGTTAGGTTAGGGTTAGGTTAGGATTATGATTAGGTTAGCTTAGGGTTAGGTTAATGTTAGCTTGCATTAGGTTAGGATTAGGTTAGGGTTAACGTTAGCTTAGTCAGATTAGGTTAGTGTTAGCTGCTTAGCATTGGGTTATGGTTAGGTTAGGATTAGTTTAAGGTTAGGATTAGGGCTACAGTTAGGGTTAAGGTTAGATTGTAGGTTTAACATTGAGTTACATTTATTTCGTTTCTACCAAGCCTTTTGCTGTTGCCATCTTGGAAGCAAAATGAATATAGACACTGCCTTGCCAAAAAATTATACAAACAAAGTATCTTATTATTTAATTTAAAATCAAATGTAAAGCAGAAGTTACCAGCTATGACAAGTTGAGTTCAGCAAGAACAAAAATTATTGCAGCAACGCAAACCAAAATTTTTTAAAAGATAAAATCAATACAATCATCCTAAGGCTTCTCACTTTTACAAACAAAACAGATTCTTTCACTTTGATCACTTGATCTATTGCACTATTTATTACTAGCGCAACATACATTGCAACTTCTCACTTTTTGGTAAGATGGATCTACAATTCGAGCATCGGAACAAACTTCCACTCTAACCACATTATGAAGTTGAATCATCCTTCTCCTTTCCTCAGGTTGAAACAACGCCTACTGTATCTACTGGAGTGTACACTGTAGTGTACAGGCGACTCAAAAAAATGTACAAAGACAATGGAAAAATATCGTACTAACTAACAACAGAACAGGCTGCTACTGCATACAACTACAAAAACACTTGCAGTACACAGTAACTGAGCACTACACTACTAGTACTAGCTAGCAGGACTAGCCTATCATAATCATGTACTGTATAAAATATTATAATTAATAAATACTATAGGCCGAGCCTACCGCAAAAGCTCAAGCTATATCATTTTATTATTGCTTCAACGGAAATCAGCAAAACGTGCAAAACAAAAACGCCACAAAACGAAAATTTTGGGATTCGAAAGGTCATACAACAAAACGTCGCCCACTATTTTGTAAGTTACGAAATTGGCAAATTTTTCACAGCGGGTGGCATGCTTGTTAAAAACCAGTACCAGTCAACCAATGTTGCCAAGGCAAAGAAAACACTTGATTGTTGTGACGTCATTACAAAACTAAAAACTATATCCAGCTGCGCAACCAGGCGTAATGATGAAAAATTAAGTTTGTGTGTTCAATTCCACGATCGTAATTTGCCTTACAACAAACTGCAGTTGCCCCAAAGATGAATTCTGATGTCATGAAAACAATAAAAAAACACGAATCACCAGTGCTAGTTTTTGGCAAACATCAATCATTTAGTTGCTTGACAAAACATCGCTAAACATTTAACAACGATAATTTCAACGAAAAATGTTAGAAAACGCGTTATCTTGCAAAAGTTTTGACTAAAATTTTAACTGCGCATTTCTTTCCTATTCTTCTGTCATCTTCGGTTTATGCACTTCAGTTTAAATAAAAGATGATCTTAACAACATTCACTACTGTTTCATGGTTATGTTTGGCAGAGTAACTAGTCCCCACCAGTGATAGTTTGATTGGAGTCAATGACTTGACTCGACTAAAGACACGATTTCAGATGACTCGATTCAAGTCAAGAAATGATGGTGTGAAGACTCGACGCGAGTCACGTTTCTTACCGAATAACTCGACTCAAGTCACAATCAAGGACACGACACTCGAGTCAGAGTGATTTTTACAGTCTCCAATCATCTGATTAACTAACACAGTATGTTTGTACACAAAGAAACAAGCTTTTTTGATTACGTATTGTTTAATATTGGTACAAATTTTCTGTTTTTACTGCGTCTCCCAGTGGTGTTATGCTAGGATCAAGTGTTCCATCTAAAACGGAGGTAAAGCAGAGGCTTTACTTTTTAGTGAGGGGCCATCAACACATAATCCATTAAACAAATTATCGTGATCTAATGTACTATTTTTGCACATCGTGATCGTGGCAGTCGGCCTCATACTTTTATTTTTGTCTTTTCTAGAGATGAACGGATTTATGTGTTTCAAATCCAATACAAAAATTATATTTAAAAATCCAATCCAAATGTGGTTTAAATCCAAACTACATTCCCTGTTATTTTAGGCTAGGCCTACATGTAACCAACTAAAATATTCAGACAAAGAAATAGTTTCGAAAACTAACTAAATTTTTCAAAGATCTACCTTTTTCGCTCGTAACGTCATAACAAACGAAACTGCATTCAAACACTGTTAGCAGCAATTTAATTTCATTCAATTTATTTATTTATGACCAGACACGAAGTCCACAGTATAATAAACACACACTCTGCAGAATGCAGGTCAATAAAAACAGAAAAAACAGAACGTAGTTCAAGGCATTGGAGCAGTGGCGTAGCTACCCATTGGATCTTGTGCATAAATCCAGGGGCGGCACGTTGCTGGAGGGCGGCAAAATGTGATAACGTTTTAAACGAACAAAGGCAGTCACACTAATTTATTCTCAGATAGATTCAGACTTAAACGACCTAAGTTAACACTCATCTAAGTGAAGCCAAAAAATTACACAAGTTCTGCCTCTAAACTAATTTGCAACTTTTTTAGATAGTGACTCACTATGTGGTATTTGTGACGGTATAATGATACCCATGCTGTTGAAGTCATAATAGAATGTCGGTTGTAACTTGTAAGCTATAGCATTGTT
>JGI24159J19872_10012838_pt1 | contig 10912 bp, 6 predicted proteins | sample Ectturendosymbi4_FD_19872 | JGI IMG/M metagenome (IMG submission 19872)
TACAAAACAAAACAAAGGTAGACAACTACGTATGTGTCTGTAGTGAGGAGTTATTGGGCAAAACAAAGGTAGACAACTACCAAACAAAACAAAGGTAGACAACTACGTATGTGTCTGTAGTGAGGAGTTATTGGGCAAAACAAAGGTAGACAACTACCAGGATCTGGAATTGGTGCTCTAAAACTTTCAAGTTCTTGTAGCCAGAGCGAGCATAAAAGTCCACTACTTACTGAGCCACTCAAATTGCTTACCAGAAAACTTTGATGAGCCAAGTGAGAAACAAGGCGAAAGGTTTCACCAACATATGAAGACAACAGAAAAGAGAAATTTGGTCGATGTGACCTTCACACGCTGTCAGCTTCTGCTAGACCCTTTAATGCATCACTGGTCCCAGGAAAGTCACAAGCGTAAATCATATATAAGAGAAGTTTGTATGTGATGGACTAAATTGACCTTAGAAATTATGGTGGGTACAATGTAAATTATTTCGTTGCATTTACAACGGTGTAAACGTCTTCGGCATACCTTACTGCGTTTTCGTAGCTGGTGTAACTCTTCTAAATTAAACGTTGACTGGTATACAACATGTGGATGTATTGGATTACGTCCAATATCTTTGCTTTGCACAGCTGCTGCTATTCATTTTGAAAATACTGTATTCTCAGAACTGTCTATCAAAAGGAATTCTTTCACAGCTAGTAATTAGACACTAAGCTCTGAACAGATGACATGTTTTGCTCTCTAGTTAGGCATCATAAGCTCTTATTCAAATACAATCATTCTGAGAACTGATACAAATCGTATCAAATCATTCCTCTTGCTAAAAGTAATGCTAAGCAAGTAGAAGTTGTTTTCACCTAGAATACATTGATCTGCAAGAGCAGGGTTTCTGAAACAGGGCTCTCAGCCCCCATGGGGGCCACCGAGCGGTCCTCTGGGGCCCATGAGCAGAGGCCTTCACTAGGTAGCTTTGCCTTGATATTGCATAACCCAAGTGTCACAATATGTTAAGTCTTCGCCAGTTGAACTTAGAAGGGGTCCACGGCTCATGAAAGTTTGAGAACCACTGTGCAACGGGATGCAGAACGTAGCGGTACGTGCAAACGACGAAAACTGACAGGACCACTTAAAAAAACTAATGCCATTTTCGGATTCAGCGACCTGAATTTACCCCTAAAACACGTATCTTGTGAGCCAAACAATTTTGTTGACCAATAATTATTAATTCATCATGCGCGTCTGCCTATTCAACAAAAGTGTTTAATTCGTGTTCGTTATTGTCCAGCGTATGCTGAAATGAGGAAAATACCTTCTAAATGCATATAAAAAGGTCAGCAGCTCTCTCGAATTAACGACAGCTTCAAATGTTGCTGCTTACCTTGTCTGGAGCTCCGGTTGTTTCTGCTGAGGCTGATTATGTTAAGTATCGTTTTGTCTGAAATTTTGCCGCTTGTGGATCATTAATTTATACAATACTCTCAGCCCTCTGTTGCAGTTGATCTTGGCGTCACACAACGCAGTTTTGCCTTTGGTAAGAAGCACGGTTTGCCTCAGTACTTTGTATCGGCAGCAGATGGTACCAATGTTGTCAAGGTGAGTGGTTTCTGCAGGCAAATGAAAGACTGGCAGCTCTTATAAGTACAGCTGTCTATATTGAAATGTAAATTGCACTGTTCTCGTTCTTCTAGAATTGACAACAGCGTCGTCCTGGTAAATCTTGTCCGTTTTCACTGTGGACAAGATTTTTATTGCCATTCTCCAAACTTTTGTATTTATTTTCTTTTTTTCTAAGTCAGTTACTTGTACAGATTTACAAAACGTTATCTCATGAACGGTTTGTCTCTGACAGCTTCAACCTGTTAATTTAAAAGCCGTCTGCATACGTGCAATCATGAGGACCTATATATTCAAAATGCGTTCCTATATAAGGCAGCTGGCATCGAGGACTTTTTATCACCGATATTGGATAAGTACTATCTGCCATTAATCTGGCAATTGCCAACTAATTTTGCCAAACATTTCTGTTTCAACTTCATTAAGAAAAATTTGCAATTGCTTTAGCCGCAATGTGAGGATAACAGGCAGTTATTCTAAAGACTTGAGAGTGTTCTTATGTCAAGGAGTAACATGTGCGTTTATCACATTCTATCATTCAGCACGTAGCTATCGGTAAGGATGCAAAGTGAATCAACGCATGCATGTGTTCACACCAAGTCGGAAGCCTTGCGGGCAAAAAAACTTTGGTCTTGTTTTTTTAGGGAAAAAGACCATTGCTTTTTGGTCTCCCTTCTGTGTTTTGACCAAAAGTACTCCCAAGTAGATAAAAGCTGTTATATATATGCAGTTCAATATATTAGCACCTTGATCTAAGCCAGGGGTGGGCAATTAATTTGGCCCGGGGGCCATTTTGCGAAGGCCGCCTTTAGCGGAGGGCCGTACCTTCTATTTCTAATGCAGTGTTTCTCAACCTTTTTCGGTTTGTGACTCTTGTTATTTTCACACACCCGGTGACCCCTTCCAACTCTTTTTTCAGTTCTTATGATTATAACCACAATGATGACAACATAATGCATTTCTAGTAAAATGCAACCAACTACCACAACATTTTTGCAACACAAATGCATTTCATAAACGCTTAACTTCTAACGGCAATTGTATTTCGCAAATATTTTTAATGCGACAGTAGACTTTGCAACCGTAAGGCCAACTTCGAAATTCGTGGTTGAGTGTTTGACGGTGCTAATCTTATTTCATGTTCGACTTTACTTTGATTTCGTGTCTCCGGTTTGATGTGAGCTAGTACTGAAAAACCTCTCTCGCAGAGATATTGTGGCAACGGAAGCAAAATTCGGAAAGCCAGTTTAGACAGTTGTAGGTATAATTCACGCACAGCCGGGCCAGTAGCCACGTTTGAAACGACGTTTCAAACTCGCTTCATGGCGTTGGAAGAACTCGAAACTTTTTTCTGGGGTGATTGGGGTCTTTTGTCTCTAAATGCCGTATCAACAGCGAAGGTTTCATATACCTAGCACTGAGAGCCCTTATGCAACTGCAATACGTTTCTTCCTGAACGTTGACTGCAACTTCACAACAATAAACTGTTGGTAGACTGTCTTAGACCAGGGTCGTATCCAGCCAGTAAGGTTAGGAGGGGAGGGCGATTTCAGTTATATTTGGTAATCATGTCTGATATNTGGCTTCGCTACTGTAAGGCGATCGCCCCCTTCTGGATCCGCCTCTGACTTAGTCAAGAACTTAAAAACTAGAATAAATTTTTTGTGACGTGTTGGAAGGCTTTGGCTNTAAATGCTATATGAACTTCGAAGGTTTCGTGTCCACGGTAACAATAAAAATNAAAGTATCAAAATACGGTTGCAGTTAGAATATCTTTCTACCCGACTGCTGGCTACAACTTCACGGTAATAAGCTGCTGGTATCAAACTCTACAACTGTTTTAAAACAAGAACGACCAAATGCGTCAGTTGACACAAACAATATACCGCTGGTGGTTCACTTTCCCTCGGATTTCGACAATAGACATGCAAGATTGTTTGATAATAAAACTAACAGATTGGACTGTGCAGCGGTGGTCTGACGACGGAAAGATGCATCTCCTCTTCTGGTTGCGACTTCGGTTGCATACACTGCCAATCATATTTTGCAACATATTGTGATATTTGAACTGGCAAATCCGATGCTTCACATTTCACTAGTAAATTATGGTGTACGCAACAAACAAGCTGCTCCGAGAAGCGAATTCATCGCGATGGCCAGACTTTTGCGATTTGTGTTAAGACAAAAACGACAAAGTAAACATATTGTTACACTGAAATCTTTGCGCAAACTGAAAAACTTCGCGACCTCAGGTTGAGAAATGCTGTTCTAGTAGAAATAAAAGCAAGTCTCGGTTCAAGTTAGCCTGAACACTAACATTTACTGTGGTAAGTTCGTGGAAATTTCAGACTTGATGGTGTTTCCTGAATGCTTCCGCGGGCCACTGAAAACGCTGTGGCGGGCCACATGTGGTCCGCGGGCCGCTAATTGCCCACCCCTGATCTAAGCGTATCCAGGCCTAGTGAAGTTGTTTGGAAGCTTTTCGTTGAAGAATATTTTTTCTGCTGTTCAATCGGCTGTTCACCTATCCCAGAGGTGGCCAACAAGTCGATCGCGATCGACCGGTCGATAGCCGAATCCCAGTTGGTCGATCTCGCCTAATTTTGCATTGAATTCACGAGACACGTGAAAAGAACACTTTTCAATCAATGTTCGGGAAAGTGCATAAAAATTATCCATCAACTGGTTGGTATTCTTTGGTGCCTCTTGCGATGGCTGACCACAGGCTAGCACGGCAGATGCCGCGAAGTTGTTGTAATATGTTTTCTTATTATTGCGTGCCAATCTTGATTTAAGNGTAACAGACACTTTGCCTTCTATCTGTGCATCACTAAGGCGATGGTGCACTGTCTTTGCACGTGTGATACTCAATTTTGGCATTTTNTACTTGTGACTTTATTNCCGACCGGTCGATCGCCACTTAGCGAAAAATTTTTTAGTCGATCCCAGTCGAAGACAAGTTGGCCACCCATGGCCTATACCATATAAGTTCGTGTAAAAGGAAAACGTTGTTTTATGCTGATTTTGCTTTTCGAAGTTTCTGCAATCGTAAAACACTCAACTTCGTCATCTTTGGTGATAAAAACACGCACGACGCTACGGCTGAGGTGAAACACCTCATCTCCTGTCCAACTGAACATGTGAACGCGAACGTGTTCTTAAACAAGACGCTTGGCGCAAACATACTATACTTAATCAAGAGAGCACATGGCTCTTGTTGGTCCTAATATGCACGTACGCATTAGCCATCACACTGCTGGGGTGAACTTAGACGATAGAATTTTCGCTGTATTCTCTCCATACGAACTGAACTTAATTTGTAGTGTGATGAATAACAGTGTTTGTCAGCGGCGAATGTTGCAAAGCGTTGCAGAACTTTTTTTACTGCTGTAGCGCAATCTTGCGGCAGCGATGTAGACAGAACAGACGGCCTTTTCGGTAAATATATCACGATAAATGGCACCGCAGTTCCTGGCGTTTGATTTGCACGCACTCTATATACAAATGTCTTGCGAATATAAGTCAATAATCTTGACCATGTGTCATTAAGCTATATTTGATCACACCTGATGTTTTCTGTATATAAAGATTGTTCCTTTTTGCATCCTTTTTAAAGGCACAAAAGTGGAATACACTTTTCCTGGAAAAGTGGCATACACCTTTCCAGGGAGTTAGAGTTGAGAGATGGCACGGTAGTTAGCGCATACCTCTCCTGTCTCCCTTTTCGTGCATTCGGACGATTACCCCAGCTTGTCAGTCTTTCGGTGCCCTTCCAGATCACCTGGCCTCTCGACACACGAGTCAACCAAAGAACTACTCTATTGAAGACTTGGAGCATTTCAGGATGGATTTCATCGCAACCTGCAGCCCAGGATTTTTATAAGGTGTTTTAGGGGCCTGAAGAACCCGATCCGGGTCCCTAGAATTGAAAATCGGGTCCCTAGAATAAGAGAAATCTGGTCCCTACAGGTCCATACCGGGTACCTAACATTTTCCTTAAAAAAACTGTGCAGCCTTTCCAGCCTCAGTGTTTTGACAGCTAGGACGACTTCGGCTGCAGTGGTGGTTTTCCCCCCTAAATACACCTTCTTTGTGTTGGCTGCAGTGAACATGTTTGGTTTCAAAAAGTTTTTGAAAGACATTCTCCGCCTGCCAAGGATTTCCTCGTTTCTCAATAAAACAGCATTTAGTCTTTGAATTGATCTAACAATATTGGAATTCTGTGGCGGAGATGCCGGATGGTTTGTCAGAATACCTTGCTGGCTTGCCAGTGGTTGGAACTAGTTCATGCCAGAAATTCGTCCAACATTGCATTTTTGATTTTTTCACCGGAGGGCGGCGGACTATCGCGCCTCAGCGTACCGCGAATGCAAAGAAGATTCGACTTTGCTCTGAAGCCAGGCCTTGTAGCAGGAATCTTCTGTTATCATTTACGTTAGCTTTGCCATGTCGACCCATCAAACCCTTAAATACCACAGCAGTTCAGTTTATTTCTGCATCCCGACCAAGCAAAAATACTTATTCAGGAATACAGGGACGGGAAGCGACGGCCGTAGCTGTCATTTAAGTCACTGCCCCCACAAGTTCATGGAAAACAACAAAATACAAATGAAACATCATAGCAAAAAACAACAAAAAAACTAAACAAATGCAAATACCAATAGAGACATTGCACAAGTTAACAACACCAAATGCTGAACAACTAAAAAAATCTCACATTGAGTTCAATCACACTAAATCCAGTTTGCACTGTAGCAATCCGCGTCCCTCAGCCTATGAATCAGCCATCCCAAAGCAGGACCACCGCTTAAAAATACGTGGTACTTCTCAAAAGAATAAATGTCGTGACCCAAGGCCGTCTAGGAAAAACGACAACAGTAGCTCACAGCCAACCTCGTTACCACACAACAAATGCTTGACATAGTAAAGACAGTTATTCGGCTGTCAACAGTCATCACATAAATATGTTTTGGAAAAACTTTCACCGTTAAAAGTCCATTCCAAATTGTGTTTGGAAACACTGTTTCCACACAGGCAAGCCTTGCAAGGTCTTGACAACATGACACAGTACCTACGCCTGGCCAACCCATTTCAGCAACCCAAAGTCAATCAAACAAACAAACAAATGAAAAATGAGACACATGTCCAACAAGCTTCAGTGTACATAAACCTAGACTGGACGTTATCATTCAGATATAAATAAAAACAAAATGTAAATATCAAAGCAATCAGACAATTATTATTATTAGTCCATTGCCTACTTCAAAACCTATCCAGCACATATACACAGTATTTTGTTTTCAACCAGTTTCCTAAGCCAATGTCCAGAGCCGTATCAGCCGCACTCCATACCCCCCAATTGGGGGGCGACGCTGTCACAGGGGGCCCAAAATTCAGTGCCGTTACCACTTAGCATCCCAGAGAAGGCTTCACTCCCCCAAATTGAAATATGAAAAACTAGAAATCAGTGAAGTTAGGGGGCCCTTTGAAAGAAAAGTGCTTATGCGTTACAGTTACTTTGGGCCCTTTTGAAAGCAAGGTACTTTACACATTACAGTTGCAAAGAGGGGCCCGAGGCAAGTGCCTCATTTGTCTTCCTTTAAACACGCCACTGTATATAACCCTGACAATGATCTTATATGATAATATGAAACCGACTGGACACGTTCTGCTTCATCCCATATGCGTACTTTCTCACCTGATGTGCGCATGTAAACACTGTAATGTAAAGTTTATATTATTGAACACATTGAAGTTGCTGACGAGTTTATCACTTCAAAAACACAGATTTCACGCGATTTTCCATAATTAAATATAGACACACCGGTCGACTAAAAAAACAGATCTGGGTGGGAAAACCCTCAGTGGGAGCCCTGGTCACATGCGGCAAAACGCCTACTACCGTAACTTTAAGTGAACATTTGAAGATTTATTGCCATGTTATTGTTACGCAATGAAGACCAAGAGTGCAACAATCCGCTAGCAAGTTTCGCAATCTGCCTTTGCAGGCAGGCAAAGGATCGGACATGAGCGAACTGCGCACATGCGCTAAGCGTTTCGGGGGCCTCGCGGTCGCGACTTTGCCCTGATGGGCCTCGCGTTCATTTATCCGGCCCTGTCTACATGCCTAGTTGTGTACGTCCAGAAGTCAGACTTCGACTTGATCAACGTGTTTTGTGTAGTGATTGCTATAAAAAATGGAGACTACTATGTCTAGCCCAGGTAGTCTTCTCTCATTTTATACTGCACAGAAGCAAGATGCCTTTGGTGCTTACGACCAAAGCTACACATTTGCGCAGCCTGCTGTTCAGACAGCCACATGGAGTTAATAGTGTAGTTAGAAGAGTCTGTTTTGGGGGTTGTCCCAAAACAGAGTAGTGCAGTTGTTGGATTATGGATGTTAACCGTTGCGTCCACGTAGGCCTTAGTCGAAATTTGTTAACATTTATAGGCGATTTGAGATACAAAATGTTATAATGTAAACATGTGCCATGCACCAGAAAATTAACAATAATCTTGCTGCTATGCAGCAAGAATGTCCAAACATCAGTGAGGTTTGCAAGCGTATTTCGGCCTTTATATAAAAAGCCCAATGTGCACGTTTTATAAGCATATATATTTCACTTAAAGCTCATGGTAAAGTTTATCAATTTGCGCTAATGAAAGAAAACGTTCATCGCGCGCACATGATTTGACCGGTCTTACGTTTGCTCCTTCGGTAATAATGTTTTCATAATTGAACGGTAGGATTGATTCTGATTTCCTGCAGTTTTTTTACATTTGCCTTTCATTACGACATCTCTAAATAATCCCTATCAGTCAAATATCAATGATTTACGACCCAATTCCTTTTGTGAAACTCGTTCAAAAATTTTGGTTGCAAACTACGAACCTATTATGGGTATTTGCGGAAAAATATGTATTATTAATTTGCACAATCTGCAAATGCTGTTCATGTTGTGGATTAAAAATAAATTTTCAGAATGTCTAGCCCCCCTGCACAAGCATGCAGGCCCCCAATGAAAGACTTTCTGGCGACGGTTGTGCCCAGTCCCGCAGACATGGTGGGACATTCGGGGGAAGTTACCCCCAAATCTTTTTGCGCCACCCCGAATTTTGTTGTGATCAGAAAAATTTATTTTAAACATATGATGAAAACAAAAATATTTCCCCCCTAAAAATGTATTTTTCCCCCCAAACCTTGAAACCTGGTTACCGGCCTGGTTCTGCCAAAACTGTGTTTGCAATTAGGATATTTTGTTTTGAAGGCCATTCGTTCTCGTGAGGTAGCATTGCATAACTTTTCTTTATAAATCACCATTAGGGGGCGCCTGTAAGCATTTTGGGAGGGGCAGAGTTGGGCTGATGCGGCATTGCCAATGTCACTGCATGTGTGAGAATAAAACTAAGTATAATTTTCTAACAGGTAATCATAGTAAAGCTTTTGAAATTGGATAAATGTTTTGTTTTTAATAGTTATTGGTATGGAGTTCCAAATTTTAGGCCTTAAGTACATGAAACTGTTTTGATCTTGTTTTCGGTGTCTTAAAGGAATTAAGTAATTATCTTTTGCTGAGTGCCTTGTGTTATAATTATGCCTATCACGAACAAGTTAGTAATTTCCAATCAGTAAAAGAGGAGTTTCATTGTTGTGTAACTTAAACATATGCTTTCCAAGTTCATAATGTTGTAGTTCATTGAGTTTTGATGTTTTGTGTTTTTTATATAAGGTGTTTAAATTTGTATGTCTAGTTGCGAATGTTATACAACGAACAACGCGGTTATTTAAGACATTGAGCTTATGTAAGTGACTTTTATAAACTGAGGCCCAGAGAGTTATTGCATAAGATAGTTTTAATTTAATGAGAGCATTATATAGTATTTTTAGAAGATTTTTTGAAAGGTATTGTCTAATTTTATATAGGGCTCCAACACTTCGTGCAACTGATGATGTTATATGATAAATATGGGCTTTCCACTTCAATTTTGCATCAATAAAAACTCCCAAATACTTTGATTCATTTGTCTGCATTAACATGTTACCATGAAGATTTAGCAAAAAATGATGACTTTGTTTTTGTTTGGCTGGATGGAATAACAAATAGTTAGTTTTATTGAAGTTATGTGTTAATTTGTTCTGCATGAGCCATTTTTTAACATTTTTAAGTTCATCATTAATAGTGTTTTGTAAATCAAGTATATTTGGACCTGACATAATTAGGGCTGTATCATCAGCAAATAAGAGTGTTTCCATTGCATGACAATCTGGAAGGTCGTTATACAAATTAGGAAAAGAGTTGGCCTTGAAACACTCCCCTGAGGTATCCCACAAGTTATATATTCTTTATCTGATATACATGTATAAGTTATTACAAACTGTTTACGATTTGATAAATAGTTTGCGAAAAGATTTTGTGCATTACCCTTAATTCCAAAATGATAATTTTTTTTCACAAGGATACTGTGATCCACTGTGTCAAATGCTTTTTTCAGATCTAAAAAAAAATGGCACATGTATAAAGATTTTCTTCTCTTTTTGAGGTCATTTTGTCATTTAGAGACATCAAAGCATGAACCGTAGAAAAACCTTTCCTGAAACCAAATTGATTTTGGTACAAGATGTTGGTTTTATCAAGAAATAATTGCAAGTCCTTTAACAAAATTTTTTCAAGAATTTTTAAGAGATGTGGAAGTATGGAAATGTGTCTGTAATTAGATGGATTTGAAGTGTCACCACTTTTATGTATAGCGAAAACTTAGCTACTTTTAGAGCATCTGGGTACATTCCTTCAGCGATACAATTATTGAAAATGGTTGTTAAAACAGGGGCTATTATATGTTTACTTAGTTTGATAATCTGGACAGGGATATCATAGGTGTCATTAGATTTTTTATTGTCTAGCATATCAATGTGAAACAAGATTTCTTCTGCACAAACTGGCTGTATAAACATAGATTCACTAATGTACTTGTTTGTATAGTTATTGTAATCGATTTGTTGTATTTTTTTAGCCAAATTTGAGCCAACTGATGCGAAGTATTGATTGAATATGTTGCTGATTTGTTGTAGGTCAGATGATTGGTATGGTATGGTTTAATCATGCATTTTTTGACTCAAATCACGAAATAACACAAAGCAGCAAGAGGAAATACAATAACATCAAAGATCACTAGTTGATTATATAGTGATGAAAAANTATAAAAAATAAGAAATTTCACGTTTCGCATCTTATTAATCGTGTTCTAACATATTGAATCACAAAGGGTTGGCGAAAGACCACCTGGGTCAAGTTCTCAG
>JGI24159J19872_10012839_pt1 | contig 10912 bp, 9 predicted proteins | sample Ectturendosymbi4_FD_19872 | JGI IMG/M metagenome (IMG submission 19872)
GAAATGCTTTATACAAGGACTATGTGACTGGTACTGATAACAGCCAAAGGGTTTTCATAGTGGAAAACAAACTGTAGGACATAATTTTATTCCCAAGAAGATTCGCTGTTCGTTTAGTTTTTTTTTGAAATGTTAAAGACCGCATCCACTAGAACAGGGTGGGTAAACTACAGCCAGCGGGGCAGCCACACGTACATAAATGGTACATATTTTTTCGAGTCTACATTAAAGTAATTTTGTCGATTAGATTAGAATTCTCGAGATTTTATCCCACACGTTTCTTTCGAAACCGCATTTTTACTCAACCGGAAGTGACTACTGTGTAATATATGCGGCCACCGGTAGCAACAGAGTTTGCAATGTGACCCTCCGAAGAAAATGTTTGTCCACCCCTGCACTAGAGTATGTTTTATATGTTCACCCAAGTGCGTTGCTTAACCTTGCTAGTTCTGTATACACGCCACAGACTTCAGTGATAACTTAGAAGCCGCAGAAACACGTCATAGGTATGATGCAATACTGTTCGGCATATAATGCTTTCAAGCTACCAGAATAAACAGTGCTAAAATGTTTCTGCGTTGAGAGCTTCTTTAACTTCGAACGTTTGTTTGAAATTCAAATGTTTGTATCTAAGACAAGTCCTGGAATTCCTCAATTCAATAACCTATCAAAAGCACTTTAAATTCAGTGACTTCCAAGGGTAAGTTTAGGGATTTTCAATGTCTGTACGAACCCTGGGTATACAATGCGCGTGACGCAATAAACACATCATTGTTACGTTGATCGGTAACTAACACTGCCTTCTGTTGGATTCATTAACGTTGTTTGATAGTTTGCAAAAGTTTATTCGGTTTAACGAATTGCAATAATAATCTTATGAAGTGATCTAACCTTTGTCTTTGTATGTTTTGTCGCTGGTCAAAACAGTCGCATATCGTTGTTGCCGCATTGTTGTCGTTCCCTCCTCAGGTAAAGCATAGTCAGTCGCAAGCTTTGCCTTTGCTTCGCCTTTGTATGACACCTGGAATGCGAAGGTCTTGTAAGAAAAACTGAGAAACTTGTAGTAGCTACAAGTTTTATGTTTTTAAAATAGTTAAATGTTTGTTATCACAGGAACTTAATCAGCAACATGTTGGGTCATGATCAACAAGATATTAAGCTTCCGTTTACATCGCTTTGCAGTTCCAAGTTTTCTTTTGCTTTCAATAGAGCTGGTGTGTCTGCTACAGTTGTATAGTGAGCTCTCCCCTTCGAAGCCTCATTCTTGTAGACCAGATCGCTGAGATAAGATGCAGCCTCCCGCAGCCGTTTGTACTCTGGGTCGTCTGGTATGATCAGGTACTTCTTCAAACCTTCCTTGGCTTTTTGTTTATACTCATTCTGCACAGCAATGAAAGATTTATGTGCTGTGCACAAATCTTATAATCTCCCTGAAAAAAAATTTTGCAGCAATCTTGTTCTACATTATCGCGTTCATAATCAATCAGAAATCTACATTTTTCAAATAATACTGCCACGTTTGTGGTCCAACATTTTTTGTTGTCGGCACAACTTCGTGTGTTTATGAAATAAAGCTTGGGCTCAACTGACTCGTCCATGCTTGTTGCGGCGTCGGCTGCAATCTCGCCAAATCGTTGGCTGCAATCTCGCCAAATTGCAATTCCAAACACATTGATAATAATAATTAATCATCTTTTTAAGCGAATAACTCTCGTAGATGAACATCTTTATTTTAATAAAACAAAAAAGGCACTGGTTGGGTNCCCTGGCATAAAATGGTTCAGCATTTTGCAAATTTTACGCAGAATTAAACAGACCTGGTTCAGCAATTTCGAGTTTCTCAAAACAAGACGAGTTTCCATGGTTTCCGGCAGCGGGATAAGGTTGCCACGGAAGTGTGTGTCGTAGTCGTCGTGATATCTATGGTTGGACGGAAGAATTTTGCAATCCGTTGAGAACACAGTCAATAAAAAAACTTTTCAGATGAATAAAAGCACTTAAAACAATGACTTAATTATTTCCAAGCTGGGTGAAAATATTAGCGCTTCCAAAAACAATCACGTCTCCATGCAGACACTTCATTTCACAAACTTCGCTGCTTTTAAAGAAAAACAACCATTTGGATTAATTATCAGATTACTTTTTGTCGCTGATATTTTCCGTGACTTGTTTGACATGTTGGTTGAACTCGTCTGGCTGGAACCTATGCTTCAACTTCTTGCTGCCGCCTTCTCCATATTTAAGCTGCAAAGTAAACAATGATCGCCAATAGCAACCTGCTGTGGGGGGAGGGGGGCGGGCATGGAAATCGGACGTTTCTCTGTTCGATATGCACAGGTGGGGCGATCAACACACACGCCAGGAATGAGTTGCCGCACGACAGTGTAAGTTGCATCGGCAAACAATCACTGAACACGAGATCACTCACCCCGCTGATAAACTTTTGTGCTTGTTTGTAAGTGTTCATCCATGGAGTGTCGCCAACCTCAATGAGTTTCCCTCTGGACACGATGAGGTCTTGCTTGTACCGAAGCTAGAAAGATGTTTAAAGATGTTGGCAACATTTTTGTGTACGTCTTACAACGAAAAGTGCTTACTGCAACCGTTCCTACCACCTCGTTGTACAACGAAACAAAAGTCGCAGAAATCATTTTTAAGCTTACGTCACTGATCATATCGGGAAGAGCCCGGAGATGCTTCATTTGCAGAGAATCTTTGTAAGAATCGAATCCTTTGCCTTTTTCTTTGTTGTATTGATCTTTGTAGCATATCTGCAATAACAAGTGTAGCACTCTAGTTTGATACATTCAAAATACGAGTGAATTATATTAAAGTTGATTCCTCGATGCAATTACCGAAGTGCTGAGGATAACAAATATCTAATTATCTTTTGGAACAATTGTTTTTACTTTTGGTGTCGATCTGGTGATAATCGTTTCATTGAGAGCAGCGAAGCAAAATATCACAAAATGGCCAAACGCTTGCATTCTGAAAAGAGAACCTTAAAATTCAAAATTTTAGAAAGTAGAAATATCTTCTCATTACTATGAAAGCTGATGATGAAAACGATCTTTTATAAAACTGACTCCCTGTGGCTACACACTTACTTCGCTGGACAGCTTTCCGGATCGTTTCGCATTCACCAAGAAAGGTGTGGCGACATCCAAGTGATACTTGTCTTTGATCTTTTCGTAGTTGCTTTTGTAGACATTACCGCTGACAAGATCTTGCATTTTTTTGGAATGTCCGATAAAAGGAATATCCTCGGAATCACGAACTTTGGCTGCCTTGCCTTGGTAAGGTTGGCGATAAGCCAACTGTGACAATAAAAAGCATGTTCAACAAGGTTAATCTGTTGAAGCAGAGTAATTACCACTGCAATAACGAAGCAGTTCGCGCCCTGTTGGAGTGTCACATGTGCTTTTGTTCATATTTTTTGTGACATTAGAAACGTAAAGTCGATCAGATCTTGAAATGTAGGGGAAACCAAAATGTCATTTATTAGTCTTTTGTAACTACTTGGTCGGCTTTTGCTCATCTAAATGCTTGAACATTTTGTCAAAAACGAAAGAAAAGTGTTGCTAAGAAATTTGGGGATATTTTCCTTGTGATTCTTGAGGTGCTACCAAGCGAAAAACAAATTGTCTAATAAGCTGCAAGCCAACTGTTTGTAAACAGTAACCTTGTGACGTGAAACAAGCGAGGTTCTGTGACGACACAAATACAGAAACTGCCCCAGTAGATGTGAGGATCGTTCACTTGAGGACAAAACTGCTTTTTTAAACTTCCAATGAAAGCATTGAGTAAAACAGTGGAATTACAGTCACAGAGCTTCTATTGATCACGGCATAATAATTTTATTCTTAGATTTGTGAAAAAGATTGCAGTGTGGATTGAATGTAACAGAGATGACGTTCCGCCTGATGTGAATAAAAGCAAGTTGAGTTTGAAAGCATTCTTTATGATATTGTCCCAGCTTCGCAAGATCGGGATTCACGACTCCAGTGCGTATTCAATCCCAAAGCTAAAATTTGAAAATAAACAGCTAAGCAACTATTCACGTTTCTGGACTTACATCAGATATCAATTCGGTGGCCGCCTTGGCTTGCTTGAAGTTGGGCTGGTCAGCTGACAAGTGATAGTCTTTCCGGCCTTCTGCAGCTTTCTTTTTATAAATGATCTGCAAAGAAACGTCAGGAAAGATAGCTTCATACTGCAACAAGACTGAAGATTTGTTGGTGAAACCAAAACATTCAGTAAGATTCTTGCTAAAAACGCGCAGATTTGAAAATAGTTTTGACAGAAAATGCAAACGAGACAAATGCTACGAAGCCCAAGTTAAAGATCCGTTTGTCAGAAAAAAAACTACCAACCCAAACATTAGGAATCAATTAGTAGTTTGATAAACGTAGTAATTTCTAACGTTTCTGCTTGTTTTCAAATTGGACTGTGCTCATTTGCATAGTGTTCAAAATAAAAGAAAGACTGGTGAATACCTGGCTCTGTAACTTCCCAGCTTTGACTTGTGTTTCATACTGTGGAGTGAGGAAGTAAGGATAGAAGAAAATGCCTTTTTCGTTTTCGTACACTTCTTTGTACTTGAATTCACTGAAGATATCTTTCACCTTGGAAAGATGCAGTTGTTTTGGCTTCATACGAAAGCGGGAAATTTGTTTCATTCCAAGTTTCTTACCTTTTTCGCATGAAGCACCTGTGGTGTCTCATTCAAACATTGAATGAATCCTTTCATATCTTTAGCTGTTTGTTTGCCTTGCTTTCTGTATTCAATCTGAAAATTAAAAAATTTTATCTTCATTGCTGGAAATTTTACAAAAAACCACAAGTTTTGCGAAGACGTCACGTCACAATCGATTGTGTCGCAAATTATATAATTGCACAGTATGTATCATCCAATCGTACGTTGCTTTGTATTTCACTGGTCTTCTTGTTGCGCTGCGTCATCACAGAGTCTTTCAAGTCGCTGGATTGACCGATGTCTTCTTTAGCATGTGCTTGCTTGTATTTGATCTGAGACAAAATGACAAGAATGAGCTGAAATCAATTCACAAAATGCCAGAAAAACCACTTATGGATCATGCACCTATGTCGTGAAGTAAATGACTTTCTAGAACATTTTACCGTATTTTCAAATAACCTTTACACGTTTTTATGGTCCGTTGCGGGCACATCATGGCCGGGGCTCGAGAAAGTCCCCATCATGCCGACTTACGTCACTGATCTTCCGGTTGACATCTCGTGCGTGATCTGTGTGCGGCGTGCTAGCCATGACAGTAAACGCAGCAGGGATGCACGCCTCCTCCTTGTATTTCTCTTTATAAACGTTATCGCTGATCAACTGCGATAAAATTGATATTTAGAAGACATATACTTTTCCTTCTATCTAAAGCATGAAATCTTAAACGTGAAAACCATGAGTTTGTGACGAGACAGGATGAACGGTCAGGTGCTGACGCCACAAAACGTTTGCAACAACCATTTAATCAGGTGGTTGGTGATAATTTCCTGTCGATCGTCGATCGAAGAAACTTCCGCAGGTTCCGCTCAACATTTTCGGCGCTTCTACGAACAACTTGCTAAGAAATTCAAGACTACAAAAACACGGGGCAGAAAAAATCGCTTCACGCAAACCTATCAACGAATCAGAAAAGGTTTTTGAAATTGCGAAAACTTCAATTAAAATTAATGACATCGTTTCAAATAGACAGTCTTGTGCCAAAAATATTGCAACTCCCAAGTCAGTTGGAGTACTGGAAGAGCAATGGTCTTATCCGGAAATTCTTATCGCCGTTACTTACTTTTCCAGCATCCTTGGCTTGTGAAATGGCCGGCGTTATGACGTCACAGCCTTGTCCTTTACTCTTTTCATATTTTTCCTTGTATTTATACTGCAATAAAAAGATACTATTTGCAAATACGGAGGGTAGACTTTTGGGCTAACAAATCAAGTTGGCACCGTGATATTTGAAAAAACAGCTCGTACTTTCCATTCCCATCTAAAGCATTGCACAACACATAAGACAATAAACGATTTACAACTTTTGTTTGGCTCTTCAACGTTCAGTTTGGATTGAAGCATTATCTAACAAGTTTTTCGCACGCAAACATTAATTCTACACAAGAACGTTTTTGTATTTACATCACTCGACAAGTCTCCAGCCTCTTTCGCTTTCACCGCTGTCGGAGTGTTGATAGCTTCACTGCTTTTCCATTCATGTTGGTCTTTGGTGCCTTCCTTGTACTTTATCTGAATGGAGAGAAAATTGTTTTTATGACCGCAGCGTAAGATCCAAATCAAAAGGAATGATTTTTAACCATGTAACGGTAGTGCCCAGTAAGTTATTGCAGAAAAGTCGATATAAAACCTCGGCCTCTTGAAAAGTTGTGTTTTTGTTTAAACGATTTGATGCTTCAATGGTTACAGCCATCAGGTGGTCACTGTCTGTAAATCACAGCAAAATCAAAAATTTTGGCGTCTTTTCCAAATGAAAAGCACCAAACTCGAATCAAATTTGCGCAAAGCCATGGTTGATTGCGCATAGCCATGGTTGATTGCGCATAGCCACTGCATGGTCATAAACCTCGTGCATTGTCACCGACAAACTGCACTCGATCGGTTACTTTTTTCCTGTCATTAACAGTCGGAACAAACACAGATTGTTTATGAAGCTTGGCCGAGCAAGAAAGTCAACATTATCACGAAAATCAGAGAGCAATCACTCCAGCAAACACCACAAATTAAAAACCTATCACAAACGCACCTCGCTCAACAGACTGAGCATGTCCTTGGCGTGTTCAAGCTGGGGGGTTTGATCGGTTGACAAGCCATGACCTTTGACCAGGTTTTCCAAATCTTTCTTGTAAGTTTTCTACAAAATATAACATTTCACGTTGCAGGACCTCGACAATGAAAATCACTGCGTGTTATTGGATAGCAACTTCCACAAAAACTCAATGTAACACCAACATACAACTGACAACCATAGCACTGTCTAAACGCAAAATTGTGGTAACTTTTAACCTACAAAACTACTAAAGGTATCATGCACGAAACACAAAAAACGCCTCAAGTAAAAAATAAGCGAATTGAAAGGTAAACTAACGAACAACATACATAAATACTACTTGGTATAAAGAAAAAATGCAAGCATTCGCACTCAAGCAAAACCTATTTATAAACATCGCATTCTTTCATGTGGGTGATGAGACGCTTCATCACACAGTATGTCTATTACACAGGCATGCACGAAGAACACTGGACACACTTTGCCAAATTAAACGAAACAAACAAAAAAGGGATTCTGAGTCACAACTGAAGCTCAGTCAGGATCACAACTTGCCGTTGAAACAATCCAAAAACGAAACTCAAGCAAAGCAACACTTATTTCATATTTGCCACCAAACCATCTACTGCTAGTAACAAACCTGACCAACCTGAGGACGGTTTAGTTTTTGTTTCAGACTAAACTTATAGCACCACAACAAGAATCGCTTCCAATGTTTTGTTTAGCTCAGTTTGACTTACATCGCTTTGGAGCTTTTGCTGTTTCGCGGCATGTACATTCGTCACAGTATCAATGACGGGTATTGCCCGGCCTTTCTGGTCGTACAAATCTTTCTTGTATTGAACCTGAATGGCATGAAGTAATAATTAACATTCCAAGTATGAAAGTAGTCTTAAAATCAACTGGCTGTCAAGGAAGGAATAATCAAGCGACTAAACTAAATTTGGAGCACTGAAACATGTGATTGATTTATACGCACGAAAATGTTAGCATTCTGGAATGGAGATTATCAACAAAAAATATATTCAAATAAGATGAATTAAATGCTTGTAATGGATGAATCTTATTGATAAACATTAGATAAATTGCAAGTGCTCGAATTTCACGAAAACATATAACGCTGTGGACAAATATCGCCAAGCGGCGTTATATGAACCAGGGGTGGGGGTGAGGTTGACAACCGTTCAACGCACACACTCACAAACAGAAAAGGCGCAATTTAGCAAATGCGAAGGTGTCGTCAATCGACATATATTTTATGTCAAGAGTCAAATCCGCAACTGGTGCTGGCTGTTATAACAGCAATGCCCAATACAAAAATGTTACTACCTTTTAAGAGGCCAAAAAGTAATGAATTTGGTTTCCGCCAGCAAAGTGTAAACGCCACATTTGCGAGATCATTAGGTTCAGTCAAAAAGCAATAAACTTCACAATGCATAAGCAGTTATGAACGTCAGTGATGGGACAATCGGGGTGCACGTGGACAAAAGCGATGCCTCGTGAAGATTTGCTGAGTATGACCTGCGAAGCCACAGTAAAAGCAAATCCCTTGTCAGAAAAAAACGTTAAAACTGGATGTGGCAAAAAGCAATAATCATTCCGGCGCTCGAACCGAAAAAAATAGGTTGAAACGTTTGGGTGGATCCGTTGGAAAATTGAAAATTGGTCAAAGACCTTCATTATTTACTTTATTTGTTCACTTCCAGCGCTAAAGCGGTGGAGAAACTCTCTCCTCCTGTAAAATGCGCAATAGTGATCAGGACATAGAAACGAACCCACCACGATAGCAAGACCGCCCATCGCTGATATACATGAACCGCAACTGAAACTCCAAAAACCTGGTGGAAAACTTACTGAACACGAATGGCTGTGGTTGTGGCTTTTACTCAACAGCGATTGTTGAAGCTTGTTCTCTCTTCCCAGATACTGTAACAAGTCTTCCAAAAGGACAATTACTCACCTCAGATGGAAGGTCCTTCACTTGCTCCAGACGTTCGAAAGCACAGCTGTCTTTAACACTCATCTTCTTGTATCCCTCAAGTTCGTTTGCTTTTGCATCTTTTTTGTAATTGATCTAAGATAAAAATTGATAGCGTTGAAATGTTGCGACAATCACGAATTAGAATCTGTTTCCGTTCAGTCGAACGGATGTTATGCGCAAAGCACANCACGTAAGACATGAATTGCGAGCTCACATTGACAGACTGAATTCTTCTCGCAAACTTTCACGAACGTGTTCATCAGTGAATTCCNTATTACCTGATGGGTAAGAATTGCGATGACACATTACACCGCGCGAACATTATTCTGTTAAAAGCAACAGCCCAGTTAGCATCATAGAAAATCTCAAACAACGGAGTGCAGTTCACAAAAACTACTGCAGCAACACTTGGCCGCAACCGTTATTGATCACAATTACGACTTACATCGCTGAAAAGCTTTCCAGCCTCCTGAGCATGCTTGATTGGAACAGCGTCTTCCGGAATGTGGACTTTCGGCAAATCACTCATTGCAGTCTCTTTGTACGGGATCTGCAAAATAAAACAGTTGCATTTTTTGAGATTAACACATAACGAAGCATAGCGATGAGAAAGAATAATATCAATTAACTGCACAATCAAGCAAGAGATGAAATGTAAAGTTGTCACAAAATCAATCCTCCCACCTCGCTGACCATCTTCCTCATCTTGAGCGCGTGGCGCATCTGCGGGGTTTCAAGAGAATTTGAAATCCACTTCCATTTTTCATGTTCGTACTCTTGTTTGTATTTGTTCTGAAAATTAACAGTAACCTGATCGTTCTCACTCTTGGCATCGCAGGCAACATCCATTAAGCGATCAGAAAGAGTTGCATACGCTGACAAGTCCCATTCGCATTTTGCTTCTTCATGCGGAAGCTGCTTTTCAATGTTTGCGCAATAACTTAAAACACGCTCCTCCAGGTTATATCTTCACACAGTTTTCATTTGCGCAATATAAAAGACAGTCAACAAAATTCATGTTAGAAACAACAGTTCTTCCTATTTTTTTGAAGTCAGTCATGTTTTCGCATTACAAACAATGAAATTAGTGTTTGAAAACTTTGAACAACTTAAGAATACACTGCTCCCAAGGATGCGACTAAACTGTTACCTCGAAAATATTTGTTTGAAACTACTAAAGCTCGATCACCACAAAAGCATTTCATTATATTTCAACAAATCACGATAACCACTAGGTTTTCTATAGTGACCCATCGACGGTCCGTTAGTAGTTGTGCACCTATATCGGTTTAATTGAAACTTGCAGAAAACTGCCAAATCACAAGCATGCCTGTTACAAGTTGCAATAGTATCGTCATTCACATGGTCGGAGAACCAATCAACAACTAACTCCATTTGGTAACAAGGCTACGCCGCGTTTCTAACAAACGAACACAACATCGCCAGCAACCTCCTTCATTCACCGCCCTTTCCACAACACTAAAGCTGGTCTGATTGCACGCGGCAACTGGAAAACACGCTGAAGCAGTAGTTTGGGAGAAAGTGTTCAAAGTGTCTTTGAAATTGTTGGGTGCAGCTTTGTGTGTTTTAATTTGAAATTGAAGAAGATTGAGTGGATCGTGAGTGAAATAATGCTCTGGTCAGTAAATATTAGTAAATGCATGGCTGACTGGACTGCACAGTGCACATCCACGTGCTGCTGTTCTTGCTAGAAGACAAATGTCACTTTTGTTCTCGATGCCAGCAGCAAGAACAACACAACTTCGAAAATCTCGAAAAAATATGATGCAGGTAATTTTGTAGGGAGTGTTGTGCCAGATTCAGACATGCAGTTAATTTTTAAGTCCCAGGGTGAAACACTATCTATTGGTGTATTCCAATCTGTTCGGAACAAAAGCGTCAGAAAAAAGTGCTGCGTTGATTAAGGATGTCACCTGCTGAGCCAGTTGTGAGAAAATAAAGTGTCGATCTACGTTTGTGGCGAAAGGTAGCTGGAGCAACATTTTAGGGAGAAGCTTTTTTTAAATCATAAAAGTTGGTTGTAAAGTCGGTTGATTGAAAAATGAAAATGAGTCTGTTTTATCTTTGTCCAAAGATTACTTCTGCTTAATTAAATGGGCGGCAATTC
>JGI24159J19872_10012840_pt1 | contig 10912 bp, 7 predicted proteins | sample Ectturendosymbi4_FD_19872 | JGI IMG/M metagenome (IMG submission 19872)
CGACAGGCATGCCAAAGTAAGAACTATATGCAGAGACAAGTTTCGTTCCGGGAGAAATCTTGTGCTTTTGTTGCTTGGTGCCTATGTGGTATCCACACATGGGGGTTTGGGTTGTCTGTGAGTGACGTCATAAGTGGAGGACTTTTAGGCCACCTTGGCCAACTTTGCCTGGCCTTGGGCGCCAACCGTTAGGTGGTAGTATTTCGCTGAAGTTTTTACTGGAAACTAGGCTACAATCCGAGTCTTTTGATACTTTGGATGACCTGCTGGGATTTCAGGTTCAAAAGTTGTGATGTAAGTTAGTAAAAATATTTGACTCATTAGATATTTAGAGAAAAATATATATAATATTGTAAATATCTTGAAAAATACTGACAGCAGGAGAAACAAGACGCCAAATTCGGATTCAGCGGTCAAAAATTATCCAGAAAACATCCCAACCTCGACATAAAAATTTTTTTGTTGCTTAGTAATAATAAATATAATAAAGTAATGTTTACAATTTTTATTGTGATTGTCGTATGTGTGACACAAGTGACTCAAAGCCACTGGGTAATACTTTACCAGTTGCTAGAGGCCGTAAACCGCACTTGAGTCAAGAAATGGAGCACTTTACATGTAAAAAACGTCGTTTGTCACTAAATGAACAAAATAAGAATTTTGTGACACAAAAACACAAGGAGTTTTGGGGGGGATCAAACAAAAGCTCCTTGTGATGGTGTAATTAGAATAACAATTGATGATGATTTATGGGATATACTTCATGAAGAAATGATTAATGAGTTATATGAATTACAAATACAACTGATGTCCCCAGAAAAAAATGTTTAGAATAAATGACGCGTGCTTGCAACGCAATGATTCAAGTTGAAAACGTAGTGTTACCAAACAAGCCTCTGAGCAACTTTGAAATTGAAGATGCTGTTAAAAAATTGATTAGAAAAACTTTCGTGGCGTTTTCTTGCGAGACACTTTGCCAAAGAAACCAAAAAGACATGAATGCGGTATCATGAACCTTGATGATTCTTCTGGAAACGGGACACACTGGGTTGCATGGTTCAAACTTGGAAACGATAAGTGGTATTTTGACTCATTTGGCTTGCCCCTACCGACTGAGTTGAACAAGTACCTTGTTGGCGGCATTTCATATCCAACTGAGCAAATACAGCCTAAGCAAGAAGTATTTTGTGGTCATCTTTGTCTTCACGTTTTGAAGCAGATGAAAAGCGGCAGAGGTCTCCAAGACATAATCAACAGTTTTTGGTAAAAAAAATTCACCGTTATACTAAAGATGCCAGTTGATAAATTTGGACTAAGTCCTACGACAAGTCAAACAGAAATTCAAGGGGTCTCACTCGGATACATAAATAATAATTTTTTACGAAAAGGTCACATGATTGACATGAATGGACAAACTATAACTAATCTCGGCTCGGGACAATCCCCAACTGATGCTGTAAGAAAGAAATATGTCAATGAAAAATTTTCTTAAAAAGGCGTTCCAGTTAATATGCAGAATAATCCGATTAAAAACGTTTTAGCTCCTGTTGACGAAGGCGACGCAGCGACAAAAGGCTACGTAGACTCAAAAAGTGTCGGTGGAAGTGCTCTGAATATGAACGGGAATTTGATAAAAAACGTGAGATGGCCAGAAGAATATCATGACGTGGTGAATCGAGCATATGTTTATTTTGTAGCAAACTCAAAACTTTCACTTGAAGGGGGCACTATGCAGGGGCAAATTGATATGGGAGAGCATAGAATAATAAATATTAACCCAAATCCGCAAAATGAAGACGAACTGGTCCCAAAGCGGTGGATTGAAGAAAATTTTTTGAATCGTCATGGCCCTGCGTCGACTATGGCAATAGATTTAAATTCGGATGGTCATCATATCTCATACCTGAGAGCGACAGAACAAAATCACCACGCAGCGACAAAAGGATACGCAGATACGAAACTGTCACTTCTAAGTGGCAGTATGCAGGGAGGGATTGGGATGGCTGGAAACAGGATTTCACTCTTGGGTGAACCTCTGCATGAGAAAGATGCACTCAGACTGAGTTCTGCAAACGAATTCTACCTGAAACGTGATGGGTCAAATTGGATGCGAAATGATTTATCTGTGGGTGGGTTTAGAGTAAGAGGCGTGGCAAATCCCAGGGAAGACCAGGACGGTGTGAATTTACGAACACTTCGAGATTCAGAAGCACGTGCTTTACAAGAAGCAACCAGTTCAGCTGACACAGTTGTCGGCGATGCGGCAAACATCTTGAATCGAGAAATCAGAACAAAAAGTTTTAAAGTGTAACACTTCAGCGAAAATTTAGAAATTGCTGATGAATCATTTCAAAGTCTCTTAAAAAATTAGCACACATGGATCACACTGAATTTGTGGCTGAAAATTTTGGGGTGAATGAATAGTCATGGAGGCTATAAAAACATGATAGTGCGTTCGGGTTCGAACGCTTTGGCAGGGTTATGAAGGCTATGAAAACATGAACTTGCTCACTCGCTAGCCGAGAACTTTTAAACACAGGTGAATAAAATAAATAACGTAAATGTTAATTATTTGAAAATTCACAAAAAGCAGTGTAGGCCGCAAAAAAGGCCCTCGTGGGCCACATGCCCGTGTGTTTGACACTCCTGATCAAACACAAAGCAACAAGAAAAAACAAGATCACACATCACTCTTCGGCAAGTTGGTTAAACTGACCAATCACGGCCTGGTAATATTCGTGTACAGCTATGCTGGCTGATTGGACGCAAAACTGGGACTTTTTGGATGACTGACCGGGACGCCGGGACAAGGCCTTTAAGCCGGGACTGTCCCGGTTAAAACGGGACGTATAGTATGCCTACATATGACCCTTTCAAATCCGTTTTTCTCTACTCAACACCATCACACCGATATTTGTAAAAAGGAACTAGCTTGTCCTTTCCATCAGGGATGCGGAAGCGGAGGAAGCGGTCCTTTTTCTGTGGAAGCGGAAGCGCAAAAATTCTACCGCTTCCGCTTCCACATGGGTTATTTGACTTGAAGAGTAACTTGGCGAAAACGTTTTGTCCATTTCCCGATGAGGATTAAACGGTGCAGTTGCACTATAAGTCTGAATGAACGTACGATATCAGTAGCGCGAGAGAATGAAAAAAGCATAACTAGCATCAAGTGGCTTACCAAGGGGGCCAAGGGGGGACATCTGCCCCCGGGCGCAGCACTTTGGGAGAGCCAAATTGAGGTCGGAATATTAGGAACTAATTACGAAATGTTAAATGTCAGGGGATGCTAATAACTACAATTTACAAAATGTCGAATGTCTTTGCGAAATCTCATCAAGATCATCAAGGTTCGCAAAGCGAGCAATTATGAACCTAATGACGTTTCCAGGTGGAGTATCTGTCTCCAGCAATAAACGTTCGCATGTGGCTTCACTCACGTCTGCGTCACAACGCTTTCAGAATGCCAGCGTTGCAAACTTTCGGACTTCCCTATCTTTTTATAGTTGCGTCATAATGGCACGGTAATCCAGCGTTCACAGTGCATGCAGAGTGCTTGCGCATGCTTTTAGAGCAGCGATAAAACTTACCCAGCGTTGTTACCAGGGATGTGCAGAGGGGGGTGAACGAGGCGCCGGCCCCGGTCATGGAAAGCAGTGGGTCAACCAAAGAGTGAAATAACAAAAAGTGCGTTAATAAAAATCTTGTAGCCTGACCAGGGGTGCAAAATTTTCTGTGAATGTTAGTAGCGCACAGTAATTTTTAGTAGCGCACACATATAAGCTTTGCCATTCAGCATTCATATGCATGAAATATAAAAGGTAAAAAACGTTCGCTCATTCCACGTTTTCGGTCGAGCGGCGCGAGTGCGCAACTGCATTTTTCCACCCGTGAACTAGACGCTTCTTATTGGTTACTAAAAAGTGCTGCATGGATCTGATAGGAACTTGCCTGAGGGGGAATGCAGGCAAATGTATGTTAAGTGACCTGCGAGAGAGATGAAGCACTGCCATCGTTATCTTCATTTGTTTTTACTGAACAAGACATCCTTAGCAATTTGTTTATATTTCAGAAAAATATAAACGCGGAATCGAATTGCATGGTTGTACTACTTTCTTTCAGATACTATTTCTAAGAGAAACAATAGACAACTCTGTCTCCTAACATGCCGTAAGTGCTATCTTCTTTTGGTGGGCCATCTGATATGTACTTGCATGAATAAATGCAATATCTAATTCCTTAATGCACAGCTTACACATGAGTGGAAGAAATTTGCTTGCAAAAAGATGTCTGTCTCAAGCCCACAGAATAAAACAAATTATTAAAAACCTAACACATTAAAAACAAAAAAACTCTGAACTTATTTTAATTCAATTTTTTAAAACTTGTTTTTTTGTCAAAACTAGTTCTTACTTATTCCAAATGCCTGTATTTTTCACATTCCTCCATACTAGAACTTGGTGGGGGGCATGCCATCAAGCAGCTGCCCCGTGAATCACCAGACGTATCTGCATGGCCCTGGTTACTACGACTACAGATCTGGAAGTTTAGGAAAATATTTGAGCTTTTATGGTATGACACACGTCATGCTGAAACGGATTTGGTGTGATTCTGTAGGAAGTTATGATGATTTTTGTTTGTGGGATATTTAAATAAATGCTGAATACTTTTGCAAAATTGTAATTGCAGCTGTGTAACAACGCTGAGTATATTAGTTATTGTGAACTTTTAAGTCACTGCTACGTGTACTTGCTTTATATCACTTTGGCCTAGAAACTGAGCATTCCCAACAAACCGCTTCAAGAAAGTGACGCATGATGCCAGATTCTTGCGAAGTGACTCAAGGTGTCGGCGATACGTGAGCGATCTGTCCAACGTTACTCCGAGGCATTTGGGTTCGGGGCAAAAGGGCAGGATTTCGATGTTGTTGTATTTGACTTTTAGCTCACGTTTAGCTTCCTTGTTGTTAAGGTGGAAGGCTGCGGACACCGTTTTTGTAGTTCTAAGCTTTAGCTTCCAGGTCTGGAGGTATTCACCTGCGGTTGCCATGTTCTTGGTCAGCACCCTTTCCACTGCCTGCCTTTCCCGTTTTGGGAGCTCAATTATTAGTGCTCTTCTCCAGATCTTTGGAATTTTGAGTCAAAGTTACTGAAATGCATATGCTGTACATTACATATTTTCAAGTCGCAAGTCTGAATGCTGCTGTAGATGCAATATGCCTTTGTTTGTGTTAGCATGCATGGCAGCAAAAGGATTGAACAGACTCAAAGTGTTCACGACACGGCAATTGCAAAACCAACATAAATTTCAACTTTTGACAAGCAGTCTTATTATATGGGCATTTTTATGTTTTCACCTCATTTTCCTGAAACCAGTGTCCAAACTGTGTGTCAACCAGAGCACTTATATTTCACCAGCAACCTTTTTCTACCACACCAAAGAAAAATATCCAAGAAAAAATACCCCCTGGTACCACTGCTATCAGTTAATTTAGTCTTGTTTACAGTGTGATCCTGTGGAAAACGATTTTTTTGCGAGTAGAAATGCGCATATAGTCTCACTTTCCTGTTCAATGAAACTATCACTTTTGTTTTAGTTATCCTTCAGTTCCATACTTGTTTGCGTACTGTAAATAGCAAATTTCGTTTTGTTTCACTGGTTGCTTACTTCTTCCACATGCATGAGTCTCAGATCTCCGAACATTTTGCCACAACATAAGTGCATTTACTCTATTGACCAACAGCTTTGTAAGTTGTATTTGTCTGATCTTTCCTAGAGACAGCTAACCTGTACTGGGTAAATTTTTGTGAAATGATAATAATACAAACTGGGCCGAAACGTTAACTGCACAACTTTTGTAGTTCCGCATCTTTCTGCTGTCTTTTAACGAAGAGCCCATGTAGTCCAAACCACAAATACTAACACCTCCATGGACAATTTAGTCATAACGCTACGAACGTTGGAGGTTGTTGTGCAATGTGAGCATTGCTGCATCACGGGTGAAAATCTGCTACTAACATTCCTGCCTATTAGCGCTGCACCAGTTTTTTTCCCTATGTAAACGTCGCGTTTGTAATCATCTGTAGTTTACACGTACAGAAGAAACAAGAATCGCAGGTTTTTTTTAGTTTCGTATTGAATCGTAACAAGTTTGTTTTCCATAGCAACGCCGTAAACAATTTTGAAAGTTGATATTCCAATGCAACAGCTTTCACAAGCAAACTTTATCGATCACGTGACTGCAATACTTTGAAGTCTGGTCCATTTCGTTGCAAAAAATACAAGCAGTTATCCATCATGCCAATCCCCCCCTCCTACATAAACTTTAAAAACGTTTCTTACTATACGAATTCACCTTCAAGCTAGGCGGTCAACAAAATTGGATAGTGCAAAGCGATCTGCTCAAGATTTTGGCGGTGCGATGACGTCCAGACACAGCGGCAAACCTTGCACCTGGTTTGTCAGCAGCAAATAATAGTCTGTGTTATTACCTACCGTGAGTTTGATTGTCGGTTTCTCGGTTGGCAAAGCATCTCCGTTTGATCTTGATCATTTCCAAAAAAGACAAATGAATTAATTTCCCGCTGTGAACGTGCTACCAGTAGTCTCACTCATTGTGACCTTTTTGGGTCAGACACAATCGCCGCTGGACGTTGGTTTGAAAGAGAGGAATTTTTCCTTTTTTGAGTTACCATCTGGCGACTGGATACTGGGAGATAAAAAAAATAAAAATAAAAAAGATAAAAGCAAGAACACATTGAGGATTCAGTGGTATAAAACACAAACCCAGAAGGCTTTAGGAAAGTATGGCTATTTTGTTCGTGAATGATTGAGATCACAGGTCTAGCAGTTGATGATGGCAGGTTATACTTTTTCGGTAACTGGCAGTTATTGTCTCGCTTTTTAGCATTTGCAACTCAGCTCTCATGTGGTAGTGACGGTTGTTTTTCATTTTGATGTTAAGATAACCCTGCACGCAATAACGACCAGTGTAAAGTTGAGATATTAAAGCGTTGGTTGAAAAAATACTTACGCAAAGATGAGCAGAAGATATTTGTTTGCAAAGTAGTATTACTTCGTTCGCGATGAAATGTGATGTTAAGATAGGTTTGCATTTCTGTTATTTGTTTGTCTCCACTTGTGGTTTAATTAGGCTTGCTGTGCAGTAATGCGTGAAGTTCGAATAGTTTTCAAACCCAGTCTTTATCAGGTCATTGCAAAAAGAGCATAACGAGGTTATTGATGCTAGTGTACACCACAAACTTCATTATCTTGTTATTATCTAGATGGTTATATGTTTATTGAAGCAAGATGCTTTGTAGGCAAGGTCAAGTCACCAGAAGAAAATGGTTTAACGTTGTCACATTGAACATTTGCTGTTACACATACTTACAAAATTCGCGAAAGCTAGATAGAAACGTTACCGACTAGTGTAGCATTGCAATGGTGTCATACGTTAAAGCAGGTTGAGAACTAGACGTCCAAACATACATCGCGGAAAGTCTTCTCAGTCGACGTCGCGAGTCCCGTGTGAGAAAGGAAAATTGTTTGCAATTAAGTAGGCATAGTTTGTTTTACGCTCGTAGACGAAAGGCATCCCATTGCTTCAAACAAGGGTTTCATGCGACCAGTGTAAATGAACACACCACAAGCCAAACCGAGTAAGATACAATAGCGATACTTCTTGATTCGATTATTTCCATTGTAACAGTGTTAAATAGTTAGATCAATGCACCTGTTTTGTATACACCAATGAAAAGAGCACAAATGTTGTTCCTTGCAGCTGAGTAATATATATTTTTGTATTCTGCTAAAAAAGGTGCCAAACACGGTTTAAATTTTATTTCTGAAAGCATTTTGGACCAGATGTCTATTGCACTGAAATTTATCATTTCAACGCCTGAGTTTGAGCGTGCTTTGGTAAAGCAAATTGTCGGGTTTTGATTTGTCTTGTATTATTCGGATGAATATTTGTAATGAGTTTAAAATAAGTGATAAAGTAGCCGGTAGCTGAGAGTTAGCATACTTGTACATGAATTTGCTCACTTCAAGTTTATATATATCTTTCAGTTGGATAATTTTCTACGTTTTATAAATGGCAGCAATTTTGTTAGTCACAAGTTTGTTTTTGTTTACAACATACGTAATGCTTGGTTATTTACATAATGTTTATCTTTATGCATTACACCAACATATTTGGATAAGTACAACACAACTCTTTACAATGTTCTTGCCAACCCAAGTCAATTTTGCATCTACAATTACTCCAAGGTACTTGTAAATCAAAGTTCCTTTGAGACGATTACCGTTTGAAAATATTGCAAAGGATTCTGTACTTACATGCTTATTTGTTATTAACATATGTTTTGTTTTGGAAATATTTAGTGAGAGTTTGATGGCGGTTAGCCAATCCATTACTTTTGTCATTTCACAGTTAACCGACTTTTGTAATTTTCCCAGATTATTGTCGCTCTTCATTTATTAACGTCCAAATTCTTTTTGAGTTTCTATTGTTTTGAGCAAATTGCTCTTCGTAGTATTTGCATTTAGCTAATTCTTTGACATGTGTAAGATGGTTTCGGAATTTTTTGTACTTTCCGAAATCTAGTGGTTCTGTTCTTTTATAAATGCGAAATAGGTAGTCTCTATGTTTGCTTGAACAAATTATCTCTTGTGTTATCCGTGGTTTCAGTTTAAGTTTATATTCCCTTCTTGTGTATTTCCGAACAGGCATGTGTGTATCCGCAAGACTTTTCATGGACCTTACAATCAAATCAAATTTTTCATTGACATTAATTTCTGAGTATTGCATCGGTAACGAATCTATACTTTCGTGCAGATCTCGGTCAAAAACAATAATATCATCATTACGTGTTTCTGCAATTGTTTGGTATTATGACACGTTGATAATTTACTCTTCTAAAATTGTACAAAACTGTACAGAATGCTTTTCAAATGCACTGGGAGCGAGTTTTGCAGCATATGCTAGATCACAAATAATAAACCTGAAACAATTGTATTGAGAAAATAAAAATACGTTTTTGCCAAATATTTTATGTCAGACCTTTCAAATGTTGGTCTCAAATACATTTATGCAATCAACGAAAAATGGGGACAGGAGACAGTTGCAGCAGGTAGTCAGACAAAGTGAATAACTCGCAGTTGACTCGTTTCACATGTATAATGCTCAGGGCGATAAAGCGTAGTTTTTGATTCTCAAATCGTCGGTGATCTCACGAAAGGTTGGTCGCTGTTCTTCAGCAAAACAGTTTCTGAGAGCAACTATTTGTGTACTTCTGAAATTTCTTCAATGCATTCTACGTTGCCCGACTTGTGATTTGTTTAGCTCTTTGCTGTCACCTCGCAGTGAAACTTTCCTTCACTGCAAGCTGATTAGTGAACTTGTGGTCAAACAAAGTTTCTCAGTGGGGATGGAACTTACCGCGAGAAATTCTGTGGCTAGATAAGTCTCGTGTAGTGATCAAGATCGTTGCTGAAACGAGAATCAAGGAACTACTCCTCCCGGAACGTACCAGAACAGCCTGTGAAATGAAGTCAATTCCACCCTGTCCTGGTGCGATCCGCATGGAGATGTTCACTGCCAGCAATATATTTTTCCTAGTGTAGTCGTTGTTCCAGAACTTTCCAGATTGGCCTGTCTGATTCCATGACTGGTTGTGGAGATAGTTATGTGAGCAAACAATGAGCTAAAAAGATCCACATTACAGTAGACACGTGCAAAGCTGTTTCTTCTAAGCAGACATTTTCGTTTCTTTGATACTCTCGAAGAAGTTTTCGACCAAACGCTTAGCAGTTGGTTGGGGATGAAACGTCCAGTCTTTGCTACGTTCCGGAAGCTAATAGCATTGACTGAGTGTTCATTATTGAATAGTTGCACACACTTCTTTAACAAAGTAACCTTTTAGGTGAGAATGGCGCTTTGTGCAGTGAACACCCAGTTCTTGCTGACTTTGTTCTCGGTTAGCCCTCCCTGCGTGTTACTTCGCACAAACTGCTTTTCGACAATGCATGCCTCAATAGTGAAACAGAAGATGTAAATATGGGGCAGTCCGTTCACAATCAGACGTATAGTACACATTCTTTCTACTGTGAGTTGGCACTTTACAACTGAATACCATGTTCGTAATCAAGTATTACTACTTTCAGTACTGAAACCTGGCCATTGCTAGTAACCCAACCAGTTAACCAGTAGTCACATGATTTGTTGTTTCTTGTTTGTCTATTCTTCACATATATTTAGCTACCTCGTGACTTGCCAGGAATCACCTGAGCAAACAATTGCTGAGCAATACCATTTGTTCGTTAATCTTTTTCGACGTCATGAAAAATAAGGGATTGGTGAAATTCTAATACACTTCTTGTCATAAAAATTTTCTGAAACAAATAGTTTTCAATACTTTTATCCTCATACTAAGAATAATGCGAAAGCTTTCATTTTACTAACTCCCATTTGAACTTTCCCATTTTCCCTTCTTTCGCCGGATGCGCAAGAGCCTGACGTAGCAAATATGGCACAAATTTTGCTTACTTCCCTTGAGGCTGTAACCCATGTTTTCCCTTGTAACATAATGCTTCACATGTCAACACCAGTGAATTTGGAAACAGGCTGTAATGATATTTCGCGGTGGTGTGAATCATCACCTTGGTTTAACAATCAAGGCGATGACATGTAGTTTTCAGCCATCAAAATGTTGGTGGTTTAACTAACGCCTGCTCGATGTTTTTCAGCAAGACCGTTAATGGATACGTAAAATTTGAAATTTAGTGAAAGTCTTTGTGCAATCACGTACTTCTGGAATTGTTTATTGGTCATTTGACCCAAGCGAGACGCAGTTGAATCAATCAGCATATTGTTTCAAATAGGGAATCGATTTAACGGAATTTGCGCATTTTC
>JGI24159J19872_10012841_pt1 | contig 10910 bp, 7 predicted proteins | sample Ectturendosymbi4_FD_19872 | JGI IMG/M metagenome (IMG submission 19872)
GTTGTTATCGAAACGTTTGCAAGATGTCAGTTGTATCGTTTGCTTTGGCCGTAGTATTTATTATAAGGCTATTTAGCACTTCCGCTTTTCGTGCACTTCAGTATTGTTTCCGAAATCAGGGCAATCTCTGCGTGCACCTGCGTTACTGCAGCGCTATTCTTTAAATTTTGTTTTGCCCAAGGGAACCTGTTTCACCAAGCACCTCCCTCGTCACGTATGACAAAATACCTCCAACCGAGCCCTCCTCTATCACGAGATCAAGAGGCATGCCACAGTACAACAGGTATTGTATCCATACAGCAAAANCGCAAATTCGAATCTGAGTTCATCCCAAAATTTCACTGGTTNATATAGTTGATCTTGCTCATACGTCATTGATAAACAAACACTGCACAAATACCTTTCTGACACAATTGCATTTACGGCGCAAATGCATTTACGGCGAAAATGCCTTTATGGCGAAAATGCCTTTATGGCGTAAATGCTTTTACGACACAAACAGTCTCTTGCAACGATCACAGGTTCCTTGCTGCAAGACAGCGGTCTGCATTGCTTTGCAAAGAGGTTTAGAACGAAATACACTCATAAGGTGTTTTTATCAATAAAACATTTTCAAAATTATTACACTTCATTTCTGTTTTATGGTTCTATAGGTTAACGCAACATTGTTAAAGAAGCTTCATCACCGTTTTTATAATTTATGTTTTTTCCAATGCTGCCGGGTTATTTACGTTTTCAGTATTTACTGTTGGGATTTGGCCTCTTGCTTTGTCACGACGTTTGCAAAATAACTCTTGTAGAATACTGCTGTCTTCTTGCAAACTATTTGCAAGATCAGCTCGTTGTACACTTCTTGTTATTTCTTCTAACGTCAGTGTACGATAATTGACTTGGTTGTCCCAATGATGTAATGCCTTGCCAATTAATTCTGGCGCTTCTCGTGTTTGCCGAATGAACATGGACCCACGTCGCGAGCATACTTTGCTTTTATAAACTGTTTGCTCTTCAGGGACCCGTATACGTATTTCAACATCGTATTCGCCCTTAGCATTTAGAGTCAGCCAGTTCAGTATTAATCTTGTTACTTTTTCCGGCTCCATTTCTGCAAATGGTTGTGTAATTTCAGCATCGTCACTGATTCCGTACTTTCGTAGAAATCTTCTCCCACCGCTTTTCAAACGTTGACTTTCTCTTAAAGCATTTACCCACTCCATTCTATTTATTTATATTTTTTCTTATTCAAATAGAACTCATGGGATTATACAGATCTCACGTTTGTTTTTCTTCCTGCCATTCCCACTCATAAATATAACATTCTAAATGTCTTGTTCTGGCTTTAGTTTCAACCGCATCATTTTCAATTTTCATAGTTAAATTGGAAGTTACTTTAGTTTTATAGGCAAGGTAACTTAAATCTACCATACCTCTTAGCCGTTCCATTACTGCTTGAAAGTTTCGTGATTGATACTCTTGTTTTTCAAATTCTTTGACTTCCTGAAATATGTTGCGCTTTCCTTGATACGCCAAATATAAATCTCACAAATTATTCGTCTTAATATTCGCACCATAACTTTTATCTGCAAGCGACAATACAATACATTGCCAATACACATACAATACTCTTTAGCATTGTTTGTTTTATCTTTCAATTCACTTGTTCCATTTCTTTATCAGCTTGTATCACATCAACAACTCGCACAGTCTGTTTCTTCAATGTTGGTTCACTACTAATTTCGCTNTTTTCTGAGCTAGTCATGTTATGGTCACTTGTGGCCATAACACCTTAAATGGAATCGTATATTTTTGTTTTTGTACAATTTTAAAGTAAATAGTGGCAATGTACGTTTTATATGCCTTGAAGCTCAAACTTTGGCCCAGAAGCAATCAAGTGTCAAAGTCTTTTTTATTACGCAAATAGGCCATAGACCACGGGCTTCAAACTCAAAACGAGGGCCAAACGAGGTCTTAAAAAAGAAACAGGGTCGCATTATGACTATACTAGAGCTGCAATATGACGCTGACGCAAAAAAGGCTGTACCTGAAACTTACTCGAAACAGCTTTTGCATCTTTTTTCCTGATAATGATATCATGAGTTATAGGGAGTTTATCTCTAGCCCTATCCATGTTCGTTTAAAACAGCTATGTCCAACCCGCGGCCCAGTCGAAGGTTTTGTGCGGCCCATTTTAAGTTTTAACTGCAGTGATAAGTACCCTACATACTGACAACCACTCCTTATTTTTATAATCTTCAATTTGCCATTTTTCATGCAGGCAGTTTTCAGTACCACTTTAACCAGGGGCATTTAACGAGCGGGGCACAATTCCCCGGGTGCCCTGTCACTACGGGGGCGCCGAATGACTACAGGATCGCCGAAAAGTCATAACAATGTCACAAGCACTTTCTTCAATACACCACATTTACTTCCAAAATATCTCAGGTTCGAACATGGGGGCGCCAAACTTGCTTCTTGCTCCGGGCGCCATCTAACCTCGTTACGCCCCTGACTTTAACACGTCTGTTACCATTGCAGTTAAGATTCGAACGCATTCAGTATATTAGCTTAAGCTGAATTTAGTTTGCCAAGATCAAAGTAAGTCATTCAATGTGCGACCCACACTAATATGCCACTCATTATGCGGCTCTGGTTAAGATAGTGGCATATTTTTTTGCTCAATAAGCCATTTGGGTTGGACATAGCTGGTTTAAAAAGGAACTTGTTGACACTCTGGCCTAGCACTTTTAAACACCGGTGAATAAACAAAATAACTTAAATGTTAAATATTACAAAATTCCCAAAAAGCATCGCGGGCTGCACAAAATGCCCTCGCGGGCAACATGCGGAGACCCCAGAATTCATTCCAGGTATTTATTTGTTACGATTAAGCATGCATTGTGCCGGTTCAATCACAATCATGTGGAGTGTTAACGTTTTCATCAATTATTTCATATTAGCTTGCCGGCGAAAAAAAACAGTTTGGTCAAGTAATCATAGTCTGACCTGTAAATAGTCTTGAAAGTGTTTCAACTTTCATCTGATGTTAAACCCTATCCTACAGTAAATTTGAAATTATTCAGCTGCAACGGGAAGACTTAGCAGCAAAATCTAACGTAAATAGGAAGAAGTTTGTTTTTTTTTGCAAGTGCTGAGGACATTGACACTGCCATCACTTACAGAGTTTGCAATCTCTTTTCTTGATAAAGCGCATGTGACTAAAATGAAACTAAACTGAATTTTTTCCCAGTCGATTGGATTTTGTTACTTAAACACCAATGGATAAAAAAAAGCTTCAACCGCTTACACTAAAATGGCTAGAGCAGCGGTTCCCAAACATTTTTTGAGCGCTCCCAAAACCTGAGTTTGGTGAACACGCCTCAAACAACGACCCAATCCTTAAACAACGTATGAAAAAATAATGATTGTCGGCCTATTGGGGATTTCTGGCAGTAATTTGTTAAGTTTGTTTTTAATGTCAGCATTCCACTCTTTTCTCAGTAAGTGCTTATGCTACAGACAAAGACAAGCAATGGTAACGTTGAAAATACACAGCTCCAGTTTGGATCGCCTCGGCATGGCCCATTTTTTGGCACTTCGCCACTGTTATTTCGGTTTCGACACACACTTTGGAAGCCACTGGGCTAGATCAACTAGCCGACCGTTGTGTTAAGCTGCGGCGACAGCCGACAAGTATTATTAACTTCACTCCAGAGCCGTGGTGAGAATTGATTGTGGCTTCGTTTCCGCAAATACACAGCCATTTTCACATTGTGTGTAGAGAGGGTTGGTGAAACACGCAAGTTTGTTAACTTTTGCATTTCAGAAACGTTTAATGAAATAAAATCCAAACGTTTTTCAAACGCGTAGAGGTATTCTAGCTTTTACGTTATCAGCTGGATACGTCAATCAGTCGCTCAAAAATTGGATAAGATCCATGTGTTTTATGCGCGCAAGTTTTGTAGACCAACTTCGGAGTCCGTGTTTTTGCTACTCGGCTTGGATTGAATACGTGCTGGTGTGCATCAGAAGTGGGTAAATATAGAAAACGCAATCATAATGACGGTCACATTTGATGTGACTTCTTGCTCAACTGCAATACAGGTTGCAAAAAGCATACTGCAAATCTTGCTCTTAAACCGTCGAGATTTTCACCATCGGTCTTGCATGAACGTTTTATAAGCAAATGGTGGCTTTCATCCAAAATAGAAACGTGGAAGTTTACTAAAAACAAACTTGAAAAACTTGTCGATTCAATGAAGATTGACTTCTATTTGCCGGCTTAAATCTGAACATAATTATGCAGAATAACAGCGCCAGAAAATGCACCTTTTGTGGATGATGCTTTAAAAACAAGGGGTATTATATATTTAAATGCTGAGACTTCGTTGTTGTTTGCCCCCCTATCAAAATTTCTGGCTACGTGCCTGCTATAGGTCCGCCAGGGGACCTTAACTTATTCTTCCGTCGCCTGTAACGTGACACTAAGGCATGACAAGAGCGCACTAGGCTGCCCTACACTTTCTAGTGACGTACTAAACCTACAGTAAACCAGGGGTCACCAACATGGTGCCTGCGGGCACCAGGTCGCCCGTACGGACCATGTGGGTCGCCCACGGGCCTGTTCTAACAGCAGCATAAACATGATCAGTGTCTTCGCATTGACAAATATCTTTAATTTTTATTATTAATGATAACATAATGTGAAGACAAATCGTGAAAATTTTTATTTCATAAGTCTGCGTATCAAACTGGTAGCCCTTCGCATGAATCTGTACCAAGAAGCAGCTCTGAGTTTTAAAAAGTTTAGTGACCCCTGCCCTAAACCCTAACGTGAGCCTTATCGCCAATCCTAAACCAAGGGGTCACAAACTTGGGTACATGTACCCCTAGGGATAGATTCTCCTATCTGGAAGTGTACATTTAAGGTTAGCAATAGAAAGGAAAAATTATGTTTACATATTATTCATTTCGAAATACTCGTATTTATACGTAGATCTACATCCGTGAATATTTTCAAAATCATTGTATGCTTATATTGGTAAATATATTTTTCTTTTCCTCAGCCTTTTTTTATAAGAAATTTTAGGGATAAATGTTCATATAACGAAATGCTGAAGGGGTACATCGCCAGAGAAAGTTTGGGAATATTTGTCCTAAACCTAAACCTCGGCGACATACTATAAATAAAAGTGTCTGTTGCTCTGCTTGATTCATAACATGGTTCACTGATTTGCGTGGAAACAAGTGAAACGGAACGTTGGCATAACGGTAAAATGGAGAGAACAGCAGCAACAAAGCTCTTTGTTAGGTTTTGAAACTTTGCAAAAAAAAAATTTTCGGCGAGCAGACTGCAGCGGCCCGGAATGACGTCACCGCTAAAACAATTGTTAGCGGCCTGTTTCAAAACCTTTAGCGGACTGCCTGAAGACTGGACAGTTGGCGGCACGTGCCATCTCTAATCTACAAGCGTTTATACAAACAAGCATTGCTTGTGGTCTAGTAGCCTATTCCACGTTGAACCAATGACACATATCAACTGTATGCTACTTAGACTATTTTAACTATATGGTGTGAAATTCAATGCTATCTGACAACACGTTTTAATTCCTGGCATGCATTATGCAATTTCCGCTTACCATACCAACAGCCATCATTTGAAATAAAAATCTAAAGCAAACATTATTGCACATCGTTGATAGAATGGAAGGAAACCGCCGTAAAAGAAACAAGGTTAGCGATGATTTCCTATAGGCCACAGCAAAACCTGCGACCGTACGGCCGCATACTGCCTTCGATAAAAATTTATGCGGCCGTGCACAAGCAGTTTAAAGTATAAGTTATGGTAACTGCGCAAAGTATAAGATATGGTGGCTAAAGCTCGTCGTCTGCTTTATGAGAATACTTAGTAGAAAGACAGTCAAACAGACGCGTGGAAACAGGCTGTGTTCAGTGTGTGGAAGTAGAACAGAAACAAAATAAATATCTTGAACTCTCTGGCGGCCGTAATTAATAAAAATAAACGTAATGCGGCCGGCAATAGCAAAAAGGCTGTGCAGCTCTGATTTATTAGATAAAAAACTGTCCTAACGAGAACATAAAACATATAAATTCAAAACGTGGCTGATTGCCAAATTTCAGTGGAACAAACTTCGTTAGCGGAATTGGGCTCAGCAAAGAAAAAAATTTCATGCAATTTTTGTTTCTTGAAAATTTTATTTGAAAATATTTTTTCAGTTAGAAACAATTTTTCAATTAAAAAAATTTTTTCAAAACAGTTTTTTTCATTAAATTTTTATGACAAAAATTGTTTGCGAAAGAAAATTTTACAGTGATTCTTTTAACGTAACAAACTTTCTACATGGCGCAAACGGGCCACCATACAGGTCTGCATATCCTAAAGAAAAACAATCATGTCTGAATGTTATTCACTAATATGTGCGGTCTGAAGGTCGCGTGGTCAAAATAAATCCGGTCGTACTTATTTTCCAGTTTAATTTGATGCAAGCGGTTGATGGAAGAACATTATGCCAGCTTTCTATAAGCTGCACTGCACCGAAAATGATTAGCTGTTAGGTTGCATGAAACGATTGATGTGTGCGGTGATGTCGTGGAAGACCAGATTTAATAAAACCCCTGAACTGACTTGGATTCTTTTCTAGTTCACACGAGCAATGCACGTATAGTCAACAAAAACACATATTAACGTGACATTTTTATAATAATGGCAAATCACTAAAAATCATCACTGATTCATGGTTGGAACGACACTTGATCCATAGGAGTTGGTTTCAGAACATGCCTTACTGCATGGTGGCGTGCGAGAGTTCTCCATTGCTTGGAAACTTACGATACGTGGTCTTAAAAAGGCGCCCCTGGGCCCCATATTTGTTCATGTTTCATCAAAAAAGGGGCCTCTAAATTTTAAACATGCTATACAGAAACTTTATTTTCTGAAAGCAAGTTACATTTTTCATTTTGTTTGGGAATTTACTTCTGCGTAAAAGTCCATTTCGCATTGTAAATTGTTTGAAGTCACTTGATTTCAAAATGTTATTTGTTTACTGTACACATTAAAGTTGTTGAGGTGCCCCGTTGGCACATTTGCACATACTTTTTACTTTATTTTGAAAAACATATGACTTGCTTCAGAGGTTATTAAATGTGGGTCTAGTGTTTCATAAGCTTTCTAATAAAACAATGCAATAACTAAGTGCGAAATTCACGGCATCTCTGAAAAAGGGAGGGACCCGAGGCGACTGCCTCCCCTAATATCCACCCCTGGCTACAAGCCATCACAGCGCTACAGATCAAGTAACGGAACGCAACTTTTCAAAACCTGCTTTCCGCAGTGTGAATGGGCAAAACTTCGTTGCGCAATCCATTGTTGTTTCACAAACTTGTTGCGCAAGATCGCGTTGACTGAGGCTATTTGCACAATGTGTTTGTTCTGCCAGTCTTAAACAATGAAGCCCATTTTAGGAGTGAAATTGTGGGACGTACAGTGCAGGTTTCTCCCTTTTTCTTCTGTGTACGCATTCCAGAAGATCTGAATTGGGGAGTGAGCGTCTCGAGTAGACCTACTTAAAATTTCTGACAGCGTCAAGCAGCTGTGAAAAGAAATGTTTTAAGATCATTCGTAATGAATGTTGGCACTTGGCAAGGACGTTGCCATAAAGCGATTCATTTGAAAGAGCTAATCTACAGAAATGGTAACTTTCAAATTAATACCCAAGTTACTTGAAGAGGTTGGCTGAGTGGTATTTTTTCCGCGTTACGCTACACACTCCAGACCGTAAATTGTCTGCTTGGATGCGTAAATTGTCTGCTTGAAAGGGTTATGGCATTCCAGGGCAGATTTTCGTTTTAGCTGGGTTTGCACTTTTCTCTGTCATGCCCACTTAGGGAACTGAGCAATACCACGGAAAATACCAGTTTTGACCCAGCACTTATTGCGCAACTGTGTTGATCATCCAGCAGACTTTTTGCTCTCACTTAAATCTATCCACGTGTGGTTTCATCACGACTGGAAATCCAACATCAATTCGGTCCTTAACTGCAAACCTTGAGAAGAAATTTCAAGAAATGTCGAGGGATGCTCGGCGAGCTTAGCAACCAGATTTTTTTCGGTGTCCTGGCCTTTTGAACTTTACTCGAATAAACGTGCTTATTGTTTGCCGTGATAAACTGCACTCAACTCTTATGACTGTGTAAAGATAACGTCGCAGAATTAAATGGCTTCAGATGATTACATTAAATTCATTGAACTATGAAACGGATGTCATGCGTGACTCTGAAGCGAGTGGTAATAAACTCGATCGGAATTTCGAAGTGCCGGTTGGAACCATCTCACGGGCTTGAACTGTCAGCAAAATTGACGAGGTGGGCAGTACATACAATCATGAACAATCGATATGTGCAAGAGGCAGTAACTTATTAAAGAAAGTCTATCAACAAGCACGCCTATACTTCAGACGTATTGCCACAAAAAACAAAAAATTAACGTTCTCAGTAGTCAACAAAAATTCCATCCATACAAATTCTATTGTACGCTCAATATTACCATGCAAAAAGGCACAAGAAACAGCACTTTGCGCTATGTGCGCCGTCACATTCGTCCGCCGACAGCCTGACACAGAAGCCGTGAATGCCGAGGTTTCCGGCATGTATTTGTACACCTGTGTCAGACGCATTTTGTTCAGTTATTTCAACTCAAAATTTCGCAAACTTTGTGCAGTTACAACATCCGCGTGACATCACGTATCGGCTGTAAAACTGATAAATCGTCATAGCAAATCAGCACTACAGGCACGGTCCTTCGGTTGTGACGAGCGAAACAACTTAGGAACAAAACTACATCAGTGTCGCTACGCGTAAATGCAGTTTTCATAATCGCACCTGCATTGCCAGGGTGGAGTGTTTGAAGTCGTATTGTTAGCCGGGCAGAACAAATACTAGCTATGACGACTTATCAGAATGAACTGGATGTTGAAGGAAACTCTCTTTTTCGTGAAAACCACAGTTTTGTGTCGGTTACACTCCATTATCCTCGATCTGGCAGTAATTATGGTCAATGAAACAAGACAGTCTTTCTTGATCAGGATGTACATTTACTGAATACGAAATGGAATCAGAATATTTTTGTTCATTGTTGGCTTTCGCGAATGTCAGATGTACTCCACTTGGATGCGTGAGAAGAAAGCGACGGAGATATTTTCAACCCACGTTTTTGTGCACCATGCGAAAAGTAATACATTGTAGAGAAAATGTCTTCATCTTTTAAATGCTGCATGTGAAAGCTTTTGCGTCGTTCGATTTTTCCAACTGGGTTTTCGTCGAAAGTTATTCCACGACGCAGCGGTATCATCTTAAATTGTGAACTTAGTTGACAAACACAGGGCTAATATATCGTTTACAATTGTTATATGTAATCTAATAAACCAGCTATGTCCAACCGCAATGCAGTGCTGGGCCAGAAATTAAGTCACTCTCTTAATGAGGGCCTCACATTGAATGACTTGCGTTGTTCTCAGCAAACTAAAATTTAACTCAAACTGTACTAAAAGCGTGTGATTGCTATCAGCAATGATAACGACTTATTGGCACCATCTAATCACTCTATAAGCTGTGATGTCATAGGCGAGTTTAGAGTGCCAGTGGAACCACAAAATAGAACTCACTCTAGTGCAAATGGAACTAAATGGGTAGAAATCATAAAATTAAAATGAGTTTTGCACCTCAGCAGACACTGTACAAACGTGACAGAGAGGCACTGAGGAACACTGTATCAAAAACGTCAAATTCAAGATTATCAAAATAAGGACAGGTTGTCAATTGCACAAACACAACAACGAAACTTTCAATTGGACCCCACAAAACCTTCGACTATGGGCCGCATGCAGGGGCGCAACCAGCGCTTGATTTTGGGGAGGGCAATTTTCATGAAATTTCATTCGATAACGTCATCGTGCTTATTCAACCGTGGTACAAATTTTTCGCAAACGGGCACATATAATAATAATGTATTTTTGACGCAGACACGAAGTCCATAGTACAAACACACACATTCTACACAACGCTGGTTAATAAAAACACACAAAACAGAACGTTCTACAACAGCGTTGGAGGCTGAATCACCGGTGTCAAGCGAAATTTCTGACTTGCGAAATTTCTGACTTCACGCCGTATGCGCATGCACAGAGCAACATTCAACATATCAAGTACGCTGAGAAAACTGATGATTAGAGCTTAGGATTTGGTGTTTAGGTAAGTGTGTCGGGTTAGGGTTTATGTTACAGTTAGAAAAAGAAAATAATTGAAGTCTAACATTAAGTCGAATATTTTCACTGGTTTTACTTATTCCCGTCCTGTAGCTTGTTGTGGGTATATGACATCCAACCAAAAAGTTTAATTTACACAACACACATCAAAAAAGTAATCGCCAAACTTTATTCCTTCACTCTGAGAAGCAAAATAACTGACAAAAAATGATAGATCAGAAATTTCGCTTGACACCGGGCTGCAGAAACTTACTTAACAGAGCATTTTGTAACGGCGTTGAAGGCCAAGCCTCGGGTTTACAGGCGCATTCTTAACACTATTTGTTCACTTGGTACAACACTACTGCAGAGTGGGACGCTAATTCCTAAACTGGTCAAGCCCAGGTAAAGTACGAATGCATTGTGACACGCACACCCTCAAACGAACAAAAACTGCAGTGTCCGAGCACTGAGTCGCAAAGTAAAATGCGGTTGTAGTGTTCAAAGAATAAGGAAGAGTATATTGTCGGACTGCATCAAAGCAGGCAGCCATGACGTTATTAGACCTTCTGCATCTTTCGAGAAACAAGTGCATATTTTTTCTTAATACAGCCTCAAATGTAAGAATGTTAGATTGAACCTGATGAGTCATGACCA
>JGI24159J19872_10012843_pt1 | contig 10909 bp, 6 predicted proteins | sample Ectturendosymbi4_FD_19872 | JGI IMG/M metagenome (IMG submission 19872)
GCAGTTCCTTCTGTTACTCATTTTTTTCTTCTGTTACTCATATTTTTTTTTCTGTTACTCATTTTTTTTTTCTGTTACTCATTTTTTCGTTTCGTGGCAGTTGCCACCAGGTTTAATTTGAAGTAAATGAAGTCTCGACTGGCGATTGTCTTCATTTCGTTTTCTTGCCGACGTTTCCTCCACCTATTCGAGTTATTTTGCGTTAAGAAAGCAGCAAGTTATTTAGGGTTTAAGAATTGTTTTCATTAGGAATCCCGAAAAATAAAACCCGCTGTAACTGAACCTGCAAGTACTTTTGAAGTATCACTACAATTGATGACGTATGCAGGAGTAGCGTTTGCTCTCGGCTCTTGTTTTTTCCTGTTTTTTCAACTCAAGCCAGTGTTCACATTTGGAGGGCCTCACCGCTTACAACGATGATCGACAAGATTTGATGAATGGGCTACTTAAGCGCAAGTTTGCAAATATAAGCACCTCCGGTTTTTGATGGAGTAGATGAGCTTCATTTTGAGCGGAAGAATCCTGAGATATTTGCTGCCTCAGTTAATTTGCGGCTGTTTGAAGAATGTTGCTTCTGAGGATAGCTGCGCGGTGGAAAGACCACCACTGTCGATTGTTGTCCAAGAAAAAAGGAAAACCTTCTTGTATATGCAAAACTTCAAAATGTTTGGGCTAACACACAAAGGTTCATCTCCTTTACCGGTTTTAAAATTTAATGATTCGTCCTTTCGGTTACCTGAAACTTAACGTGAAATGTTGCTTTTTCTTCTTTGGGAACCTTTTCTATTGTGACGTGATTGTTGTTAGGATCTGTTGTTTAAATGTGATGCGCTGGATTTCTATGCAATTTTTTAATGTTTATGCCACATCACATTTAATTAGCAGCTAAAAGTAGGTTTTTCCTGAGTGGGTATGTGCCGTGAAAAGGACTGTTGGCTGCTGTCAAAAATTTACCCTCGTCAAATTGTTCTAAATTGCGCACGGTGAACAAGATGATTGTGAAATAATCAGTTTCGTAATTACAGCATGTTAGTCACTGGAAGCAGTATTGGACAGCAAAAAGTATGATAATCAAATAAGCATTGCATTGCATCAAGTACTCACTATCTTTGATAATATGATTGTTGAATGAAACAGATGATTCATGACATACATCACAATTACTATAATCATTTTATGATTTTGCGAACCATCATACTCAGTTGCCACTCTGAGTAATTTGTCCTGCCGATGATGCTTGGCCGATGTGGAGCAAGACAGCTTTCAATCAATTAGAGAGCACACCCATTTTAATATCGATCCCAAATTCAAGTCTTATCAAGAAATGGACGAACTGGAATTAAAGCCCACCTTTGAATCAAAATTGCCACATATTGCACGCAAGGCATCAAAAAGTGATACAGCCACGCAATGATGAAGAACTGAAATTGACTTCAATAAAAAATACAGCAAGACAGAGAAACTTTCTCCAGAAGCAGTAAAATTTACCCTATTAACTATACTAAGCAATTGCACCAGTTTAAATTTGGTAGTTCAAGTTCCAGTTGTGTGTCTGCTTCTGTAGTTTGTGGTTCAAGTCTCAGACAACAGGTTGCAGGAGACCTTAGATAAACTTCGAGTCCTGTGAAAAGCGCGTAAGAGTCTTAGTCCGAATTCCAAAAGTTTGGACAGGAGTAAAATTAGACTCCATGCCCGGACCTGAATCAACCCACCCACAATGGTATACTATTTTACGTGGTTTTTCCTTTGTCGAAATGTGAAGTGCAAATAAGAAACAATTTAAAAATTTTCTGTGTTTAAGAAGCAGTGGAACAATCTTTTGTATGCAGTTATTTTTTCAGGAGCAAGTAACGTTTAGCTTTTGGTTCTGCAGTAAAAGTACTGCTCCCCTGTCTTTAGATAACTTTCCCAACTGAAACAAATCACTCCTGTAAGCCTTTCTCGAACTTAATATACGCACCTGTGGTCAACGACCGTCTGTGCGATTCGCGGTCAACGTGGCCTGTGCTACACGCTTTCGTACCCTGTTTCATTAGCTTGCTGTAAACGACAACAGAAATTTTATCTTCGATGTTGGCCAAGCGATCGCTCACAACTCTTCGCCAGGAAACCGCTTCGTGTCGGGTGCTACCCAAACAAACTTGCGGTTGCCTCTGGACTGGTGAAGGATAACGTATCTTGCGTTCGGTCGAACAGCACGCTGGGTTAAGCGATTTAGCATAATGTTTTAATGTACCGTATACCCGTAAACGGCACCACAGCAAGTATCGGTGAAATTTACCTCTGCCCTTACGAAATGAATTAAGGTTCACAGTAACAACTAACTTCGAGGATAAGGTTTACGTTGACTCAGTTTAACTAGCACTGTAAAACGCTACGTTACAGCAGATCACCATTAACCGATTGTTCAGATGCTTCCTGTTGGTTCGCAATATCAAATTACTTATTGTGAAAAAGCATTTCTTTAAAACGAAAGGTTTCGTTTTTGGTGCTATTAAAAAGATTAAATTATTACCGGAATCTTCCTGTAAAGCGACTGACAAGAAACATGTGTGCTTACAGTGTTATCTTTGCTTTGAGCAGAGGGCATTGAAAGTGAGCCAGCATGCGGAAAAGACCTTGGACAGTTTCTGCAGATGGGCGAAACGAATGAACCCGAGGAGTGATAATCATCCTAATCACCACGACGTGGCAGTCTTGCTCACCAGGTATTTTGCTGCACTGAATTATCTCTGCAACTTCAACTGGCTAATTTACAGTTAAAATATAGGTTTGTTTGCACGGCTATTTACGAGACTGCTCCAAAAAAATAGCGGTTGTCGCATTCCACAGGTTTTTGCTGTAATAGTACCCACTTGCCTCATTCTTTTCGTGCAGCAGTGGTCCATTTACCGTGGTTGTGTAAACATTTTCTTATTCAAACGTTGAGGGACAGACGATGGTAGGCTTAACGCATACATCACTTCGCACCAATATGTCAGTGATATCTGTCCTGATTTCATCATTTGGGAAAAAGGAAAGAAAACCGACGAAAATAGTCACGTGATAGCAGCAATTGTCTTGCACAAGCACACTGGCATTGTCCTTCCCGCAGATTTACATAATTTCTGCCTAATAGTTGTTTTTCAATGTTGAATCTAATCCCCTTATCAAACCAATGCAGTGAAGAAATCTTTCCATCTTGCCATACATGTGAAAATGATTTTTATGCCGCAGTTCAGCCTTTGTTGACGTTGACGATTTAATACAACCTTTTTACTTGTCATTACCCAGATGCATGAAACAGAGTGAAATTCGAAGTCTTACGAAGTAGAATGAGACACAGTGTCGCAAAAACCAATGATCTAAATGAAATCATGCTAGAGTTTTTGGTTAAAGAATTGTTTTATCATCAACAATAGTTCACTGAATTGAAATATGATTTTGTGGAACTGATTTTACCCCAAACATTAAATTTGTGTCACACGTATAGTTGTATACGATACAACTAGTAATTGCTAGATTTTGTTATCTCTGTTTGGCCGAGCATTCAAATAGGGCTTAGAAATAAAAACATTCCAAACTTATCCAAAACATTTTTCAATCAGCCAAAAAATCAGTATGCATGTGTCAGTATACTTCTACAGTACAGTTCAAGCTTACTAACGTTTTTGCCTAACTGCGTTACCGGTTATGTTGGGTTTCTTTGATTTCATTTGGTTGTTAAAGGTTTGCAGATGCATTTCACGGTTTTCGAAGGTTGCTGCTCCAGTTTAGTGGTAGATGCTCACAAGAACCACCTGTACACAGCGGAGCTTGTTTGCCAACAAGAGATGCTCCGTGTGTTTAAGCGGACAAATGCGAAGTTTCTGATTAGTCGTAGTCATGCATACTGTTCCGCCAAATTGTGTTTTTTTATGCTAGGCCGCTCTTTTGTTTAGGCGCAACATATGCAGCAAATCAAACAAGTCCTGTGAAACTCTCGGTCTGGCGCATGTTGCTGGAATGTGTCAATCACATCGCAGCTGTAACATCAACCAGGACACCGGCCTTTCTCTTGCATTTACGGTCGCACACGAACTGGGTCACAAGTAAGTTCAGATTGTTGCATGTGGAGTCGGAAGGGGGACAAGGTACCCCTAGATTTTGACATTTGATATTATCCTATTAACTTTAGTAAAAAAATATTTTTGTCTTAGTTTCGAGAATGAAATTTCACCACTGTTGCCCTCCCCTGTAAAAAAATTCTTCCAACGCCCAGGATGTTGCGACCTTCGATGCAATCATTAATTTACTGGACGTTAGCTGTGATTTTATTTGCTTAAAACACTTTCATTATAGAATCATTTCAGAATGGTTGTTTACGTCGTTTCATTGTCATGTATTTTTTAACATTCGTTGAGCAGACCTGTGCAGTTCCGACGCAGTAAATCTACAAGAAAAAGGAAGGCCTATTTTGACAAAATTGATATCGATCCCTACGTGCTTTAACGCTCAAGCAAGTTAATGTAAAATATAGTTGTAATGTTTGAAACTATTAGGGTATGTGGCAACGGTCAGTTTCTCTTCCTTATAATGGAGAAATTCATTTGGCAAGTGAGTGGTATCCCAAATGTGGCTGGACCCTATACAAATTTTCTGTACTCGATTGTGAAAAGTTGCCATTAAAAGGTAGGTCTTAAGGTATGAAATGTCAGTTAGCCCCATGAAAGCAGAGCATAGTTTTCTTCAGTAATGACCGTCAAAGTTAGGTGGCGAGGTGCAACTTCGTACGAGCATCTTGATACGAAGGCTGGTGTTGCATTTCATGCCATCAGTCAAGTTGGCGTGCGCGCGGAGCCCGGCGTAACGGAAACAACATGCCGGATTATTCCCGGCATGCCGGTCTCACACGTCAAGGTCGGTCTATTATATCATCGACACTGACTTTTTCATGAAAGGCGAGCGCGAAATATGCGCGGCTCAGCGACATTAGGATCGGCGACCGGGGTTGTGATCATAGTAGGCACGTGTTATTTCGCCGTCATGAAAGTTTTTACGCGCCATGTGTAATTTGAGGCGCCCACCGCCATGACCGGAGAAACACGACGCCTGGCGAGACTTTGAAGATCATGATTCTCAAAGTTCACCTGTACTTAAACTTTGACTGAGGCTTTATGTTGTGTTAAGTAGGAGAAGCACTGTCCAAAGACACCGGAACGAACGCCAGGCTGTAAGAGGCAGTGGTGAGGTTGTGCGTCGTTTAGCTCTCCATCACTGTTTCATTAATATTAACATTTGATGAATAATAACCTGAAGAATGTGAAACTGTTTCAAACCAAATATCAGGTTTTCAGCCCCAGAATGTTGTGTTTTAAAACTATAGTTTGTTTAGTTGTCTTTTTCTTTCAGTCATTTTCTGCCTATACATAAACTGAATTTTGGCATATAGTGGGATATATGTACAGCATTATGTGCACTTTCCACATTGATAGCAATTTAATGAATGACCTGTGCCCTTGGTTTGGTGTTCATGAAGTTGCAATACGTCAGAGTTTCACGCCTGGTGAGCAGCGACCTACCATTAAATGCGCCTACAGTTTCTTCAAGCGTATTCCCGCAGACTTCTTTTTTTAGACCAACAACGTGTTGGTTCTTTATTTCAGAAAAGGAGAAAGTCATACACAAGAACGTGTTAATAGCTGAGGCGTAAACGCTAAAACCCTTGTTGTATACAGCAGCAAATTCCAGTTCTATTACACCTGTATAAGCCGCTTCACCTTTGTCTTGCTTGTCTATCTTCTCCAGTGTTAGCGGAGTCAGACACGTTTAGGCTTACACGGTGCCAAAAGTGTGGGGGGTTTGCGCTTGACCTGATCACTTACACGGCACTCAAGAAATTAAAGCCGGAAAACGAGTCAAAGAGGGTCTTTTCTGCAAGTCCTTCGATCTTCGCTGACTTGTCAGTTCCATTCGCACAGAACATTTCCAGTAGCACGTCGTCGATTGACAAATTGTGAGTCAAAAAATCCGACGGAGAGTGGTAAGTGCAGCACTTATCTCTGCGATGTCAGCGCTGTTAGGTCTGAAGCACTTCTCGTAGTCACGTCTTGCAGCTAATGTTTAACAAATCTTCTTGAATTTGTGGTTCACAACCTAAATATGTGGTTGACAACATGACAGATCGATTTTTGCAGCAGGTTGCTAAGATTTGACATACTTTGGGTTCGTGATGACAAAACCAACCGCAACGTTAAAATTTGGCGGGCGCTGCAGACTTGAATTTCTGAACATCAAAAACAGTGTACTTGCGAAACGAATAAACTTTGATAAAAAACAATTCGATTACCGAAATCAAAGCTTTTTTTCAACTGTACTCTTGTAACATCGAACGCTTACTCTACACTTGTCGCTTATGACAAACAAAGGGACTTAGCTTCGTTTGAAGTCTATAAGGTATAAACCATTACCTAGAAAATCACTAGGGTCATTTTGTGCAAGTTACTGCACAATATTATCCAAGACTAAGAATACAATTTGGGCTTGTTTGCAACCTGTAAATGTAAGGCTGGGACGGATATTTCTGTGCGTTCACAAAACCAGTTTATGTGTAGGCGATATAAGAAAAGTCGCTTCTTCAGAAACATTTTTACGCACACTGAATTTGTGAAAGCGAATGTGGAACACCAAAATCACCTGTTAATCTTAACGCCACGCTCAGTTTATTTGGCCAGCATATCTTGCTTCTCAATACTGGCTGCAGTTTTCTCTTTTTAGTGTGTAGATGAAGTATTTCCATACTGCTACAAGCAGTTATGCAAAGAAAGCTCGCCACGCATGCAGACTAAGAGTTGACGAATAAAAAGAGCGAGAAAAGTCAATTTATTTGTTTCTTTTTTTCCAATTACCACTAAAATTGGCGAAATGCGAGACGGCATGTAAGAGACGTACGTTTTTTTGAGAGCTTTATCCGAACAAGCCATAGGTTCTGCAAATGCACCTTTCTAAGTACAACAACACATAAAACCGGCTCGTATAAAAAACGGGCGTGTTGAAAAATAGCACTAACAAACTTTACGAGATGCATTCGTTTGTTTTCTGTTTGGCCGATCAGCTTTGCAATGCACCACGATGGGCAGATGAACGAGTGTGAGCCAGATGAGAGGCACCCTCAAATCATGGCGCCCCATCTGACATCCAACAGCATGCCGATGCTGTGGAGCCCGTGCAGTCGTCGATATATCACCAGATTTCTCGAGTATGTTGTTCTTTTCATATTCTGCTTACCAAACACACTTTCTTGAGTTTGGATCTTATGCTTAAATTGCTTTAATCATAACTCACGCTTTGTTTTCTGGTTGTCATTTTTGTTGTACTCGGTGTCAACTCGCGATTTTACAATATACTGTAGTTTTAATTTTTTGGCTTGAAGTGTATTTGGGCACCGTTTGGAAACATGACTGCTCCATTTTTGCAGAAGATGTTCGTTGATACTAAAGCGGAAGCATTTCTGTTGATAAAATGAGATCGTTTTGCTCTCACTAAGGCATAATGACATCGTCTGCTATGAATTGTTTGTGTGAAACAAAAATAGTGTAATCCGTGAAGTCAGTGCTCATCAGCGCTGACTTTTATAAAAAAAAAAGTGCAAAGCTTGCCCAGCACACGAGCAAACTCAATTTAGATTGCAAATGGCGACGAACCAGGGTTATGGGAGCAAGGCTGTTTTTTGATAAATTAACCGTTCTTGAAAGTAATTTCCGACAAAGAACATGAGCTCGTTTGCTGTTTGATATTTTTCGTAATTTTTTTAAAAATTTGACAGCAGCAGTTGGTCACTTGCTCTACCCTGCATCGTCAACAAACGTATTTTGCATTTCAGCCGAAACTGGGGTTTCTGCTTGATGGACGAGCCGTCGTCGGAGCGAGACCATTACGACCTCCCTGCTGACTCGCCCGGTGTTTTGTACGACGCCGATCACCAGTGCCGGTTGATTTTCGGACCGCGGTCACGCCACTGCCGCGGCGTCGACGTTAGTTTCGCAGTGTGCTTGGTTTCCTTTTAAGCCCATACGATGTAGATTAGCGCTTTTCATTGTGAGTTGGCTGTGTTTGCAAAAAAATCGTTTGCTTTGAGCCAAGTTCTGCATTCGCTCAACTTCCCTTGATAAGCTTTATGCAGTTGCCTGTTGCTTTCGCGAAACATTTAGACAAGCATTATGACGTGTTCTGAACGCGGCATTTCGCTATGCATTTGCGGCACAGTGGGTGGTCCACAGGCTTCAGCGCGAAAAAAAGATATTTAACAAAGGCACGAACCTTCCATTTGTTTCTCCTGTATTTGTAAACTTACGGTAAAGATTTGTTTGGCTGCCTAATGGAAAGACTAACCTCAGCAGCTTCAGTTTATGCAACTTATGACCAGGCCCGTAACCAGGGGGGGTTCTTAACCAGGGGGAACGAAGCCTCCCCTAGAAAAGTTTCGCCTCACCCCTGGAAAAATGTGTTGGGCATAGTTTAAAAATACTGGACATAGTTCAAAAAATGTTGGCCCCTCTCGGAAAATTCTTCGTCCCTCCTGGTGTCCCAAGCTGGTTACGGGCCTGCTGATGACTCAGGCTTTTTGTGAAGTAAGTGAAGCCTGGTTTTGAGAAATAAATACATTTCGTATCGAACTTTGCAAATACATTAAAACTTGACGTACCTACATTTCAGACCATAAGAAGCCAATTGAAGTATTGTGACTGATTGCCCACAGTGCTCTCAAACGAAAATTCAAATGCATCCACAAGCTTAGACAAGGTGCTTTTTCTTGACAAAAAAAAACAAACAAACAAACCGATGCTTATACTGTAGCTACAACCCACCTCTGCCATTAAGCAGGCCCGGAATGATCGTCAACTCGCTTGTCCGTGCTGTGGATTTTTACTTCTGTAACGTTCATGCCAACTGTTTCTGTCAATTTCGTGTCCTTCGCAGGACATGTGCAACCGCCTGTGGTGTCTACATCGTGGAAGCTGCCGTTCCCGTTTGCATGCTGCCGTAGCTGGAACCAAGTGTGGAAGAGGAAGGGTGAGCTTGATGGTGCTGCGATCGGTGTAATTAATTATCCGTGTTTTTCTTGGGCGAACACGGGCAAAGAAATAACTGTCAGATGCACCTACAAACGTTTCTGAAGAGGGAAAGTAGGGCTCTGAAGTGTCAACAACGACTCAAGCAAGTGATGGATCTTGCACCATCACTCTATCTTAGCTGCGGCAAATGTTGTTGAGAGATTTATGAACAACGCGTTCAGGTTTAGGACTTCTTTTGGAAATCAACCCGATTTGCACCATTTGATTTTCATCAAGTGGTTTTCATATTTTAGTGGATTTAAGTCCGAAAATACAGTTCGCTTGCGATCTTATCCCAACGATCAAGTTTTATTACCGCATTTAAGGAACCAGAATGACATTTGTGATGCAGTTTTTGTAACAAACAGCTGTTGAGAGACGAAAAGATTGGACGAGTTTAAAAGCAGTTGTGCGCAGAAACGCATCGCGAATGGTGTTGAAGGACATGCGGCTGTTGGGAGGATTTGCGCTATCCGCTGACAGCACAGTACCAAAGAACGCTCAAAGCTCCCAACTAAACGTTTGTCTTTTNTCAGTGGTGTTTTCGGGGNAAATGCGTGTTGGTCGGCGAGTGGCCGTCACCGGTGGATGGCGCCTGGTCTGGGTGGAGCTCCTGGAGCCGCTGCTCCCGTACCTGTGGAGTTGGAATCACGTTCTCCGCGAGGTACTGCGACAATCCGGCACCGAGACACGGAGGGAGGTACTGCCTGGGTGAGCGGAGGCGGCAAAGAACGTGTAATACGTGGGTACGTTGCATTTCGTTTAGAGCAATGGTGCTCAACCTTTTTTGACCCACGGACCGTCTTCATAGGCGTAGACCAGGGCCGCAACCAACTAATATTTTCGGGGGGGGGGAAATGATGTAACTTGTTGCTGCACCTAACAAATACATACGTTTGTGAAAATTTCGGGGGGTAATTGCCTGACTGCCCCCCTCTGGTTGCGGGCCTGGCGTAGCCAGTGGGGGCGAAGGGGCCATGCCCCCGCAAATTTTTAGCACACGTAATAATTTTGTGCTTTGAGAAGAGGCGTCCCAAACAAAAATAGTCTTGCTCGCCTAAAGTCAAACATTTTGTCCCCCCCAAAATTTTTTGCTCCCCCATAATTTTGGGCTGGCTGCGCCACTGAGTCCGTCTTTTTCAAAAAAATATCCGATGGACCTCTTCGCTATGCTGACACCTCATGAACCACCAGTCGAAACTGTAATACACATAGGTCAGTAAACTCAAGGGATTTGTTCACTGTTAGGATCCTTGACAAAATAATAATCAATCAACTAAATATGGAACTCTCTGTGGACCACTAGGAATTCCAGGTGTTCCACCTGGACCAAGTTGAAAATCACTAGTTTAGAGCATCATGTTGGTTTATCCGACTGGTACCAAAACCTTTCTGCTTCTCATGCTTAAAAACAAGAAGTTTCATGCCGCTTTAGACACTTGATCACAATTACTGCAAGCTATCGCAAAGGGTTTAACTTCTTTTTTTCAAAAACGTATTAGCGTTCATTCCAAGAAAAGAAATGGTGCGTTAAAGCTTAAATGTAACGCTACAGTGGGTAGTAACGACCTCCTAACAACAATGTGCATAAAATGCTATCTTCGAAAAGTCAATATTTTGTTACGATACCCTACAATAATCTTTTCAATGCCTAGCTTGTGTTCTTTCGCTTGTGAATTATTTTAATCAGTCATCGTCTCTTGCGAAATCGAATCGCTTGTATCAATGGCATTACATCTTTGTCATTATTAGGGCAAGTTTTTGCAACTTTTGCAACTTTTTTTTACAGCTTCCAACAGCTTCCTAAATACTCAAGATATATATAATTCAATGTTTTG
>JGI24159J19872_10012844_pt1 | contig 10908 bp, 2 predicted proteins | sample Ectturendosymbi4_FD_19872 | JGI IMG/M metagenome (IMG submission 19872)
GGTTACCCATGACCACAGTGAAAATCTGCGTTGAAAAAATTTTCACATATTCATTATGATATGGCAAGTTTACCATATAAAATTCATGAATGGTTCTCAATATTTTCATAGAGAAAAATTTGATAAAACTTTGTGCAAAAACTACAAATTTTGTGTAATACAGAGGTCTTAATATTCACTATTTTTCATTATACCATTGTTATTCAAGCCAGCATTGTTACTTCACAAATTCATTATTAAATTCTAGAATTATATTGTGTCTTGTGCAAAGTCAATTGTTTGTTGAAGTGGAATGAAACTGAAAAATTTTGTTTCATTTCACTCAACACTTTACGGCCGATCTCCGAATANATCGTACCTGGATTTCAGCCTAAAACCAGCAGTTTTCCATTGCCTTACCAACGCTATAGCTCCTCCGCCGATTNCACTAGAGAGCTGTTCAAGGGCTCAAATGGATTGGCAGTCTTCTAGTCTGCACTCGAAAAAAAAGTTTTGGTTGGGGGTTGCGGATTTTTTGTGAGTGACGTCATAAGTAAGTAGTTTTTGTGTCATTTGGCTCATGTTGCCTGGCCCAGGGCTCAACCGCTAGGCCAACGTATTGCGCTGAAGTTTTCGTTGGAAACTAGGCTCGAATCGTGTATTTTGAGCCTTTGATCGACTTTAAAAAAATTTTTTTTTGAAATTAAATACATCGTTTTGGTTTCATGATCTAAAGTAATAAAAATATTTGTCTAATTAGCTGATTAGATAATTAATTAATTTGTTTATTTTATATCATAACTGTTGAACCAGAAATGCTAGATAGTCGATCAAAGGCTTAAAAGACTCAGACTCGAGCCTAGTTTCCAATGCAAACTTCAGCGAAATACTTTGGCCTAGAGGTTGGGCCCCAGGCCAGGCAACATGAGCCAAATGACACAAAAACTACTTCACTTACGACATCACTCAGAAAAAATTCGCAACCCCGTACGAAAAAATTTTTTTCGAGTGCAGACTAGAAGACTGGATGATCCGTTTGAGCCCTTGAACAGCTCTCTAGTGCAATCGGCGGAGGAGCTATGGCGTTAGTAAGGCAATGGAAAACTGCTGGTTTTAGGCTGAAATCCAGGTACGATATATTCGCAGGCCGCCAAAGTCTTAAGTGAAATGAAACAAAATTTTTCAGTTTCATTCCACTTCAACAAGCAATTGACTTTGCACAAGACACAGTAGAATTCCAGAATTTAATAATGAATTTGTGAAGTAACAATGCTGACTTGAATAACAATGGTATAATGAAAAATAGTGAATATTAAGACCTCTGTATTACACAAAATTTGTAGTTTTTGCACAAAGTTTTATCAAATTTTTTCTCTATGAAAACATTGAGAACCATTCATGAATTTTATATGGTAAACTTGCCATATCATAATGAATATGTGAAAATTTTTTCAACGCAGATTTTCACTGTGGTCATGGGTAACCGAGGCGACAAATGTACCCCACTTTTCTAGTTTTTTCATTTCGTGCCAAGTTTGGCCCAAGATATCTCACAAACCTTTCGATATTTTGCAATAAAGATTTCTAAGATCAAAGATAATTTTATCAGCAACAATTGTTCCAAATATGAGCGGAAAATATCAAGAAATAAAACCGTGGCGAGGTTTGAAAATTTTCGCAATTTGTAGCAAGAGCTAGAAACAGTCAACTCTGGGTGTCCGTGACCTTTGACCTTTAAAAGTCACAATGTAGATAATGTTATTTTTTCAATATTTGGCAAAGTTACCAGCATCCCTGAAAAATTGGGTTGTTCACTAATGTAGTTTGGCAGTAATAAGGTTTTAAACATGGCCAAATATGAACCATTTGCGTCCCCCGGCTAAACACTCCCAACTAAAAAGCTTTATAATCATGCCATTTCTTGACATATTTCATTCAAATTTTGCAGATGTTCATCATATGGGGTAATAATAATTTGAGTAAAATTTCAGGAAAATTGGCGAGGGTGACCTGACCACTTCCTGAGAATTGACACGGAATGGCCCCTCACCAAAAGATTTAAACAAACAAAAAACTTAGGAAACTAAATGTTTTAGGTGGCAATGAACCTTGCATGAAATCCTGCTAAGGTTTCGATCTTGCCGCATTGTTAAGTTTGTGTCCAACGCAGAATATAAAAAAAAATTGATTTTAGAGTTAATTATGGTCAATTTCTCCTGTAAAGTTTTTGCGGCAATGCTCTTTGACTGAAAAAAAACAATCTTTGTAAAGTGTTAAATACCGAAGTACAAATGACATGAAACAAAAAATTCAACAAACTGTCCTTTGCAATGCTGGAAATAACTCCAAAACAATGTATTACACCTATTAAAAATAGGGAAACAAACTGTCTTTCTGACTGCTTTGTTGCTATTTTCTTATCGTAACGGTTCAGCAATGTTTATTTTTGGTTTTCAATAATCTGTGCTTGCTTTTGCTTGAAACTGTGCGTTCACCTTTTGATCAAAAGAGATTTTTCCGTCACTGTGCTTTTCACTCTGAATAACAGGCAAGCCTGCACACTGTGCACAACTTGATGTCAAATACACACGTGGGCCTTAAAAAGGATTTGGTGAGGGCAGTTACAAAGCACAAAATCGAGTCCGAAAAGCGCGCAGCATGGCATTATACAGCTTGCAGCTCTTTTGCTCTTCCTAATATCAGTATTGGACAAATTTACGTAACTTCTTACCTCGCAAAGATCTAACCGTACCTCACAATAAGGTTCGTTGCAGTTACACCTATACCGCGACAACGCGTGTGACAAAGCGGTCTCATACAAAACCGCATAGTTGTTGCAAAACTGTAGCGCAGCTGAACCTTTCTTGTTATTATTGCTCAAACCTTTGTAATCTTTTGAACTCCTAAACAAAAATATTTGAGACACTAGTTACAGTAAGTTAAGTAGGGTATTGCTGCCCAGCTCTAAATACGCATGCTCTATTTTAGTGTCAGCAGTTGGTTTCAGAAAAGCCTTACCAGCTGGTCTGGTTGAATGATACAGGTATGAGTTGCTAAAAATCGTCTTGACAAAGAACAGCCTGCAGTTCATGGATGTCCAATCAAAATTTTGAAAACCACTGTTTGCACCCAATCAAGTGAATGACTTGAAGTCATGACTGACTTGAAGAAAACACAGGATGTAACGAAAAAGCTGTGTAGTACCCAAAGCCCACAAAGGTTTCATTGTTTTTTGTTTTTTTTTGTGTAAAAAATGTAAGTATTGTATCAAAACAGTTGCGGTCATTCAATTTTTATTAAATAAGATGCGCACACACAAAATAGCTCAACTTGTTAAAGTGACGGTTGTAAATTATATTATCGGAACGTGTTGGATACTGATATATTGTTGTTTCTGTCTGTGATGCACCAAATTGTACAGTTCAAAGTCAGTTTAGCGCCGGCACCTGCAGCCTATGTTTCTTCAAAGGACGCTTTACACAAGGTTTGTGCAGCGAAATCTAAATAAGGTTTCATGAATAAAAAGTTAGCATTGGGTGTTTTGTGATATCGAAGAAAACGCAAAGCAGTTAACCAAGCTCATTGTTCTGCGACGACAGATGTGATGACTACTTCTTTCGAAGAAAATGACAAAAATATTTACTAAGATTTTGGTAGTTTTTTTTTTTACTTCAAAACTTGATCATAGTTCATGAAACCAAACTCAACAGAATAATCTGTTTTCTTGCTAATCCACAGTATCCTGCGGTGTATTGGAGACTTAATACATTAATGAAGTTTGATGTCATAGCCAGGTCAGGCACTATTTGGCTTCACTAAGGCAACTGGAATTAATTTTGATGTAAAGCTAAGTGCAGGATCAGTACAAACCTTTCACGGTGCTAAATCAGACAACTGAATGTAGATTTTGTTTGAGATTCAATCCTAATGATCAAGTTCCATTCTTTTTTCTATTCTAAATTGCGCAGTTGCAGATGGGTTGGTGGTTAAATTAACAAATTAAGACTGTTGCAGGGTATTGAAAAGAGACAGCAAAATGGTAACGTTTAGGATCATTTCTAACAGACTAATAAGGACTAAAAGACGCTACTGGCTTTCTCTAGCGCAGTGGTTCTTAATTTTTCTAACCCAGGGGACCCCTATTCCTAAAGATTTTGTTTTGGGGACCCCTTGTCTGCAGTTATGTCATTAGTCAAATTGGTGGTCGTTGTTGTTTGTGCATCTGCGGTTAAAAGAAAACACCTCGGCATTCTTTCTTGGGAATCCCAAATGTTTCATCGGGGCCCCGAACCACTGCTGTAACGCAACCACCTAAGCATTCAATGTTTGCCAAACTGCGGTTGCTCACGATAAGGTTATGCTAAGCAAGCGCAACTCCAAGGCAGATTGCGAAAAATTGTGTTACTAAACACTGTAACTTTCAAAATGGAATCAACCGCGGCCATGATTATGAATTCGTTAAGTTGTTGAAGTTAATTTGTTGACTCAAGATAGCAAACCAGGAGCAACTTTTCATCCAATTACCCAGGATATATGGTTACACAAATTTGGAACCTCTTATACCAGACTTTAGTGCAAAGTGTGTTTGTGCTCCGTTGTCTGGCTTTCGATTTGAATAAACAAATGGTAAATCAGTCTTCACTTACTAGAACATTTCCTTGCATGGGAGTTGTCTTCAGTACAGGTTGCCGTCTAGTCCCGAACAGAGTGAAACGTCTCGCCCGGCTAAACGTGCTGGCAGCGACTGCAGATTTACTCATATCTCTGGCTATTCACTGACTTCGCAACACCATCACTGATGGAGATCTTTTTGTTCTAAAAATCAATCAGATAAACGACTTTCGAAAAGTGCTTACGAAAAAAAGCTGAGAGCTGCTGCACTTCTTCGAGATGCAATCACACTTTAACTGGCGAAGCCAACGTAATGAGTTTCTGTAACTAGAGTATCAAGCAAATTTTACAGATTTTGCCGTTTTGGACAATAATTCTGATCATTTTGCGAACAAAATGTATGGCTTGCTCGACGTACTCTTTCTGCTGGCGTTGTTGCATAATAGCAAGGAGTTTTCTAGACTCGCACTGCAATTTTTACAATATGAATCGAATTAGCTCCATTTAGAGATCACATATCAGCGCGTTCAAAGCTTAACCGAGAATAGTTACCATCATTACATTGTCCTGAAGCTAGAATTCCTATGTAGCAAGCCTCATACACCTCAATTACGCGTTCAGTTCCCCTGGGAAAGTCTTAATGGAACTTCGACGGCCTTCCGCATATTGGATTCTGATCCTGCCACAAGTTCACTTTTCAATGACTTTTCGAATGCTTATTGTCATCTTCAGTTTCTTGAAACTTTGATAGAACATCACCTGCTGCACCTTCCTTTGCTAAATAATTCAAAACCATTCGTATCTGGTAGCAGAGATGCGCCATCTTTCACCTCCAATGCATTCCGCTCATTAAGTCGCGCGATACGAGTAAGGATCGATCAATAAACCACCGTTTCGCACCACATAACTGCCAGTCATGACCGTCGTTGTGCGGATCAATAAACGGTCAGCTTTCTGACGGTGGCACGTGATGACTTCGCTGGAAATTTATGAAACCGAAGTCCAACCAGTTGTTGCTCAGCAAGTTTATCTGCTGAATTGCAGAACATTGTGTTTTCTATAAATTTTGCAAATGAGTGGTTGGTTGCTTGCTTTGAAGGTATCATTACTTGATTTTTTTGGTGAATAAATAGATCTCAAGTTTTTGCAAAGAGGAATTATTTCAAAACTAGGATTCCTAGATAACCGTTCGGTGTTTTTACGTGGCCGAAAAAAATTTGCATGAGCTAAGGGCGAAATTTTCAGATTTAAGAGCATATTTCAGATTGAGTCCATTCAAGCACGTTGATCATTTGTCATCGTGCTGATGATGGTAACAGTGTTTAATGAAACGCTTGCGAAATTGATTTAAGTATCGAAACAAATGAATTAATGTAATTCAAACTTGAAATTGTGCTTATCTTTTGCTTGCTACACAAATTGCATAAATAAATGGAAGCAATTTCATTAAAATTGTGATAGCGTTTAGTTGACGATTAAAACATAATAGCTCTATCTTACGTTGATACTCTGTGAGCGAATCTTTTCAAATCACATTTCAATTCTTGTATATATCAGTTGTGGAATGATGCCACAACAGAACTGCAGAAAAGAGGTCCAGAATCTGTAATGCGCCCATTTTCACAAAACAGTAGCCTGCTGATGGTAATTGTTCACTGAAATATTTCGTGTGCTGATAAATTTTTTTCGAAACACAAATTTGGTGGGTAATCATCGTTAACCGATTTACGTTTAAATTTTCCAACAAGCTTATACTGTATAACACTAGGTCGTTAAATGTAACACACAGCAAATTTTTAGGAAAAGCAAAATTTCAGCTTAAATAACCCCAAAATATGCACGGTGTCGCATACATAACAGTTCTGCAAATAATCTTCAACGTACATGCATATACCGCTGCCAAATGTTTATTCTTGTCTTTTACTCTCTGGCGCCATTTAGCAGATGTTCGTTATTAAAATCTCATATGAGTGCAACAGACATTCAAAATCAGCTCATTTGAACAATGCGATCAAACACGGTGTTTCTCAAAATTTCTTGAGTAACGATGACTGCTACGGAAAGTTTTTTCTTCGACTTGGGTTATGTTGATTAGTAGCTGAACCAGAACTTCCGATGCTCACATGCCGAAACGCAACAGCATCGTTACTGTCACATCAACAGATGCAACATTTGTATTCTTGCTGGGAATGGGAATACCTGAATAAATTTTTATTAATAGAGGAGTTCTGGAATAACTGAAATCTAATCCAAATTTTTGAATCTGTATTAGACTAACTTTTACGGATTTTTAGAGCATGAAGATCACACTGCTTGATCTTATGGCAAATCATAGCTTGTTCTTGTTGCAAGGCAACATGTTCAGCAGTTCCAAATTTCTTTGGAAAATTTGGAAGAGATGCGTTCGACTATTTTTACTTCCAACTCCATTTATTGGTGATTGATATCATTTTGGTTCCAACTATTCGGAATAAAATGATGTTTTAGTTGCGAATCTTTTTGGATCCGGATTCGAATGAATCAATATTTTAAAATCCAGTTCAGTTTTATTGTATTTGCTTTTTGTACTCTTTTCGGAGTGTCACGGCCGATCAGCTGGCGCCCATCTCCCGCTTGTTTGCGCCGTGGGCCAGGCGGCTGCTTTCGTGGTAAATGCTACACTGCATGGTGGCGAGCCAATTCAGAGCCGCGCGTGAACCGTATTTTTCCACTCACCCATCAACGCCCTGGAAAGCTCGCAAGTATTCGATATGACACGACTGGGAATCGAAACTAGCCTATCAGTTTTACTGGCGCGTGTTCAACGACCTGTACCACTTAGCCTGTTATTCTAAAATTCCCAACCCTAAATGTTGGTTCAAAAAAACAGGAAAAAACTCAAAACAAACAAACGCAAAGCTTCGGTTCAAAGTATCAAAAAAATTTCAAGTCACGTTTTGATGTAAATGACCTGGCGTGGGATCAATAGTGGAAGAAGGTAATCAATAAAATCACGTCATGATGTGTGAGTCGCACGCATTCCTTCAGATGCCGAATCAATAAAACTAAACAAGTCTTACAGCTCTTCGTGTATGTTCACCGTGAGATATTGCTTTAAAACATGAATTCTAATAATATTACCATCAACTAAATGATGACTTGATGCATAGTAAAAGACATTCGGTACTCTGAAACTACAGTAGATATTCCAAAATGGGTAAATCATGTTATACAGGGTGTTCTAAAAATTTTCGTGTCGTTTGAGATGTATATATTTGAGTAATTACAAGCTCTTAGGCGTATTACATTAAAGAGGCGTATTGTTTAGAACAGGGGTTCCCAACCTGGGGTGCATGTACCTCTGGTGGTACATTTGCTATCTCAAGGGGTACATTTACTGTACAGCCACAACAAATTAACTTTGAAATATAAAAACTTTCTATCAAAAATTCAGTGGATTTTTATCATTTCACTCAGCCTTTTTGTCAGAAGAAAATTTAGGGGTACAAGCTCATCTGTCAAATTGCTGAAGGGCTACATGGCTAGAGAAAGGTTGGGAACCCTTGGTTTAGAAGAACAAGATTTGTTCATAAAAATTTGGTTGAAGAATCAAACGTATGTGACTTTATTTTCAAAATTTGAAATGTGCGCACCGTGGACGACACGACACAATCAAGTCGGTAGTTTCAGCCCCTGCCAAACTTTCTCGATTAATCTCTTTAAATACTGGCGGCAGTCCTGATCCTTTGACCCTACTACACGAACAACCTTTTTCTTAAACGTTTTGTGCCATTTCTAAATATGCGCGGCAGCTGATGCTTTTTCTAGAGTTTTCTTGCGGATCCACGCTGTGCAGTCGTCTTCGACTGTATTCGAGCATATACACTAACACACAAAATGCTTTTTCTTTGAACTAAACGGCATTTCCGTACCTGAAAACGTAAACGCATGAAACCGAAACATGAAATTTTGAGTTGTTTCCGCACATGTTAGTAGAGTGCATAATGATAACAATTTTTTGTAACGCCCAGTGTTATGCTTTCAGTGCATAACAAAATGAACCCAGGCATGGCATTGCAAACATAGACCGTATATGGTAGCCAACCTAACGAAAAGAAGAGGGGTCACTGAAGAAAATCAACAATCAATACCACAGGCATACAAATGACTAAAGTCGCAAAAAATCCCGATTTAATTATTCATGTGCAAGTTGTAGGTAATTCAATTGGTCAAACCCTTAGGTGCTTTGCAGAGTGTATTGCATCCTGTTAATTGGCCAGTGATTAATTACATTTCTTAGAGCTCTAGCTGTATTGCTGATCGTGCGTCCAGGGCATAATACAAGGTATATTCTAAGATAACAATGGATATATTTTAAGAATAGGCCTACAATATGGATAGGCTTTGATTAACTCATAATTCTTGTTTACGAAGATTTAGTAAAAACATAACGAAAAGCCAGATACCACTGGTGCGGTAATTTCAATAAAACTGCTGTGCCTTCTCTGAAGACTTGGGTGGTTACGATGAAAAAAGAAACACAGAAATGTCGAAGGTTACGAAACTCATGGGAATGTTGGGTTTTTGTGATGCTTTAATGTGTTTTTTAATTTCATTTGAGTTTGCTAACAGTTAGCAAGCAAGCAGGCATGAGAAGTAGGTCCCTTCTTTTCCGCGTGATATTAATACTTGGTATGAAAATCTTTAGGCGTCGTACTGTTTATTTCGGAGCACTACTGAAATTCAGCCTTGTTTCTTTAACCAGTGAATTTTCGGTAATACCTGTTGAAACAAATCTGACTAGGAATATTGCGCCATTTTCATATAAGTTCTTCCATCTCTACAAGCATGAATCAACAGGTTGTTCGCATGCTCCTTTCTGAGACGCATGTTAGTAATAAAGCACAAATGTGCGCTTTTCCTTTTGGTATAGTAACTTATCATATTCCTTTTTAACAATCATATGAAAGGAAATTTTCTCGTTGAACGATGTTGCAGTTCTATAAAAAAAAAACTTGTATAAGACATTAAGACAGTGGTTCTCAAACCTGTTCGAGCCGTTACCTAAATCAAGGAAGCGATTATCTCTTAATTACCCTCAATATTTCACAGTGATCGCTCATAATATAGAACAACATTTTGGGTTTGGTTCCGCATTACCCCTCAAAGAATCGCATATTACCCTCGGAGGGCAATTTACCCCCAATCTGGGAACCACTGCACTAAAACATTTTTCTAAAGATAAATGGTTTTATGCTTTCCCTCTTTCGCAATTTCAATGCAAATCAAGGACTGCTTGTATTGGGATTGTTATTTGAAAATACTATCATGTACTTGAAAACAGACCGTAGTATTTGACTGCTTTTGTCAATGCCAGTGCTTTGCTGCAATTGACCTCGAACCTTTAAAACTGTACCCAAGACTTTAAGCGTTTGAAAATTTTTTTTGATCCAAAATAATAGGCGCATGGTTTTTCTCAGGCCAGTTTGGGGGGCAAAATACAATTTTAGGGTGGCAAGATTTTTGTTTTTGTTATGCGTTAAAAATTTTTCTGGACACCACACAATTTGGGGTGCACCGCCCCCGAATGCCCTTCTCGTGGCTACGGGCCTGTTTTTTCTGTTACACGATAGCGTATAGATCAGCTATGTCCAACCCGCGGCCCAGTCGAAGTTTTTGTGTGGCCCAGTTTAGGTTTTCACTGTAATAGGAGTAACTACATTCTGACAACCTGTCCTCATTTTGATAATCTTTAATTAGACAAATTTGATGCAGCTGTCCTCAGTGCCATTGCATCATGTCTATTACCATTGCAGTTATGATTCAAACGCTTTTAGCACATTAGCTTGAGCGAAGTTAGTTTGCGAAGATCATAGTAACCCATTCAATATGCGGCAATCATTAATATCTCATAAAATGTGCGGACCCGGTTGAGATAGTGCCTTGATTTTTGGCCCAGTAAGCCATTTCGGTTGGACATAGCTGGTACAGATATTAGTATTATCGATCGTTTTCGTTTTCATTCAACCTTTATTTAAATATTGTCTGGCGTCGATAAGTTGCAAAATGAATAGAGTAGTAAAACTGAGAAAAGGCGATTCCTGCAAAAACGTTGAACTTGCAGTAGTAATAGAGGGCGGCCAGACTGGCCATTTTACGGGTTTTGGGTGTGTTCGGGTTCGGGTACCTAGAGGTTTTCCCCAGACCCCCTACCCCGACCTATATTTTCAATATTTTCTTTGTGTTTTTGATATTTTTAATTTTTTTGATATTTTTCAATGTTTTTCATTATTTTGATAATTTTTGATATTTTTCATGTTTTTTATGTGTCCGATATTT
>JGI24159J19872_10012848_pt1 | contig 10907 bp, 8 predicted proteins | sample Ectturendosymbi4_FD_19872 | JGI IMG/M metagenome (IMG submission 19872)
ATGACACCTTCGCTATATTTGGTCTACTTACTTTTCATCAAAAATCGTATGATATTAGAGTAAAGTAACTTTGTTAGTGCTCAAACTGCTCAGTGAGCTTTGTATTTTGAGTGCAGTTTTTGTGATAAACTTTAGTTGAAGGAAAGTATATTTTTTCATTCTTGAATACCGGGTCATGCACACCCGATGTTAGTGTTAGTGTGACAAAAACTGAAGATTAGTATTCCAGGGCGAGGTGCTATTGTAAAACAATCTCTGCACATTGCTGAAAACAAGGACCATTCCTACTATAGAATTTTGATGAGGGCGTATAAAACACGCGGTTCACTTGAATTTTCGTTGTCAACGAATTCACGCTTAAAAAATACTGTGGGCCACGCCAGGGATTTTGTTAAGGTTTAACCTTGCTGACTGCAAGATATTTTGAGGAACCGCAACTGTCTTATCTCCATGCCAAGATGATTGTAAAGCAAGGTTTTGGTGTACTTTGGTGGTAGTAGTAAAGCGAGTTTATACTGTATTTTGAGAGACCGTTGGAAAAAAACTGAGAACTGTTTGGTCTCTTAAAACATCTTTAAAAAACACTTGAGTTCCGCGTCGGCACTATACACAAGCAGCTTCGATAGAAAGTGTAAGTTTGCGTTGTTTAGTAGCGCGGGGCCCGATTAGACGAAATCGGTCAGATCGGCTTGAAACCGACCCTGCAGACAACAAACACAGTTGAGTAAGTAAAAGTTTGAGCCAGAGGGGAAAATTTAGCTGAAAGAAGCCCACTGGCCGCTGTGAAGAGTCCACTAGACAACATTCAGAAAAAATCTTGAGAAATAATGGTGAATCTGGATGTGGATGGCTATACTAAAACCTCAAATCACATGAAAATACTCCGCGGAGTATTGCTCACTTTAAATTAGCTTAATATGGTGTTGAAGTTGGAATTGTCTCCCGAAAAGTTTTTTCTATGTCCAATGCTGTCGTTGCAGTAACTTATTTTGGTAATTTTGCAGTAGTGTTCTTCATCGTTGACCAGTCAACTGTATTACGCTTCAGTAGAATATCGAGCATTTGAAACCCGAAATTCATAAAAAAAACAATGTTAATGCTTTTCTTTTTTTCCCACAAATTTACGTCTGCACAGGAAAATGTATTTTACCCAACACAATGTTTTTTCCCTTGATTAAACAAAAATCAATTTTTAAAATGTTTGTTGCAGTTGACAAACATCAACGCTTCAAATCTTTTATCAGTCAAACGACATCAATCAGACTTGAACTTTCGTCCAGCAATGCTGAAAAGACGTGTGTTAGCACTGTAATTTCTAAATTGCTGACTACTTCTTCAAACTGCGGGTTACGATGTTTACAGCTGTGTGATGGCCGTTGGATCGTCTGTAAGCCAGCACAGCATTGTATGTATAGCTTTTCATTTGAAATTAAACCAACAGTGATGTCAATATAGCTGAGTATCTGTCAATTGGACAAAAAGTCAACGGTTGACACAAGCTCACTGGATTAGTTGAGTTTTTTTTTACCGGTATCCGTCGGTGATCTCTGTTGACATGCTAGTTATCAGCGTTGTGCAAAGGTGCTTTCGACTTGGATTAAATTACCTCACTCCATTGCAAAAATTAAATTTATATAAATTACTGCTAATTACATACGTAGCCTACTCCAGCACTTACATTCACAGATCCACTCTAAATCTATATAAACAAAGCCAACACCCCTCCTCGTAATGTATCGTTATCTCTTCTGTTTCCGAAGTTTCAACTCGTTTTTAAGAAAAGATCTTAGTTTTGTTGCTACGTCTCACTAGACACTACTTTACTTCAAGTGGCCAACAGGAAGGCTATATAGCCGGAACAAAGCGAGAATTAGCTACAAATGCTGTGCTTGCCGCAGGACTATCGGATTTAAAGCACACAAAAGGGCAAATGACCTCCCCTGAAACATAACCATAACAAAAGGTGATGAAGGAGGAAACCCAGTCACCAAAAACGCCGTTCATCGCACAGTGATGCAGGGTGAAGATTTTTAAGTTTAATCGCAAATGTAATCGTCAATTACGATTAAATTGGCGATGTAGTCGAATACGATTGCATTTCATTTTTGGTCAGCTCAATCGATTACGGTTACTCAAAAAACTGTAATCGATTCTAAATGATTACGATTGACGATTACCTCATGTCTGAGTGCTACAGGATAGTAACGGACAAAGTGGTGAGAGCCCCCATAATGGAAAATTTCATCTTAATTTCGCCTAGCAACAGAGTTTCCGAGATAAATCTTATCAGAGGATACGAAGACAGATACCGGGTCCCCCTAGCTTCTTGGTCCTCATCGAAACTTTTACAACTTGCTTGAATAGTAATTAGAATACAGATAAAATAACTACCATTTTAAATTTTTAAATATAGCTACTAGCGCTGCAGGTAGATAAAGTGACCATCAGTTTGGGGTTTGGCTGGGGAAAACGTCTCGTGCGTACTTTCATTTTCCGCGGCCCCAGTACCCACGGATCCTGGGTACGATGCACCTCTTGTACACCCCTCTCGTAGGCCTTGTTTGGCAATCTCAAGACGTCGCGTGACTCTGTTCTTAGACTAACTCGTGCTCCTGCGACAACTAGATTGACTCCCTCAACTTGCAGTTACCTCCGTGGAATCATACACCACAAACGTATTCCTCACAACCAGCAAAGATCATTCGTTTGATCTTGGACTTTTTTGTTTCTGGTTCAAGTTTCAAGCAATCTCTCCAGTTTTTTAGTGCGCTTTATTGCAAAAGTGAACACTGCTCAAATTACTTTTCATATGCATTCGACATGTCTAGTGTCTAGTGCCTACGGGACATTAGCGTTGTTTCGAAAGTTTTTCAAGATTAATTCCTACTTCCGTCCTTAAGTCGCTGATGTACGCTTTCCACGTTCCACACATGGATTTATTGCGGAGTTGATGCGGTTCGTAGCAGGCAAATTAAGATTGTTTCATTTCTTTGCAATCTATCTGGTCGTTTGTTTTACTTGAAACTCAAGTCTAACTGCTAAAAGACTATATGTGATTATTTTCGAGGCTACTTTAGTGGCATTTTCCACAGCCGCTCGAAAGGATCATCAAATCTTATGTCCGTATTTGCCAACCGCATTCGAAGCTGCTACGAACACATGATCATCAAATCTTATGTCCGTATTTGCCAACCGCATTCGAAGCTGCTACGAACACATGCCTCTATTGCAGGGGTCTCAAATTCAAATTGGTGCTTGGGCCACGTAAGGGCTTATAAGGTAACCCGCGGGCCGCAGTATGACGCTGAAGCAACAATGGCGGTACCTGAACTTACTAGAAACAGTTTTTACATCTTATTTCCTGCGAAAGGTATGTGACTTCTAGGCAAATCATAGCCGTCTCTACGTTAGTATTAATTAATTCTAACCATCTAAAGAACTTGTTCACTCGTCAGCTGAGCGTTATTAAACACCGGTGAATAAATTAAATAACGTAAATGTTATTCATTTCATTCATTTTCATGCCCGCTTATCCTCTTGGCAGTGTAGCGGGGGCAGCGGCCCTAGTAGGACTTGAACTACCTCACGATCAACAGCAATTTCAGAGTTCTGCTGGCTCCACACCAAGACGGGACAAAGCAAGGTCGGACATGTAGTAACTCCACCTAGGCCTCGGAAGGCCCTTTCACGTGGATTTAGCCAGTAGGGCCTGCCTCGCCACTCTTTCGTGGGGCATTCTGGACACATGGCCGAACCAACGTAGCTGTGATCTCCCAATCCGGCGAAGTGGTTCGACATGCAGGGCTCTGCAAATCTCATAGCTGCGCGCTTTGTCGCGAAGTGTCACAGTCTCTCTGAGATAATATTCTTTCGGTCAGTACCCAAGATTTACGACCATAGGTAAAGCTCGGAACAAAGACCGATTCAATGAATAACAGCTTTATGGCGTTTGGAAGCTTCCGTTTTGTGACCACAAAGCGATAATGCTTATGCAGAGCTGCGTTAGCTAGACCAATCCGTGCATCAATCTCCTCGCTCCACCTTCCGTCACTCGTAAATACCACCCCTAGGTACTTGAACTTCTCCCCTTGCTGCAGTGTATTGCCGCTAACTTGCAGCAAACACTGCCTTCGGTTTGTAAAGCGACATAATACCTCGGAATTTGTGCTCTATTGCGTCAGATATTTTTTCGCTGAAATAAATGTAGGTTTACCACACACATTGTCTGATCAGGAGATTTGCTTGCTCTGCTGGTGTTAGTTTTCTCTTTATTGCGCATTTTTGGGACCTGTATTGCTTGGTTTGTGCTACGTGCTAAAGGTTAACAATTAGGACTAGGTACATATTTTGTTAAAATTCGCTTTTCTGATCTAATCGCTCCGGATTAGCTTTGCGTGAACTTGCTGTTTTACGACGGATTTTTTATGCCCATGTGTGCAGATTTTGGCTTGAGGTTTAGACATTCATACGAGCACACTTTCAAGACTCATATATACGAAGCTACTTTGAAGAAACGGGCTTTTAAAAGCGACCTATATCCATTACAGGACGCTACAGGCTGCTTCCGCTCGGGAAAGCATACCGCTTTCGTGTTGCTTTTGCTTTCACTGTTTCTTATGCTTCATCACTTGTGACTACCACTAAATAACACTTGCAAGTTGCAACTCTCTGGTACGCAGCGCATTGATGCGTCTCTGACAGCGATGCTCGTAATTTCTGCGGAATTCCTTGTTCGTGTGTGTTTTGCCTTCGTCTCGACGTCATTTCCGTTCCAACGACGATAAACTCACACTCATGCCACACGTCAAAGCCTGTGAACATCACTAGCTGCTGTCTCTTATGCATTTTGTATATGTTGTTACTGCGTCTTTAGTGATATTTGCTTTTTATCGCACATACATCTCCGCCATGCCGTCTCCAATCATACAGTTTCACCATCACTCTTGCTAGGTTTCGCCGAATCCATAGCTTACTTCAGCTCCCGTCTGCAAATACATTTGCCAATTCATTCCGTGCTTTGCTTTCTCTTGTGTCAGTAACCTTCCTTTTCCACACTTTTTATTTTGGGTCTTCATTCATACCAGGAGTTTCCAACCTTTTACTCTTGCACCCCTAAAAAATTTTGTTCTGACTTCGCACTCCACGATTTACAATCAAGAACTAGCTTTCGAATGTTTAGAATAGAATTACATTTTTTTAATATGCAAAGAAAATCAAACATACGCTCATCTGAATATGCTCTACAAAAATTAACCACGTTCAAAGCCTTTTCATTTTATTATTTACCTCATAAAATCAAAAGGTTGACTATAATCAATAGCAGTAGAAAACAAAAAGGCGGCAGAAGAGTAATCAATAAACCAATTTGCTGTCATTATAAACGCACGATTTACGTGCCCCTTGGAATGATGTCTCACACCACCAGGGTTACTTCTTTCAGGGTAGTTTCTTCCACATTTAATCCACAATCTCATTTTCAACGTACGAGCAAAGCACCACTGACGAGCCCTTTCATTGATGGTTTGGATGGTATTTTTTCTGCGGTCAAAGGCACACATGCTTCAACACTGTTGGGTGTGTCGGTTGGTTCATTTCCATTAAAACCTATTCTACGCAATGGTGCCACGCCTAGGGACTTTTCACTAGAACTAGTGATTTTTAGGCTCATCTAGTGATCTAATGATTTTTCACTGCAAGCTAGTGATTGTTTTCAAAGTATGTATTTGAAGAAAATCGGTTGACTGTTTTCTAACTTTTCAATTTTTCAGCCCCCTTTTAAAAGATTTTCATCCTTTTTAATCCGTAAAGAATTGATTATTTGAATTATTGCTTGAAGATTTGCACCAACAGAATGAACAAGTGTTTCTAATTTGAGTTTCTCATTGTTTGCACGTCCGTGTTGTTTCTTGTTAATTGCTGCAGTATTGGCCATGACAGTATTTTCATTTCTCAGCAGGAACACTGCAGTGCATTGGAAATAATTAATTACCTGTTAGGTTGATTGCTCTAACAACTTGCGAGTGGTGTCACTATCAGCTCTTGAATACAGCTTGAAGATTATTGTTAGTATGAGATTTTCCAGACTTCAACATCATTTATTTTAACAAACTTGCAAATGATGTAAAGGTTTTTGGGCAATAAAGTATATAAATACATCATTTTAAGAAAAACTGCGAATTTCTGCGAAAAAACTTTAAATCTAGTGATTTTTTTCAGATCTAGTGAATTTTTTTTGTGAATCTAGTGATTTATGCCGAGAACCCTCTGGCAGTACTGTTTCTACGTGTCGTAATCATTGCGCATTTCTCCTTTACGAACGCCTTCTCCCTTTCAACACGCATTCTGACTCGTTTGCAGTGCATGGAAATCACGGTAATGCAATTACGTTCTCTGTAGTATGACTCGAGTTTTCGTCTTTGACTGCGAACATCAAATGCATCCCAGTTCAGCGTTTCAACATTTAGGTAGAAGTTCCTTTTTTTTCATGTCAGCAATATTTTCACTGCAACACAGTTCTGAGCGTGCGCGACCACACACGATGGCATTACGAATGACCAACCTGTCGAATCGCCGATTCGACTACGTCGCTAGCACAGCTCTTTAGCCAGAATGTAGGCGATCTTAAAATTCAGCGAACGTATTTATCAGCTCTTACACGCTGAGTGCTTGACAGCAACGTCCCACCGGCGACCGAACCTCAAGCAGTTTCTGTTAACAGTTCTGCATATCTTTAACGTCAACGCACGCGGTCGACACCGTTGCAAAGAAGTTCGAGAAATTCTTCAACACCAAGTTCCTACGGGTCTTCCCGTCAGAAAAAAAACGGTTCTTCAACTTTCTTTTACTCTATCTTGACCATTCTGACGCATCTACTTATTTCTTGGCTATATTCCTTACGTTCTATCTTGTTATCTGCAAGGTCAATGATCGTTTTAATCCTCGTGTCTGAACTTTTCGTTATGTCGGTTTGTTTTTCTTTCGCTTTGCCATTATTGTCGCTACTACTGTATGTCATCGCTTTTGGTTTTGCGTCTTTCAATTTGCTGGACGTTTTTTCGCTGTTGAGTGCACATTGTTATTACTGTATTGTTTTTCGCGCTTGTTTTCTGTAATGGCGGTCGGTAAATTTTTTTAGCTGCAACACACGAGCCGTTTTTTCTTCAGTAGCGCAGAGATTTTTCGCTGTCGCAGCACCGAGAATTTTTCGCAGCTACATGGCAGAATCTAGTGCTTATTTCGTGTATGTTTTCATGTTTATGCAACTACAACCAAAGAAAACTATAGGTATATATGCGGATTTATGCTTTGCACGTCAGATCTCGCGAACATATTCACGCTTCTTTCTCGAAGGTGTCATTCATATAAATCGTGGGTGTATACAGTCATGGATCCGGTGAAACATTGCAACTTTCGCGAGGCTGTTTGGAAGCGCTTTTGCTTTCTTACTGGAGAATCCATTGTGAGACCGCCACCTCCGGACACAACAAACATCGAGAAGGCGATGGAACTATGCAAGGGCCTGCAGTTGCGGCGAAACAATGTATCCCACATGGCTTCCGCAAGAACTACATACAATGTTAGAACAAAAGTGAGAAACCCTGTATCGCTCCTTCTTCTGAGCCTCAGTGGGGATTGGCTCTGACGGAGATCCCTACAGTACTTTTACCGCTCGATCAGAAGAGTTAGGAGCGATGGTAAGAAACTGTCGATTCCATCGACTTCTCGCACGCCAGCCGCATGGAGTGGAGCACCATCAACAAACTCACTGGCAGGCTCTGTGCCCCATCCCAGCAAACTCCATTGTCTCACAACTCGTGAAGATCGGGGCACACAAGACCGGGAACTGCGAGTCCACCAGGCTCATATACAAGCAGCTGTCCGACTTTTGGAAGGTCCCAACACCTGAGGGAAAATGGCCCCTTCACGCCAGAGGAGCATTTCCCCCTGGCTTAAACCTCTAGTTACGCTGCACCTGATCAAAGCTTAAGGTTGCAATGCAAATAAGAGCTATGTGTAGGGCTAGCAGCAGTATCCTACAATAAAAACATAGTTGCTTCTTCTGAGCAATACAGTACTGTAGTTTTGCTGTCTTTCTGTTACGTAAAACTCTTTCGGTATTTTTAGATGAGTTTTGTTTCCATTTTAATTATCTTTAACAAATCATTCAGGTATCAGATTGCTATTGAGTACATACGCAAATTTATACTGCTTCCACCTCCCATGCTAACTAAATCAGAGATCTTGATGATCTTGTATAGCAAACAAAAGTCACTTTGCCAACTGGCAAACATAGAACTCTTCCCAAAAAGAAAATGAGTAGGGAAACACCAAGAAAATGACAAAAGCGCTTTTACGTCTGATGCTTTTGATTAGTGGTTCTTAGTATATCGGACCCTTACAGCATTTCTTTCACCTGACCCTTGCAGTATTTCCCAGCTTGATGATCACTAACTGCTCATGAGAAGGGTCTTTTTCAAGATTCAAAAGAATTAAAAATGAACGGCCACAATGTTCCAGGATAGAGTGTCCACGTTAAGCATTCGGTGCCAGAACAAAACTCGTTCAATTGTTTACAGTGCTATATTCAACCTTACTTGTTTCAATGATAGTAGCTTTTTATTTCTAAATACGTATTTCAATAAAGACAGCATAAGTGAAGTTTAAAACAGTTTCGTCGCAACGGGGCGGGACAGCATTGGTGGTCTCAACCCGCAAAATTGAAATATGAAACACTATAAATTAGTGGAAATTTTATCAAAATTTCAAAATGACAATACCCTTGCGCAAATGTAAAGCGCCCCTATTGAAGACTTTCTAGCGACGGTTCTGGTTTAAATCTCACATCCTTTCGCGCCACAGTTGCGCTGCATTCGATTCTTGGCAGTCTGAAAAAGCAACAAACACGTGAATCGTGATCCTAGCAGTTGCAACCATTTGGTGGGTTTGGCTTGACGTGTTTTGCTCGTGTGTGTGAGATTTTTACAGCAAAGTTAAAGCGTGTCGCAATGTGATCCTCACCTCACGTTGTGCTTTAACGTCTTTATTCCGCCACACATATGTGCAGTGTGTCTTTTTGGGGGGCACAGGTGAGAAAAACAAGAGTGAAACTTATAAAAAGCGTAGGCCAGAGATCCAGTCCCGTCGCTACGGGGGACTTTGGTGGGCTTAGCCCTCCAAACAACGCTTCAAGCCCCCCAAATTGAAATATGAAACACTGTAAATTATTGGAGTTTTGGTAAATTTCAGAATGCCAAGCACCCACGCACAAAGATAGAGTCCCCCTATTGAAGAGTTTCTGGCGACGGTTCTGCAGGATTGGCAACTTTTTGCTAACTGTAAACCGACTTGAAGGTTTCACATGATTCATTGTGCCAACATCATACGTATTTTTATACAAGTCAAGGTCAATATATCTTCTGTGTGGATCATAACAAAATCGATATGTGAAACACGGACCGTCTGCGTGCCATTAGAAGTTTTTTGGCGTGCCAAGTGTGGCATGCGTGCCGTAGGTTGCCGACGCCTAACGTAGGACATGTGTTTTGTCAAATATTTTAACTGGGGTGTTTTCAATTGGTTCGCCTGTGGAAGTTATAATCTTGTCCCCGCAATTCCGCAAAAGCGTTCAATGATACCGAAACATTCCGTGTCACTGAACGCTTTTGCGTCTAACGCAGCAACAAGCGCAGTGATCTTGGGGCACACTAGTATTGATTTAAAATTTTCTCTGACCGTACTTTTAGAGCGTCGATATCTTCATTATCGGCCTTTTCGCAATCTGATTAAGGCTTTTCCATTTTTTCCTCGTAACAGTGGGAGAGAGGCCTCACAAGTGAATTAGCCTAGCTGGGCCTCGCATCAGCTAAATCCGGCCCTGTATCGAGGATAGCTTTTCGGCAAAGAGGATGGCCGGAGCTGTGTTTGTCGATCTCACAGCAGCCTGCGTCACTGTATGGCATTGCGGCCTCACCTTCAAGCTACTGCGCTTGCTTCGTGGCAGGCACATGGTCCGCATGATCATGGAGCTGGTTGACACTCACACCTTCACCCTTACAATAGGTAGCCACAAACGGAGCAGGTTACGACGCCACAAAATGGTGTCCCAGTCCCACAGGGATCCGTCATGGCACCAGGGGTGCAATGGCAGTGGCGTACCTAGGGTTTCCCGCGCCCGGGGGTAAACTCAGTTTTGGCGCCCCCACCCAGCCCGTTCATGGCAGCATAGATGCGAAGAATGAGTTGGGATATAGGGGCGTCGAAAGCTGATTAGGACCCTGCAATCGCCTGCCTATAGTAGTTTCTAGACCCGTCTGAAAACTTCCTGTGATTGTGACGTCACAGAATTGACGTTGAGACCTTTGAATCTTGGAAATCATTAACTACCGTAGAGTTAAGAATCTAGTAGTTTCGCGTGAAGCTAATCCCTCTGACATTTTGGTCACAATAGAACATTCAAACTGTTTTATTACGACACTCCAAATTGCGGTAATGTAGTCTCGATTTGTAGCAACTGGTGAAATAAAATGCAAAAACTAACCAAATTTTCCCTGATCATCTGTACAAATATGTATGAATTTTAATGACAAATTTTTGGGCATAATAATCTTCTGCCAACACAGGATAAAATTGACCAGAGTTGCACCTTGTTTTCTAAACCACGGGTTTGTCAGAGCCTTTCGAAGGTGCCGAATCCAGCGCACCCTCTTGTTCCACTACCTGGTCAGGTCTGGTTACAATCACCACTGTGCGAGCCGTAGGGACTAGGGATTTCTAGAGCATGCACTCTCAGAGTATTGAGTAATAAAACATGATAAAGGACTGACTGAGGGAGACTCACGAGTCACGAATACATAAAAGAGAAGAACAGACAGAAGAATGCATATGAAAAACTGAAGGCAAATGATTTT
>JGI24159J19872_10012850_pt1 | contig 10906 bp, 8 predicted proteins | sample Ectturendosymbi4_FD_19872 | JGI IMG/M metagenome (IMG submission 19872)
CTTGGCATTACCTTTTCCGGCCTTGATCTTTCACATAACTCATGATTTTTGTGATTATGACCTGATGCCCTCCTCAAACATTTCTGCACAACCACTGAATGGGGCCCCGCAAAAGTGCTTCCAGTCGGGCCCCGCACTTGCTAAGGCCGGCTCTGCATGACGGAATAAATATTCACAGAAGCATAGATTCTGTTTGCTGTTCTTTTGCTCGTAAAGGACAAAATTGCCTTTTCTAGATATCTCTGCAATGTTGACGGACCACAGTCTCGCTCAAAAGTTTAAAACCACTTGCCTCAATGTTAGATTTTTACAAGCTTGGAAGATTGTCTCACTTGGTTAGTCACATTCCTTTTTATATTGGAAGAACATTGTTGCATAACTGATGCTTCTATTACAACCTTTAGGAGTAGGCCTAAGCTTTTCAAAGGTCTGGTTGTCTTGGAAGCAAGGAATGTTCAAAATTATCGCAAGCTTTGCTTCTGAAAATAATGGGCAAAAAAGGCTGTTTTCAGGTGTGGACAGGTCAAATATTATTATATTGCCTGAACAGGGGTACTCAGAAAGACAAATATCTGAAAAACTGAAGTTCAGTCAAGACTGCAATCCATCAATATTACCTTCCTCCACTTTTAAGTGGTCCAATCGAGATGAGGCTTTGCAAAAGTATTTCTCTTAGTTTTCATAAAAGGGGCAAGCCTACGTTTTCTAGTAGGTTTGTAGGCTCTGAGCACAAATTAATCACTGAAACGTCGTTATAGGGTAGGCTATGTGTAGTGACATCTGCACCTGTGAGCAACAAGTGTAATCAAATATTTTTGTTCAAAGTGGTGGATGAGCGTACTACCATATTCTTTATCATGTGATCATTTCTTTGACTGATAACCTTGGGCCTACCGGCATAGGCGGAGCCAGGGGAGGACAAAGAGGCCATTACCCCACCCCAAATATGTATCATATCTTGTCATTTTGTACTTTGAGAATCGGTGTCCCAAACAAAATACTGTTGCTTTTCATCTCTTGCTGTTGATATTGCTTAAATGTGTAGCATGTTCCTAACTTATTACAATCTGCGCTTTCATTGTAACTTGTGCCTATTGTTTTTGTGACCTGCATGAAGAAGAAATACACTGTAATGTGTTTCAATTGCAGTTTGAGTAATTCAAAAATATCGGCATCGGTTATCGTCAATGAAAAATGAAAGCATCAGTATCAGCGCGGAATTTTGCTATTGCCCCTAACGATGTACCAGTAAAAGATATCCTTACCTCAATTGAAGGAGGATTACGAGGCATTTTTCCGAGCGAGGCTGACCTAATCGGTGCAGAGTGGTTTCAACCATACAAAACAATTAGCGAAGTAGATCTGTTCTGACGACTATAAAGAACACATGGCATTGCAACAGAGAGATCCGACTATAATCACCAGACCTGACAAAGGTAACATCACTAGTCTTAAACAAAGAGTGGTATCACAACAAAATTAACAAAATGCTGGATGATCAAGAAACTTACAAATATCTTAAAACCAAACCAACCGTATCCACAACCAAAGATGTCAATAAATTTGTTAACAACATCCTCGAAACCAAAAAAATCACAAAAGAAGCAAGCTGAGACTGAAAAACTCAAATACGGCAAAACACCCAAGCTGTACGGACTACCGAAATTACACAAAGAAAAAATTCCCATAAAGCAATTGTTGTTTCACAGTCTCACCTACCTACAAATTAGCTAAAGAATTATCCTCAATGCTAAAACAACTTGAATCAAAACATCACGTAAGAAACTCTTTGGACTTCGCATCATGTAGTGCTCATGAATTACTCCAAACTGATGAAATAAGATTAGAAGTTGTATCTTTATTTACAAAAGTTTCAATTCAGTTGGCATTAAACATAGCCAAGCAACATCCATAATCTGAGCCCGAGCTGCGTCAACGTACAAATTTGTCAACTATGGACCTAAGGACGCGAAATTTGCTTAAGTTCATCAACATTTACTTTTCGTGGAAAACACTACAAGCAAGTTTTTGGAACAGCAATGTGTTCTCCCGTTTAATCAGTAGTTGCAAATTTAATCATGGAAAACGTTGAAACACCTGCTTTAGAAACCTTCGCAAACCCTCGCTTGCGGAAAAGATATGTAGACAAAACTTTTGTGATCATAAACCAAGTTGTCCGAGTTTTCACCCATCTGAACACAATAGAGAGCTTCATCCAATTCGCAATATGGAACAAGAAAACGAAGAATGCTTTCCATTTTGGGACTTATTGATCAAACGCTCATCAAATAGCCGCATATCCTCAGCAGTCTATGGTAAGCCAACCCATTTAGACAGATGCCTCAACTTTAGATCAGAACGTCCTATGCAAGAAGAACAATCAGTTGTTAGCACTCCTTTTGAACGGGATAAAAAACTTTCCTCCACAGCTCAGGACCTGGACAGCGCAACAAAGTATGTGAAACGGACTCTCATGTTGGGTGGTTACCCCAAATGGATTATTCAAAACAAAAAGAAGAAACAACGCAACGGATGTTCAGAGTTGATATCTAAAGGTATTTTACCGTGAACAACTGCCCTGGGAGAGTCTTTAAAACGAACTCAAGAGTAACATTGTAAACGAACTATCTACAATACTATAAGTAAACCAAGCACAATCCTTTCAGCAGGAAAAGATATCGCACCCGCCAACAAACGTCGAGGTGACTATGAAATTCTATGCGGGGAATGTGAATACCACAATACATTGGACAAACGAAGCGATGCCTGAGCACTCGGTTGGAAGAATACCACAGGAACACTCTGTCTTAAAATATTTTTAAAAATCCAGAAAAAAACACCTTTATCAAAACATGCAGTCCAAAGTGGTCATGGTTTCTTCTGGGATTGCGCCCACGTTTTACATTACGTAAATAGCTACCATAAGCATATTGTTTAGAATCCTTGCATATCAATTCAAGAACTAACACTAGGAATGATAAAAAAGCAAACTTCCCTGCTATTTATCATAATGTTTTAAAACTTGAGTGAAATTCATCCTTTACTTGACTTCCTTGAGTTTGTCATCTTATTGCCCGCTTTAGTGCTTGTTGAATTGCCAGTTCACCGTTGAGTTTATCCCATTACTGTTCGCTGTTTACCACATATATTCACACTTACAGCTTTGCTTCAAATAGTAACGTTTTGTGCATTTTTCTATGCAGGTTTTACGCTATTTTATTGCGTTTTTTACATTGTCACCTCCCGGCGTTTTCATTTTACACTTCTTATCTTCCGCGTTCAATGTCGCATACTGTCACTCATTTCCTATAGCGTGATAGTCGGTTGGTGGGTTTTGCGCTTTTTGTCTTTATACGTCACGCTTTTCATTGTTTTTGTTATTGGCAAATTGCATGTTACGTGATTAAAATCATTGCTCTGAGGAAGCCTACTTGAGCATAGGTGGGCGAAACGTCGACTAAATAATAAAACTAATCGCCAGAGAGGAAAGAATTTATCTGCTTGCAAAATACTGCTGCTCGCTTAAAGTGAAAAGATTTGCCCAAAAACAAATTTTGTGCTGGTTACATCACTGCCTACCGGTCCTGCTCAAGTCCTGAAAACTACCAAACGTCTTGAATATGGCGACTGCCTGGTGAATTGCAGTCTTGCTGAACTTCAGTTTTTCAGATATTCTCCTTTCAACCCTCTTCATGCAATATAATAATTTTTGACCTGTCCACACCTGATTACTCCCCTTTTTTGCCCATTATTTTCACCAGCAAAAATTGCAATAATTTGCTTCTAAGACAACCAGATCGTTAAAAAGCTTACCCTAAATGTTGTAATAGAAGCATCAGTTATATGTAACAGTGTTCTTCCAACAGAAAAAACAATGTGAAGCAAATGAGACAATTTTCTAAACTTGTAAAAATCTAAATTTTAGGCAGGTGGTGTTAAACTTTTGAGCGCGACTGTAATACATAAGTACTTACAACTGCATCATCCGACGGCGGTAGAAGACTCAGTCGGTGAAACTCTCAAACGGTCATAGTAATTCCGTATCCTGCGACATGGCGGCAGGACACTGCTCATAATTACCGAGCAGAAGAAACGTATTAAAAACCTAGCAAATAAGCAGTAAAAATATGCGTTACACTGTGCGTGTTGTTGAGATAGACACGAAAAACTCCGGAACTTTTGAAAGTGAGACAATATTTGTATTCCATGACTTTGAAAGCAATTTGATCTTAGCCACGAAGACCATGGCATCAACAACAGACTTTAAATTGCTTCGGTTGTTCGCAAGTGAGTGGACGCGTGTGCAGCAAACAAGACGATTTTAAGTAATATTAGAGTTAAACGTCTGTGGCTGACAAACCTGCAATCGGGTTAAACCTGATTTCCAGGATCAAAATCTTCATGTTTTTTTCTTGAAAGAACACTAAAATGAATAAGATGCTGGTTTATTTTCGGCATATTGAAACCAAGTTGTTTGTTTGGTTTAGCCCAAAAAATCAAGCAAGAGATTTATTATAAAGCTATTTTAAATAGACGAAGTATTTACTGTAGTTTGTTTTGGTAATAAATGTTACACCAGTGTTCTTGAAAACTGAACAGTTAGGTCCAATATATGACTTGCAGATAAGTGTTTCAATTTTCTGAAAATAAATAATCTAGCAAAATCTAGAAACGTTTGGCAATCTACGAAATGTGTATATGGCAAATCTACAGAATGTGTATATCGCAAGTTGCCAAACTTACTGGCCAAAAAAGTTTTTGGTAAATACTGGAAATAAGAAGCGAAAAGAATTTACGCGCAATATTAAATATACGTTTCTCAATTAGTTGTGCATTACTTCATGCAGGTAAGATCCAATAGGCGTCACGTGTAAATTCCACAGCATGTCAACATCTAATTATTAGAACAAGATGACATCATGATTATCAATGGTGCACTTTGACAAAACTGAGATATTTTTAGGAAAAACACCAGGGAAATGTCACCATCTATTTTCTAGTTGTAGAATGTGATACCCGATTTTTTTCACAGGAAAATTTGCATGCAAATCCAAATAGTTTCCTTGAGAAATTCATATAATAATAATTCAGAGATGTGGTTAGTCAGAACGGATTCCAGGCCAGATACCAAGTGTACGATTACTACTTAGTAATTTGTGAATGTAAAACGATTAACTAGATTGATTCACAACCACTGCTATTGTGTAATTGAGCGTCACAAATGACTAGAAGACTCGGATCAGACGTTCGATTTTGACTTTCTTTAGTTGTTAGTCACAGAGTTAGAAACGAATGTTGCTTTCGCTCATGGGTCACAGCAGGTGAATCAGAAGCACATTCATGCTCTACATTAAAAATTAAAAAATAATTTGGTTGTTTATCTTGAGGATGATATATTGATTAGTACATTAATAACTACCGAAGAGTCAAACCTGAGAACATCATAAAGTTAAAACACTATATGCAAAATGGAATGAGCATTTATCAAAAAAGAGACCACGTTTCTTGCCGTAGCACGCATAGCCTACATAATATTCAATAGTCGAGTAGTGGACAAAACAAGATTATTACACCAGAAGTCGCAACAAACCCACTATTATTACAGAATTGCAACTAAACTTGCAAAAGCATGACAATATCTGTTGTTGTAGTTTCAATAACATATCGATCAAGAGAAAAAACTGCGCTGCAAAATAAGTTTGACTCACCGATAAATTTTGTTCTAATGATAAATTTTGATTTTTTGCCCTAATAACGTGGGCGTCGCTCATGGTATGGGCGTGAAATTTGGTTTGTGGACGTTTCACAAATTTTAATCAAGGTAGAAAAATTTTGATTTTTTTGTCTTTTGGTTGCCCTACTCATTACGGTTTCACTACTGTAAGAGTTAAGAAATACATTTCACAACACTGCTGTGACAAAACATTGGACGGCAAAATGACCTTATATCGCGAATGCTGTTTTCCGAATTGCACAAAATCATCATGAATATAGTGGCTAAGCAGTGTTTTTAAGGTTTTTGAGAGACCGAAATGGTCTCTCAAATTTTTCCAACGGTTTCTCAAAGCACCGTATAAACTCGCTTTGCTTCCACCACTAAAATACGCTAAAATCTTTCTTCACGAAGAACTCGTTATTCAGATAAAATGGTTGCGGCCTCTCAAAATGTTTTTGTTGTCAGCAAGGTCAAACCTTAAAAAAAACTGTGGCTGACTACAGTTTGCAACCACTTATCTGTGCAGTCGTAATTTCCGGATACAAGCTGTTGTTCTCATGAAGAAAAAACCGACGTTCTTACGCATTCTATCTGTGTTGTGCCTCGGAAGGAGCAAACTTTTAAATTTGCTTATCTCAAGTTTGAATCAAAGAATTATTTTTGCAACATTAAAATCATTCCCTTAACTTTCATCAACTAAGTGATGAAAATTTTGAAGCAACTGGTCTACAAATTTTTCATATTTGCTTTGGCATTTTAGGAAATGTTACATGTAATCCAAATAAGGGTAACAGATTTAAATTTTTCATCTCATAAGACCTAGCTTCGACTACAGTTTAGTGTTCCAGCCTAGATGTAGGCGACTTTTCGTAACTTGTGCTTTCGTAAAACATCCCAACCTGACAACTGGATTTTGAAATAAGCAAACATACATCGGGTTGAAAATGAAATGGGGATGTGCTCTATTTCTCTGTGCTTACGTGGCGTATTACTGGGTACCATGCGTAGATGTAATTCATGTGACGTCTATCAGTTGTCAAGTTGCGCAGCGACGATAAACTGAATTGATACAGTATGTGCCCTTTCAAAGGTCAAAAGGTTTCGCTGCATTTAGTGCAGTTTTGAATCATAACAGCATTTGACTCCATTTGAAGTACAGTGCCGCTTTCCGGGGTCGACGATTCGTACTCCCTTGTGTCCATTTGCACAGTTTGCGGCAGCGATGACTGTACGACTGGTTGTCCTGTTTCTCCTCGTACAAAACGCGCCACTAAATTGCCGCTTTATTTCCCGTTAGTGACGTTTCCGGGTATTCAGTGTATCACCCGAATTCCGCCGTTCAAAATAATGAGCTTTGTGACAAATGTAAAGACCGAAAATCTGAGCTATGGAATGCACATCGTTTTAGTACGTAACTAATACATTACGCTCTGCTGTTTGCAATCGGAGGATTACCGCGCAGACTCAGTTGACGTTGTAACTAAGTTGCAGTAGTGTGCTGAGCTGTACATTTCATTCTACTGCAAATAACGCAATTGTGTGCTTTCTCTAATTGCATGTTAATTTGTTTGTCGCGCGCTCGGCTATAGTGAAGTTTGTTCGTAGTTTAGCTGCCCTGGGAGATTACTTAGTTTTGTTTCTTTTGTGCATTCGACGATCAATTGTTGTTAAAGTTTGCTGCTCAAGTTGTGACAAGCAATCTCTGTAGAGAATAAGACACTGCAGTTCTGTCGATATCCAGATTTGTGAAGCGTCAGAAAATGGGAAAGGTTGTCGAATACGCGTTGTAAAACTCTGATTGCTGCTCTCCACAGTTTGCATCAAAGGCAGGCGCCGCAACAGTGTGTTAGTTTATTTAAAAACGTTTTGACAACAGTTTCATTATTTTCAGTTTTCATAAGTTTCAGCAGTTTCATTAACCGTCAGCTGACAGTACTTTGTTAACCAGTTTTTAATTTTTTTTTATCAAGTGATCAGAACATCACCGCATCTGTTACTGCGTTCTTAGAATCAGCAAGCACAAGGTAGCATTTTTTAGAAAAAAATCTTCAAAACGTGGCAAACTTCATCACAGTTTTTTTGAATTATTCTACAGAATGGCGTTTTTAATTGCACTTTTCTGTTGTGGCAAATGTCCAGGTGGCAACTGTGGAAACGCAACTCACTCAGGTGGCTGTTATTCAGGTGGCCGTTGTTCTGGATGACAAACGTTTGGGTGGCAGTTGTCCTGATGCAGGTGGTATCGTAGCCTGTCCAAAATTCTTGAGAGACCAAATATTTTTTCTTTAAGCGAGTAACAGTATATGGCTCTCGAAGCATAAAACGACAAGCTATGCTTGGTGAGCAACCTAATTCCATAACTTAGAACTTTAACCGCTAGCTTTTATGAATATAAAATCCACTTCTCCAAACAACTATTATTCAAAACACATCAAATATTTACGTTTTCAGCAAATGGCACCATGATTAAGAGTCTATTCACTGCATCTCGCCAGCTAGGCTTGCTGCAACTCGATTGATCTTCCCACTGATGCGTTTACGATGGCAACGAAGCGAAAGCAAATCTAAGAGGCGATCTGTGGTGCGCCGTTCGTAAAAAATTACATCCGACACATTTAACACAGTGGTTTTCAACATTTTTGTACCGCGTTCAACTACAGCCATAATAATCCAACGATCCCGATGTGAACTTGAATAAAGCAAATACCAAATAGCTGTGTACACAAAATATCCACACGCGACATCTCCAAAAATGGTTTCCGAGCCCTCTGAGGCCACAACCCGTGTTGAAAACCACTGATTTAGCATAAAACTAATAAATCGGATAGATTCAGTTAAATCGAACTAATTTAGCTAGATCGGAACAGATTTAACTAAATTGCCCAGATTTAGAGAAATCAGACAGATTTAGCCCCAACCCATTCAACGTCAGCAGTCATGCATAGATAGCGCTGAAGCGTATCGGCCCTGACGACTAGCTAGTTTCTAGTGCCAGCAATCCTGACAGCAGCTAATTGACAAAATGTCGGGTTGCATAGCGTGTTTTGAAGCTATTCAGCATATTTGATAAGCAATTTTGCATTTTTTCCATGACAAGAGGTTGAAAACAAGAGGGTAAAAATACTCTGAGGTGATTGCATGTGGAGTTGGTCTGGATTTGTAATGCAAGGTGATTTGGGGTTTGATTTGTAGAAAACGTATGGGCTGTATTCCAGAACGCGGCTTGAATACATGCTTGACTTGACGTTTTCATAGCTTCAAATCAGGAACACCGTCGAATGTCATTTTGAAGTAGGCCTACAGTTGCGAATTGCGTCAGAATTGAAGTCCGTTTCAAAAGTCAAGCTCAAAATCGTGCTTGAGTTCAAATCTCAAGTCGGCTTCTGGAAAATACCATTATCACTGAAAATTAAGCCTGGCTTAAATACTGACCTACGATTAATTTTGAAATAATTAGTAACACCCAAGGGCGTACCGAGATGAACTGGCGCCCGGGGGAAAAACAAGTTTTGCGCCACATGTTCGAACCTAAGGTATTTTGGGAGTACATTTACCGTACTGAAGAAAGTACGTGCGACATTGTTGGGACCTTTCGGCGGCGCCCGTGATTCAGCGCCTCCCGTGATTCGGCGTTCTGCGCATTGTTCCCCCTTACCACCTCGTTACGCCCCCGGTAACACCCAATAATTCAGGAAATCTTAAACTATAGCAACTTGCATTCAATCTTTGAAAATGATTTCACGTAACTGGTTATCGATCGCAGCTTCGTTCTTTTTGTGAGTGATGTCAAGTAACTGTGTCAAAGTTTTTCAGCAATACCAATTGTCTGTGCTAAGTGAGAAGGCACTCCATTCCCTAGTACTGTTGTGTGATATGATCATCTATGTTTGTTTTGTTCTCGATATATTGAGTCAATGCGAGTGCGACAGTTGCAGTTGTTAACTTGTGATGTTATTTTGGGTACACCAGCGTGGTGCTGTTGCAACCTCTCCGGTGGTGTTGCGTTGATTGTGTGATTCACCAAGAACGGGATGTGCGTGAAGAACGACACCATACATATATGTGGCGCGAACAAGCAATAATAGAGCGATAATGGCATGTGAACTCTATTGTTGCTTGCTGCCACAGTGCGAAGCTTTGCGCATATGCCGCTCGGGATTTCCGATCGCAACAGTGCGAAACAAATGTGCTTTTTCATTGTGAAGGGAATGTTACGCATGTGAGACAAGGGCAGACTGCAGTGAATGAGCAAACGACGAGCTGAATGTTGTTACTAACGTCTGGCTAAGATTTGCATATAGCCAGGGGTGGAGGAACCGGGGAGGCTGCATGGGTTCAGGCCCCCACTTTTTTCTGGATGGGCCCTAGCCCCCACTATTTCATATCGAATTTTGCTTGAGGAAGTTTAAGCAACACAGTTAGTATTGGGCCTATTGTTAAAGTAAATCGTTTAACGCTATGAAAAATGATTGACAGAATTTTGGAAGTGTTTAGCGGAAAACGCCGTATGCAAATGCACTGCGGCACCGATCACTTGGACAAACCATCATTAACAATATGAAGACGTTGTTTCACTCCAAATGCAAATTTATACACAGAGGGGAATAAGTCTTTAGTTTTACTTTTCATAACATTATCATTTGTGTTTATAAAGAATGACTCGAGGAAACGGGGTTTCTTAAAACCAGTGTCAAACGCTACGATTTTTGTTTTAGGCCAATGGTTAGGATTTGTTTCTGCGATAGCATGCTCCGCCAACGAACCCAGCAATCGATATCACGCGACACGGTTGCAATTTAACGCTTCCTGGAAGACCGGTTTGTTCCGCGCACCAACACGTTTTGTGGTCACCTTTGACCTGCAGGCGGGGGTGTGCTTTAGACATGTTTTCTTGATGGCATTGCTGAGATTGTTTTGCTGCGTTGTGTTTTTAAAAACTTATCAATGCTGCTGGGTCGTGTTCTGCGCACTAAGAGACCGTGTGGAGGTTGTCGCTGGTGAAAGAGTTGGTGAAAAGCATTTGTCCGCGTAGAGAGCTTATTGCCGCGTGAATTCGTCTCGGCGTTCATTTTTCTATTTTCCATTTTCCGCTGGTTCTTTGGCGTGAGTTGTTTTCTTATTAGGGTGGAGATATTCCATTATTTTCCACGAACGTGCTCGAAGTATAGAAGGCGGGTGCGCTTCGCGCCC
>JGI24159J19872_10012851_pt1 | contig 10905 bp, 9 predicted proteins | sample Ectturendosymbi4_FD_19872 | JGI IMG/M metagenome (IMG submission 19872)
CGGTCTTCATGTGATCTTGCGATGAACTGAGTACGTTCGCTTGTGCTACAAAAGAAAACAAACTAGGCAAGCACCTGCCTTGAGAGTAGAAAGTTTTAGGGTATTGTTAGTCGTGCATATCCACCACATCAACGCACAAGTGGTCAAGCGGCTGATGGACACTTAGGCAAGGTGGTCGACCATGGACATCGGAAGGATTTTTTCCAGAGGGGAGGGGCAATAATGGATTTTTCCAGATGATTGCCAAAAGCATTTTTCCAGGGGGTGCCAACAGTGATGAAATTTCATTTCACCAATCCGAAACTGAGAGAAAAAACATGTATCTACTGAAACGTTAATAGGAAAATATCAACTTTCAAAATCCAGGGGGGCGAAGCCTCTCCTGCACCCACCTTCCGACGCCCATGTTGTTGGTTCAGTCATTGCATTGCATCCTCTGCGCGACCGAACGTGTTTGCAAAGTTTAATTTCATTCCTTGGTTACTGTTGGCGAAATTGCGGAAACTGACTCATGACCTTGCGCATCTGTTGAGTATCATGCGCATCCGTTGAGTATCATGCGCATTCGTTGAACACCTTGCGAATACGTTGAAGAAGTGCGTTGAGTGACGACGACTGATGTTCCAGGCGAAGTGAAGAAAATGTTTCTCGCACTAAATCGCTTTCAGCGAAACAAGCCGATGTATTTTCTTTACGAGTTTAGTTCGTCGCCATGTTAGACGAAATGGGCGAGCTGGACAATACCTACGTCTTGTACACGTCAGACCACGGATTCCACATCGGCCAGTTCGGGTTGGCGAAAGGCAAGAGCATGCCGTACGATTTCGACATNCGCGTGCCCCTGTACCTCCGTGGTCCGGACATTCCCGCTGGCTTGCAGTAAGTCACGCGCGATTTCTTTTTCGATTGCGNGCAGAAAAGCAAACGTGTTTGGAGATGTAGGCATGACCTGATTTTACGTTACGAGACCAAGCGCTGGACCCGCATTGTTCAACTGCAGTCTGTTTGAATAATCACAGGATCGTGGGTTTTTCGGAGGTTTGGTGACTCTTCAGNGAAAATAGATGGTGGAATGTAAGTCNTAAAAACTACTCCATTGCTTTTCACGAGCGTTTTAACTTCGTTATTTTTAACTTTATGTCGGTGCGCCACACCTACACGCCCGTTAAAACTGCTGTCCAGCGTTTCACAGACCGAACTTCGATTATAATCCAACTGTTTTGGGTTTCTCCTGTCAAACATTTGTTCGCGCAACGTTGCACCCATTGACAGGACTTGCCCGAAAGTCGCTTGCTGATTCTTTGAGTGCATTGTTCCGAATTTATCACGTGTGTCCATATGAACATGCTAGCGTTTCGTTGTCCGAACGTTCAAGCTTGTTGCTCTCACCCATCCATCCACTCAAGCCGGGAAAAAATCGCCGCGATCGCGTGGGAACACGTTTGCACGCTGCCTCAATGTGTGGCTTGCTGTGTTTCCGCAGCTGAGCTTGATTGATGTGTACGTCGAGTGACAGATCGCCGGGCGTTGGCGTGTTGGCCACTGCCGCGACCTTCACCCCACCGGTTTTGGCCTCTGGTCCAGATGCAAGCGCAACCGTTAAATCCCCCGCTATCATCACTAAGAGACGAGGAACCTGGTCGCTTTTTGAATGACGACTTTAAACACGCCTTTGAAAAGCGCTTGTCTTTCGCCATCTGCGAAATAGCTTTAGGCACGCTGTGAAAAGACCTTGACACTTGCAGGATGAACGAGATCGTTCTGAATATAGACATCGCTCCGACAATACTGGGCTTGGCAGGGATCGACGCTCCTCCAGGAATGGACGGACGAAATTTCTTGCCGTTACTCAGAAGGTGAGAAAGTCCGGCTCTGACCTGCTTCATACCGAGCTTTGACGCGAAACCCAACGTCCGCCGTAAAAACCTCTATTTCCTTTGTGACGTCCGATTTGGTAGTTGGGGTTGACTCGTGGTGGTGTGAGTTTCGTTAATCTTTATCGACGTTTAGAAAGTCTTGCGACGCGTACACGTTGGTCCGGAACGGAACTGCTTTGCGACGAGTTTCGTGTGAAACAGAACAAAGCCAAACACGACTTCAGCAGCTTCATTATTTTCTACCAGCGCAGAAGTGTCCCCATTAATTACAGTACGTCCTAAATGCCGAGAACGAAAGTATTTCCTCTCAAAACGGTCAAAAACGCCGCGGCGTTACAACGCAACCTGATTATTACAAGTAATTTCCTTGCCGTTCCAGTCATTACTCATGTTCGCGCGCGCATTACACAGCTGAGTTTTTTCGCGGTTTATGACGCCTACCTGGATTTTAATGGTGTTTGAAACGGACCATGCTTGAGCCCTGGTAGAGCTTTCTCTGCCCAGTATTTACAGTAGGCCTCCATGTTTACGGCGCGTGCTTTTTTGCGTGTAGGTGTCATAAGTGATTGCCAGGTGCATTTCTCAATAATAGCTACTTCATCTCGTCGCACTTCCCTCGCGTAGCATGCGGTGATCTGTTGGTCGATAAAACCAGACTTTCCTTTTTTCTGAGATCTCGCGAGCGTTCACGTCATATTTGTCGAGCTGGAGCGGACTCACGACATTTTGCTGCTCTCTTGTTTATAAAGCATCGATTTTCACGACATACTGAAGTGTACGGTGGTTACCTCGTAACTAAGTAGCCTGTGTTACTGCCGTTTACTTCTCCACCAGGCGACATTGCTCTCCCTATAAAATCTTTCCTGGCGCCGCTATCTGATATATTGCGCGCTATAAGAAATCCCAAGTTCTGGGTATGACGCTGACCTGCAACCCGCGGTGGGCTACTATTCAGGAGTTCTGCAGTTTTAAGGAAACTGGAGTTTCCTTTGATCATCATTATTTCCAGGTCCACTCTGGCCAGTGATGGTGACACTTAAAAGCATTTCAGCTATAATAGCTAATATATGCATCACATTGTATCTTTTTCAATGGGTGAAGATCGAGCACTTCAACCACGAAAACCAATCTGTCTGGGTACTGGGGAACTGAAAGACAGGTGGGGCATATTTTTACACATGGCAGCCCCTGCATCTGAACGTGGACCCAACGCCTCTCCTTGGTAGTCTCAATGAGATGCGAAGAGCTGGCTACTGATTGCTGTGCAACTCAGTTACCCCAACGCTTGCCCAGTCTACGTTTAGGTTTCTTTCGCAACGACCATCCTCTCTCGCAGAGCTTCTGTCACACGCATAAGAAATCGCGTAAGACTAAAAATGCGTAAAAAAACGTGAAATCGATTTCCTGTTAAAACAATTTTCTGATTGATTCGACTGCGAACCTTTGTGGAGACTTATTGCGGGAACGTGCATTGTGCATGTGCGTATCATCGCAAAGTTATGAAAGCAGATCGCGGCAGGCAGATTTCTCACAAGCTAACAGTAAACATAGAGCTTCTAACTGTCCATAACAAGTGCCGTTGTTGGCACCGCGACACTGCCAGAAGCCGTACGTAATGTGTCTCGATCTTTAAAATCGTGTGCGTTTGGCTTTCAGGCGATCGACGCTTAGTAATCGCGCCCAGATGTTGTTCGTGTGATTAGCATCGACGGTCACCCGTTAATACTATGTGAAAAGGCAAGCATATATAACCTAGAAGCATTGTTTCCTCTAACGTGCGCAAATGCGCAGTGCCACTAAACTATTTGCGCAGTGAAATCTCACTCTCACGCACTTGAGACATTCCAAAACATTGGGATAACACAAAAACAAAGACAACCTATTTGAATTAGATGTGTACTTTGTAGGTTTTTGGATAAGATTTTATATTTATTCTAATAATTCACTAAGTTTGTAATTAATTTAGAACTCTGCCCAATCAGACTTACCATGTTCATTGCTCACAAAAGCAAACGTTAGCTCAGTGTAAAATTTTCTTAAGAAGGAACAGTGCTTAGATTTAGAAGATTGCTCGCACTACAGGCCACCAGAGTGCAAACTGTTTTTGGAAGCTTCTCTGTTGAAATGAAATGTAAAAAAGGGCTGAGTCTTTCTTCGAAATAATGAAGTCTGCTGGATAAACGCCGTAAGTTTGCACGTTTTAGGTTTATCATTTCACCAGCGCAGTTTTTCCAGAATATCTAAGCAGAAGATAACGAGTTGCGCGATCAGTGTTATTAAAGCTTTCATTGTGAACCAGTGCCAACCTTGCGCGATGGTAACGTTCATTGAGAAGACCACCGTCGTTTAGCTGCGCGACCGAAACGCGGAAATGTCAGTCGTGTCTTCAATTTTTATAGGGCATGACCGTTCAGAACGAGGTAGCTCGTAAATCGCTCTGACGGAAAGGCTGTCCTGTTTCACGGGTGCGAGGGTTCCTTTTCCTTGCGCGAAACCACTTAACGAAGACGTTGATTAACGAGCAAGTCACAAGCGGTTGTGTGATTGCGGATATTGTTTGACTTGATTGACCGCTTTGTCTTATCATGGACTCAGCCGTGCTGTAATACAGAAGCGCTGGGGAGTGCTGTATCTTGTTGCGGCACGGCCTCGATGTGTTGAAATGTGACGATGCGTATTTCAACCGATACTTGCGTTTCGTTCCCATTTCCTTAAGTGTCTTGGCTTTCTGAGATTGCGGTTTTTAACGAAGTACCGCTAGACGTAAAGTTTAGAAGATAAATACACCGAAAAAATCATCCAAAAATCAAGAAAAACAAGAAAAACAAAACAGCTGAACGCTGATTTTAAGGATTGTTCAACATGGTGTCAATGCTAAATGACGATTTCTTCCTTCCCCTACCCACTTGTGTTGAATGTGATTTGAATTGATTCGAAATTTTGCACTTCTTAAGACATTCTATGCGCAAGTTATTTTGAACATAACCACAGCAACGTCGCCCTTCACAAGAATGAGAAAAAAAGGAAATCATTTGTGTTCAGCGTGCAGACAGCTGGAATTGAATGCTGCGCGCTGTTTACCGAAAGCATCAGTCAATGGTCGGCCTGCCGTGGCGTCCTCCGACCGCACGTAACAGCATCGCACGATGTCATCTTTGCCAGCACGCCCGTGCAGCTTTTCATATCGAGACGTGTACAGCAAAAGTGTCTCCGCTTTGCAGGCAGGACACAGGCGGTCCACCTTGGCGAGACAGCTTCTTGGTCGAGCGTGGGAAAATTCCGTTCAGTCGAGTTCACCTCGCCCGGCCATCTCTTCCGTCCAAACAGGAGAAAATTAATCAGGTGCGTGTGTTTTGCGAAGTCGTGATGTTTCGTCGCCCGTATTGTGGCAACAGCGCGACTTCGCGCGCTCTCGCAAGCGAAAGGCGTCGGCAGTAAGCCGGGATCGTAACTTTCGCCATCGGTTTCGTAAAAACCGATGCGGACCGCTGAGCATGTGACGTGGTCGTTGGTCCTGTCAGCGACGATCGGCGAAAGAGCGGAGAACGAACAGCAGCGCAATTAAGCAGCTTTCGGGGGGTGCCGTACGCCTGAACTTTGACCTGCGCCGTCGCTTTTTTGATGGATCAATCAAGTAAACCAAGTCTACGCTTTTGAACGACTTGAACCGACGCTTGTTTCGCATTCGTCAGAGATGAGCCAGGCCCGGGATGGCGATGCGCTGATCAGACTTTTCCGATTGATTACGCTTCAAACCGTCCCTCTTATATGTCACTGTTTATCGACAGAGCGCAACGCGATACAGCTTTAGGTTTACCCGGTGGTTTTGAAAAGGGAATTCGAACTTTTAACGTTCTTTTGCCACTGACGATGTTCAAAGCCCCCCATGTTTGCGTAACTCGACACTAACGCTTGACAGCAGCGCCGGTGTCGACTTTGGATTTAATCGCAGGCGCTGGAAATTTATTGTCAATTAGTGTCGGTCTTCGTGGGTGAAAAGCTTTACTGTCAGAAACGTTGGTCGCCTCGCACGCGTTTCTAAGGAAACGGACGCGGTTTTTCTGTTGGCCGTTCGGGCCACAGAGAGCACGTGTTGCGCTTATCTTACAAGGTTCCAGCAAAAATTGGAAATACGAAAAGCTTTCGAGTTCGGACGGGTTCGCCGTCGCTGCCTACATCCTATAGAGAGCAGAGGTGCGATCTTCCGTTTTGCAACACAGGTAGACTCGGTGCAGACCGAGACAAGGCTCAGAATTGCGCTGAAAGTTTTCTTATGAAGTCGATTGAAGCATCATCGAAGAAAAGTAACCGACCCACTAGAGATGTGGCTTCACTGAGTGTTCCAAAACAAACGTTCGTGACTGAATGGTCATATTTTTCTACCCAACCATCTGCTCGTTGTTTTTAATCTCCGTTGCACAGTAAACTAGTAGTCTTTGAATGACCCAGCACTCGTGCCTGTATCTGCTAAAATACATTGAATCACCAGTCGCAGATTGATCAATTTTTAGCCAGTTTGAATTGTGACGTAGCGAACTTTTCTTAAAACAAGCGTTTCAGAATGATTGCCATGCTGCCACAGTGTCCTTGTGTACGTTACGTCGCAACCATTATTGTGATATCTGCACAGGAAATCAGTCTTCGCTGCCCATCTGTCACGTTGCTTTCAAAACCATTGATTTTTGCTGGAATTGAGGCACAGTCCGGCAGAAATGAGACTGTTGACAGATAAACAGTTTCGTCAACAGTAGTCGTCAGCGTTAGGCGAAAAACGCAGCGCGCCCATTTAATCTCATGTCGAACGAATATGTGTGAACGAACGAACAGGCGTGAATGGACGGTTTTCAACGAAACGCAGCCGCAGTCTGCTTCCAGAGCAGCGGGAGGTCAGCGCGCGTTTCCGTACCAGAACATGTCGAGAGCGCAACGTCGCTTGCGTGTCTTTCCCTTCGGCGACTGCATTCCAGGCCGATCGGTCACATGTATTGTATTCCCGCAGGCCTGCCAGCGGCCAAAGTTCGCCCACCCCTGTGTGGCGGGACAGGCGTGGACCTGCGTGATGGAGGAACCCGGGCTCAGGTAATAGCGCGTGAGGAATTTGCCGCCGTGTCGCGTTTGACGCAAACCATGACCACCACCACACCGCGCGACGAGATCTGTTCCTTTGTAAAATCGCGCGGTCGCTGCTATCGGTGACTTTATTGGAAACGCGCCGCGCCCGCAGTTTAATGAAACTGGATGCGGTGAAGATAACTCGCGAGACTTTCCATCAAAGTTTTGCGCTGTGAACCCTTTCGCGTGCGTCAGTACCCACGGTGAAACAATGCGCTTTGGTAAACAACTGGTTTTTGCAAATATTCCTCTCTCTTTTATGTATTCCAGCAGCATAGGACCGTCGTTTATACTCGCGTGACAGTATAAAGCGCTCATTATTTCGAATTACAGGTTGTTCGCGGCTAGGGTCGGGTGATCGCACAACTTGATCTGGGAAAATTCGCAAACTTTCCGTTCGCTGACAAATTTTTATCATCAGCAGAATCCAGTGCTTGTTCTTTCGTATACGACTTGGCAAGACGTCCAAGTTTTACTCAATCAGCAAACTTTTGCACGACTTTTTTCTTCCGAATTGCTGTTGTCTCATCGTGACCGTTGCGCAGCGGTTGGCAAAAAGCAAGTCGTCCAAACGCACTGCTTGATGCCACGCGTTGCGGCCCGTTTCGTAAGCAAACTGTTGATTGAGTCGCGATTGCCATCTGGTCGACCTGCCAGGCGTTCGCTTTTTAAACGCCGTGCCTTTCTGCCGGTTGCGTTTGCCTGGCATAGTTTCTGGTTGAGTGGCCACAGACGCGAGAAGACAAAATGTGAGCCACATCTCACAATTTTTGAGGTTTTTGTTCCGAAACGAAAAAGGTTTTACTGCTCAGACTTGGTCGTACGTTCTGGTATCGGCAAAATCTTTTGGTGTTGCTTTGAGCTTTGCGCGCTTGTGAAGAAAGCTTTTTTGTGCTTGCAATAATTCGACATGTGTTTATTGAAATGGAAAACTCGTTACCTGCTCGACTCCGTAGCTTGAACCCACTGTCTCTATCCGTCAGGAAAATAGCGGAGCGCTCCCAAGTTACGGCGGGTTTTGAGCGCCTTTACAATCGCCTGCTTCTCCTGTGCTGTCAGTTGGTTAAATGTTCGGCAGTCGTGGATTTGCAATCAGGAGAAACATGAACTTGCCCCGGGACTCGGACCATTCTGCGCCGGTCCAGTCGTTCGAAGCGACAAACGCTTGATCGATTTCCGTAAAAAGATCTCCGGCCGAGATGACCTTGCGCAATTGCGCACTTTTCGATATTGTTCGCAATTTCCAGCCCTGCGCCTCTTATTTGCCCTTTTCTCGGCGAAGGCCATTTTAAAGTTTCGTAAGAAAATTGCCGTCGGTCTTATGACGATTGTTTGCGTACAAAGTGAGTCGTTGGGGGATGTTCGTTCGTCGCTTCCACCTCTTCAATGATGCGGCGTGGGAAAATCCCGCTTGAGTTTGCGCAATCAGTGTCACTAGGAGCTAGAAAAAGGTCGGTCTGAAGGACTGCTAGCCGCAAAAAGCGGATGAGTTCTTGTTTCTCCATATAGAGCCAGCGTCGCTGCTGCGCTTATTCAACGGTTTGCTTAACGAAACAAATCCGAGAGTTGTCGCTCTGTCTACTTTTCTTCCTTCCAGGGCGCGGCAACCTAATAGCACTTCATAGTCATCAAATATTTACTTGACACTTTTCTTTACGACTGAATGGCTTTCGTTCGGCGATCGCAATAGTTAAGATCACTGCACTTGCCGCCTCATCGATCGAATTCTCGTGTGCGTTTCATCTGTCAATGTGAACGCCCCTATCTGTTTCGCTTTTCGAATCGTTATCTTTTTTCTTTTACAGGATGCGGAAGTGCAACAAGTTCAGGACGCCGAGAAGGTGAGCGCGCTTTCTCTTGGTAGTCGCGAAGTTCTCGGGTGTGCGTTGCGTGGACGCACGCGTGATGATGCCCGTGGCCCCGCGTCCGCAGACGTTCGCGGGCTTACCTTACATCGCACGGTGTACGTGGCATGTTGCCAGTAAAATCGTAACGAGCACGCACTTTTGATATGTCTATTTGGAGAGGTTTGGGTGTTGCTAGCGTGTTTCTGTAATTGATCTCTTCCGAAACATGCTTTTTTTCGCTGGGACATTTCGGCCATTTCTCCAAAAATGCTTCTGAACTATTTTGTTTACGGACACTTTTCGGCCGAATTGACTTGAATTTTCGACCATTAAAAAAAATGCGGTCAATCACCGAAAACAACGAGTTCGAAACCTTTATCTTTGTTTGAGGGCAAAGGTCGCTCTTTTATCAACGAGTAAGCATTTCGCACTGCGTCGCCAGTGCCATCGCTGCTGGCGCGTCAGCGTGACAGCTGCCATGTGGAAATTTATAGTTAAGTTATCGACTATCGGAGCGATAGTTTGACCCGAAGTCAACCCTAGCACACAGTGATTGACCTTTTTGCGTTTGCTTATCGACCCTTGAGGTGGATATCGCGCCACACGCAGGCATCCGTTTGAATGCTGCCAAGTGCAGTGCCAATTTTTGTTGCTGTGCAGCGCATTTCCTAAGCGGGCGGTTACGCCCAGATTAGTCTTCGCTGTGTACGTGAAGTGCGTAGAAACTAGGTTGTCACCGCGGTTTGCTTCTGCTCGCCACCGTGTATCACTGTCACTGGTCAGGTCCCGAGCTGATAAACTTTAGTACCGACACAAGATGATCTACATGTAAAAGCGTAGCGAAAGTAGCAGAAAATGTACAGGAAAGCTTTTTTCTGCTGCTGCTGCTTCTTCGTTGTTCTTCGACTTGCGCGCAATCGGATGTCAATAATGCCCACCAGGGACCCGAACGAAATTTTGACTTTGCTTGTAAGCAAAGACAAGCTGAGAAATGGAATCTAGTTTTAAGAAGTTAACAGCGCTGTGTAAAGATCAACTGCAACGTCATTCTTCATCGTGCGCTGTTTGATTGGAAGAAACACCCTCACTGACGTCATGCAAGCCGAGCGCTCGCTTAAAAACATCGCTTCCATTTACTGCGTGTTTGCTTTCCGGGCTTAAGTCCATTGACGAATATTTTCTGCCTTGTTTGGGTCTAGTTTGATCGAGCTCAGCACCTGCCCTCAAAGCAAATCCTTGTCTGTTCCGAGTTAATTCCTTCCGTGGCCACTGTCCGGTTGACGTGTCCCGCATCGCACATATGACTACTCCTAATGGCGGTATTCACGCATATCGCTCGGTTTCCTGTTTGTATTAGGATTTGAACGGTTTGACCGTAAAACCTTGGTTATGATGGCGATGTTGGCTTAAGCTCACCAAAGCCAAGTTAGTGCGTGCAGTCCACGAGTATCTGTCGAGAGACTTTTCTGATTGGGTCACTTTTTCGTGTCAAGGAAACCCTTGCTCGTACTGTGAACGCGCCAGACACAGAGTTGCATTTTACTCGGGTGTGTAAGTTACTTGGCCCTATATTACCGAGTCACTCGGCCCTATATTGAGTCACTGGGCCCTATATCTGCTGTTTCTGGGTTTCCAGGCCGAAATCGCGCCGGCCGAGACCAAGCAAAGCGAAGCGATGCTGCCTGCGCAACCCCCCCGATGCAGATGCAGGTGCGTACCAATGTTATATCCTGTTCTTTGACGTGGCTATGCTCCTCTGTTCCATCGCGGCACTTGAATTCCAAGGGTGGAGCGCCAAATGTTAGATGACAAACTACATTCCACACTGTGGAGATGCCACTGTTAATTTTTGCCTTGAATTCTCAACATTTGCTTAGTTGGTAGGTATACAACACGGAACCTTCGCCCAGTGTGGGGTTGTACGTCATCAGGCCCAGCAACGAAATTTTGTTCCTGCGCGAAGCGTCGACGACGTCGCTGTTTTCCTAATCGTTGCTCATTATCCTAACCCAGTGATGCCCTGTGAGGGTCGCGCGCCCAAGAACAAAGCAACTTGATGTTTAAGGGGG
>JGI24159J19872_10012852_pt1 | contig 10905 bp, 8 predicted proteins | sample Ectturendosymbi4_FD_19872 | JGI IMG/M metagenome (IMG submission 19872)
AGATATGTGCAAGTTTGAATAATCGCAAAAAGACGAAAGCAGATGGCAGTCGACTGATTCCTCGAAAGCATACAGAAACACTAGTGCTTTTAAGTGTTTTTAAATTTTTGTGTCTTTTTTAATGATCATGTCGTTAAAAACAGCTTTCTTTCTTTTTTTGTTAAAACGTAACTGTGTATAATTTTTTTTCTTGCAGTAGAAGCAAACTCATTACTTAATGATTCAAAGTATCAGAATCCAAGAGTTCCAGGTCCGTAAACGTCTTTATCCCTATTGAAGTTGCGATGGTTTACTCATTCAGCGCACTGCGCGTGACCCCTACATCTCATGTTTCGTAGAATTGTGTGGGAATGCTCTTTAAAAACGATTATTCTCCTACTTGGACCAAAACTGAAAAATTTCAAGGATTTTTCGACGAATTAAGTGCCATTGCTGCTCGAACTTCATTTGGCAAATGCAAAATGTTTAAAACTCTTTTTTGCAAGCTTTATTTTGCATTTCAACTCAATTAATTTTTCAAAAAATTCCCGGAGAAAACTGAAATTCGTTTTGTCACCAGACGTAACCTTTTTCACTATCGAATCCAAAAACAGTACACTACCAAAATCATGAATGCCACTGCCAACTACGCTCGGCGCTGCAATCACTGGTGTTTTACTTTGCCTTCAGAATGATATTGATTCCAAAATCATCTGCGTTTCAAATCAGATTTCAGCTGTTGTTGCAACCAATGTTATATGCGCCGCAATGCGCAACGCACTGTGGTTGCGCACGCGGCGTCGTGCGGTTATCGTTGCACAACACGAACCACTTCCTTTCGCACAAGGCGCTGTGATTTGCAAGGTTTACAGTCGAGCCGTAAGCTGTGGTGGTATAAGTTCTGGTAACTAAAAGGTATTTTTTGTCACGTACTGTATCTTAAAAAAAAACAACAATGCCATAACAAAAATACTATCCAAGAATAAAAACTCGCAAATCAAGGCTGGTTATTTTGGTTTTGCCAAGCGGAGTTTTAAAAAGTCAGTTAGCAGGTCGAATTGTTAAAGAAAACGGAAAAAACTTTCTTGAAGAAAGCCGGAATAGAATTCTAGAAGGCAAGAAAACGAAACCGCTTTTACAAAGCTGTCAGGTTTTACAAGTACAAACCAGAAGGCAAGGCCAATCTTTTGAGGATTTTCGAAGAAAGGCAATGTCAGTGGATTATGAGCAGATAAAAGCTTAGTTATTGCCCTTTTGTACTGACCTTAGCAAGATTTGAAATCAAACTTTAATGGATTGTACTAGGGAAATGGCCCTGTTTAGTTCTTGCCTTTTTCGTTGTGTTGCGATCAAGGTCTGGCTCTCGTCATTTAATCTGTGTCATCAGTAATGAATGGCCCATGACATGATGTTGTTTTTTCCGTTTTTTCTTCAGTAAACTGAATATATTGATGAACAGTGACATTTTTTAAAAATTTTTATGCAGCAAAGCTTTTTGTTTTATCTTATTGATAGTGGCCAACCAATGATGGTAGTCCTTGCTTGCTTTTTGCAATCAAAACGTATTTCGTGGGCTTAGACGTACAATCAGCGCCAGTTGGGGGTTCTGCCGCCATGAATTCATTGAATAAACTAATTATTATCTATCATCTGGATTCAATCGCTTTTCCGCCACTACTCCATCAGGGCAAAAGGTTTAAAATTCTTTACATCTTTGATGTGTTGTGAATCCCATTCATAGTCTAAAGTTGGTTCTCCTACAATAAATCACCTTCGATCTACCGGTAGCTTCTGAACTCGGCCTATTGGTTATGTGTATATAATGTACTTGTTCCAATATGTCTGCAGCCAAGCATCCCAGTTTTTCAACTTCACCAAGTTTGGTTGATGTGATCGCAACTTCCAAAATCAGCCTTGTGGTTAAACAGACATTGACTGATATTAGGTATTCGTTCAATGCAGTCAGAATGGCACATTCAGTAAGAAAGCAGGCGCTTGAGATACCGTGGTCTGCGTTCGTCAGGATTTTAAGTGCAACGTTACGTGGTTATTCTTTAGTCACCGTTTTGATTAACAGCACAGAAGGCCTCCACGGTTCCTTTGCCGTCAGCGTCAGCTTGTTGACAAATAACCTCCGACCAGCTGTTTTTAGACGAACTCTCCGACATCTTGGTGATCATTGCCGCAGTTCCTTTGATGAAAAACTTTGCCACTTTGCAGATAAACTGTGCATGCAAACGAAAGCGAAGTTTTGCAAGATTTATAGCTTGAAAAAAACATAAAACTTAAACTTCCTCCTGCTAGAATTACAAAGAACAACTTTGTAGAGTTGTTCTGACACCACATGGTTTCAAGCTCTGCTTATTCTTTAATTATAAGAGCAACAGTGCGTTGTGTTTTTGCATAATCCAGATTTTTCTTCTGTTTAATTAGATTTTGAGTTTGATGAAGAGCAATACCGTATTTACTCGATTGTAGCCGCCCTAAATTGTAAGCCGCCCTTGATTGGAAGCCGCATGAAATGGTGTTAAAAAATTAATGTAAGCCGCCCTTGATTGTCAGCCGTACTTCACCATAGGTACCTAAGCCTCTGAGATACTATTGTGTATTGCATGCTTCGTGTTTGATTAGCAACCCAGGCAATGATAATTCACCACTATCACTGTCTTCTGTTCATGATAATCCCTCCTGTGACGGATGTGCATGCGAAAAGAAGGTTTAGTCAACAAAACTTAGCCAAGGAAAGACTGGGCGTCTTGTAGACATTTTCACAAGCTAATGAAAAAATGTAAGCCGCCGTCTATTGTAAGCCGCACGAAATGATGAAAAAAACTTTCTAAGCCGCGGCTTACAATCGAGCAAATACGGTGTGCGACTTTGCGTCACTCCCCAAGTTAAACAGCAAGTGGATAAATTTAACAGCAGGTTAAAATTGTTCATGTTAGCTCTCAATTTGGGTTTTCCTTGAATGTAAATATTTATCTGGTGCGTTTATGTGACCTTTATTAACCTTGTCAATGGTTCACTTAGAAATAAAATAAATAAGTCACTTCATTTGTTGAACCAGTAAATGTTTATGAGCCACAAACTATGACTTAGCAAGGCGTGACTTTTTACAGCCAGCTATTGAAATAACTTAAGACTGAAAAAAGATGCTGACCATGGCTTATACCACACATAAAAAGAAATCAGAGATTGAGAGAGAATGTCGACCGATTAAGCATTTTATAGCAGAGTTAAGTTCAAGCACATATTATTAATTTCCAGTGACGTTGATTCGAAACTGTACAAGCACTAGTGCGTAGGACTTGAAGTTTGATTGATTAAGCGTGTGTCACGCATTACTTCCTTGGGTGTGTCGCCGCGATGTTGCCGCACGAAATGATTTTTCCCGTTTTTATTTCCAGCTGAACATTTGAGATCAGGCAAAGTTTATTTCAGGGAAAGCAAATGATTTGTTAACTCTCCTGAAACAAACTTAGTCGTTGTCATGGCTGAAAACGACATCACTTGTTTCGAGAAAAACACAAAAGAGAATGATCATAGTAAAAGTGAAGAAAGGTAAGTACGGCTGAAATTCATAGATATGCTTCCTTTTTAGAAAAATTTTGAAGCATGCATTCGAAAAGCTGGTTTTACGTTACGAGTGATCATTTCTTGGATATTGTTAAGTTATTCAGAAGTTAAAGACGCTTTTATAGAGACCAGACATCATGGTCACCAGGTGAAAGCGTCTTCGCTATAGCTTCCCTTACGGCAGTTTCAATTGATTTTGATGCTAGTCAGGGTTTAAAAAATGATCATAACCTAATTTACACTCAAAAACATGCGAGACACAAAATAAGAGAAGAACTGGGACTCTGTAATTCAGCTGAAAGATTGTTTTGTATCTAGCATAATGGTTTCCTCTTGAACTTCAATATCTTTTGCGTTTAATTGCTGAAACAGCATTGTCACAAAAAAGGTTTTGACTAGACCTCTTCATATAGTAATCCCACTGATTGCGTTGCTGGATGCAGAGGTGTTTTATGACATGCTATATGTCCTATCCGAAAGAAGTGTATTTTCTTGTTCATTTTAAAATTTTTGCAAGGAGAGTAGTTCAACAAAACATTGCTTTCGTGTTGCCTGCTGTAAGGCAATTCCTGGTTTACTTCCAAATTTTTGAAAAAATAATAAGCACGTTCAACTTGTTTCACGCAATTCCACCATTTCTTCAGATAGATATGATAATCTCTTCTTTGTTTGTACTGAAAATGAAAAAAGGAGAGGGCTAGTTATGTTTTGCGTTACCAAAAAACTTCCAAAATTGTCGCATTTCACCACTTACAATGGAAAATTGTGATTCTGGACGCGAGGTATATAAAAGGAGAAGACTCATCGCTTTGGCCAAAATAAGTTCAAGAGATTGAATTTGCATATCCGCTGGGTTTGCATATCCGCTGGATTGTACGTTGCCATTAAAGCGTTTGGAAACCAAAGCGTTTCAAAAACCGGTAATTTTGAGACAGCCCAGAAAAGTTTTTTATTAAGAATGGCACTCAGAGCAGCCAAGTTTCGGTTGCAAGCTGTGGTGTTCTTCCTCAAAATCTAGTGTGAAAAAAGTTTAAAGCAAACTGGATGCATTTGAGATACACTACGCATTGTTGTCGTCACGATTTCCTGTCTTTAAGTTTAGCCTGAGATACAATGCGACAGCTGTTCAGTTTCCTTAAACAAAACATACTGGTTCGCGACGAGATTAACTCGATGGAGGAAACACGAACGAGATTTCAATTTTGTCACTGCAAATGCTTTTCCGCAGTAAATCTTGTCAAACTAAAATGTTGATTTGCTTCATAATTGTCGTTTTGAAATGAGCTTCAGAAACACCTGTAAATGTTTTACCGCCAACGAAAGGTATAGAATTGTTTTCACAAACCCAGCAAGGATTGTCTTATCAAGACACAAAGAACTTTAGTATAATTGTTGGTTGTTTCGGCATGAATGAAATGTAATGCTTTACGCTTCTGTGAAGGTTATATTTCTTCTAAGTTTTCTTTTTGTAGATTGAAGGAAAGTGTATATCACCTTCGTTACCATGTCATAGCTACACCGCAGACTTATGACCACACGACTGATTTACTTCGTTGTTAACACTAAGTACACAGTGAGCTCTGTTGGAATCGAGACATTTTGAAACAAACCTAGCTGATATGACAATTTTTTCTGCGTGCATCACGCCTACTCACAGTAAGACTGAACATTTATCGGTTAATTCTTTGCATTGACGTTAATGGTGCATTGGATAAAATCCATTAGGAAATATTCGAAGCACAAGACATGGCATCAGAAATGTTTTACAGCTTAAGCTTGGTCACCCAGAATAAAAACTTTTCAGCAAGCCTCTTTGCAAGCACGGTTGCGGAGTCGGAGTAGTAAGGAGTCGGAGGTTTTTGGGTGGAGTCGGAGTCGGATTCCTGACAGCACTGGGAGTCGGAGTCGGATTTTTTTGTCCGACTCCGACTCCGGATGTCCAATTGGATTAATTTTTACATCACACTCCTAAATTGGGAATTCCTGTTGAAATGTTGCAATTTCTTTTGAAACTTTTGTTGAAACAGAGATTTCTTGCTGTGCACCACGATTTCCATTGATTTTAACAACAGCCAAATTTCATTCCCTTCATGTCAAGGAGTTGGTGTCGGAAGTCGGAAATTTTGGAAAGGTCGGAGTGGAGAGTCGGAGTCAGAAACTTTGGGAAGCCGGAGTCGTAGTCGGAAATTTTGGAAAGGTCGGATATTTTGCCACCGACTCCGCAACCCTGTTTGCAAGGGCTTATAACGGCCATCAGAACGGGTAATAGTTTGTCCGCTGAGAAAGAATATGTAAATCTCAAATAGTAATGGGCACGTTAATGCTGACATATGAAGGATGTAGTGCTGAAACACTTTAAAACAAAAATGTCAACTGGAATGATCGAGGTGAGCAGCGCAATTGAAACGCTCGAAATATGTCGCTATTTTCAATGGCGTTGGCCATTGCTTTTGTTAGAAGAAATGGGTAAGACGCTGACTCATATATTTTTTCAAGTTTTTTTAGAAAATACATTGTAAGTTTACGCAAACGTTTTTCGTTTATGAAATATGTTTTTGAATTTTTTGGTTTTCATATTTTTTCTCATTTTTCAGTTCTTATATTTATTTGTTTATTGAATAATTTTTTTGCAATTTTGGGGAAATGTTTTTGTATGTATGTGCAAACATATTTTTGGGTAATGCAATACTGTTTTCAAGTGTCTGCAACTGTCTTGTCAAGTCATAAACTGTTTATTTGTCAGGAAATGCCCTGGAAGGTCGGGTATTGCTATCTAGCAACTAATCCGAGTAAACTTTTGTTTGTCCAATTACATTGACCTTGCGGGGTTGCTTTGATGTGTTTGATCGCGTCATGGCTTTCTGTACGTTTTAATTAATCAGACCTCACTGCTTAATTTTATCTACAGTTATCACGGTGAAAAATTCCCAAACGCGATCTTGGGACCATTGCGGGCGTAAACTAGATTATAATTAGTAATAACTGGCAGGCCAGTAAAATGTTCTGGCAAACCATTCGGTGTTTCCCCGGTAAACGATCTTGCAGTATATTGCTAAATCCATAAAAGACCAAAATGGGGTTTTACTCAGCAATGAGGACGACATCCTGTGCAGATGGAGAGAGTATTTCAAAGATTCTTCTGAATCCAGTCACTCTCACATCATTGGACACACAGGAGGTACATTGAGGGAGGAATATACCATAACTGCAACCGAAGTGTTGCTATAGTTGTCAACACACTGGAGGCTAGGAAGGCTGCACGTTGAGATGAAATCCGACCTGAAATGCTCAAAGCCTTGAACAAAGATGTTCTTTGGCTGACTCGTGTGTGTCAAGTGGCCTATAATGTTCTGGAAGGACACCGAAAGATTAGCAAACTGGGATGATCATCCCCATACACAAGAAGTGAGATAGAAGTGAATGCACTAACTACCGGGACATCTCTCTCCTTAGCCTCCCTGGAAAAATTTATGCCAATTGGCTTGAACAAAGATGCCGCGAAATAACTAAACCAAAACTGGAAAATACCCGGTGCAGTGTTCTTCCTGGCCGTAGCACTACAGACCGAAATTTCACTCTTCAGCAAATTATTGAGAAATATTGGGAGTGTGCCAAAGACGTCTACACATGTTTTGGCTACCTCGAAAAAGCATATGACCGGGTTCCTCGGGAAAATGGGGAGTGGTGCTAGAGTACAGTGTTAACTGCCGCCTGTTACTGGCCGTCAAGTCATTGTATTCCTGCTCGGAAATTTGCGTCCGTAACGGCTGAGTTAAAACACAATCATTCATCGTGGATGTTGGAATCCCCCCAAAGGTGTGTGCTGTTATCATTACTTTTCATATTCTATATGAATTGGAAAGACAGTCACAGCTAAATCGACGGTGCGGTCACTGTTGGAAACTTTATGATCAACCGTTTGTTTTGTGCAGACGATTTGGTGCTGCTAGCCTCCTCTGAACAGAATCTTACAACATGCAACTAATCACTTTTCTGCTGCGTGCGACAATGTGGGACTGAAAATTAGTATTAAAAACGCAGTGTTATATCTCTCCAGAAATTCAAGACAAGGCGCACTGCAAAAGTGGCAATATAATCCAGCAGGTAAAGAAGTTCAAGCAACTTGGGGTGCTATTCACCAGTGACGCAAGGCAGAACAAGGAGAGTGATAAATGGAATGGCAAAGCAAACGCATTTCTGCTTGAGCTTTATCGCTCTGTGGTCACAAAACAGAGCTTTTAAACACCGCAAAGCGTTTAGTTTTTAAATCGTTCTTTGTTCCGACCCTCACTTATGGTCACGGACCTTGGGTAATGACTGCAAGAGTACTACCTAAATTCTCAATTGCTTGAGAATCTAGATGGGATTTTTACGAAGAGTTCACGGTGTGCGCTTGGTGACAAACTGCACAGCTGTGAAACTCGTAGAGCCCTGAATGTCAAGCCACTTCTTCGAATCGAGAGAACTTAGCCACGTTGGCTCAGTCAAGTGAGCAGAATATTCCCCAGGAAAGATTGTCCAGGCAAGTCCTGTTGGTTAATCCCACAGGAACGCGGGCCAAAGGCATACCAAGGGCCCGTTGAAGTGATTACATCTCCAACCTTGCTTTGTTCTGTTTTGGTGTATAGCTTTCAAAGCTGGTTATCGGACAGTCAAGCTTTACTTAGCCAGCAAAACAATCAGAGATTTCTGAAAACCGTGAGGTATTTCGAGTACTCCTATAAGGTTGCTGTCCCGCGATCGTCTTGAGAGGGAAAGCGAGAATGAAAATGAAACAATGAATACAAGGGATGATAAGTTGAAAAAGGAAATCGCACCTTTTAAATAAAATTTTCGTAAACAAACTTTTAATTTTTCGAGATTTGTAAAAAAAATTGCGCCCGTTTCCGGTCATCGTATTGCAATATAAAAGATAATTGTAATTAATCATTTTAACCTAATTGTTTTTGTTCAGTTTCCTGCATTTTGTAAGTTTTATCGTAGACATAGAGAGTGATGCAAGGAATTCTTACGGTGACTAGCACAGAAAAGTCGCAGGCAATCCGTCAGAAAATAGTTCTTGTTCTTATGCGAAGTGATAGCGTTCAAATTTTGATGTTACCTTCAGGTCGCATGCAAATATTGACATCATGTAATCTAACACACGGAGGCGAATACAATTTTAGCGAGATTGCGGAGACAAAAGAAAATCAAGCACTTGAATTTTGGTAGGTGGCTCAGGTTTTAATGTACGTACAACAAACAAAATTTTCGTCATCACCAGCTTTGCGTGTAGAGTCAAAAGAGCATACATTAGCGGTGAGGCAAAGAAACTCACGGTAACAAATTCAACGCGAAGTGCTTCATCCGTAATTTCAAAGAGGACACTTTGCTGTAGTCTCTCCAGTGCGTTTGTTTTTGAAACAGAGGCGAGGGGTTTTAGCGGGCGTCGGTTGCACGCTCGGAAATCGCTCGGAAACCCCTGACTTCAGTGGGAATGGTGATTGGGCAACGTTCGCTAATTATACGTAACGATCTTTCTGACAGTTAGCACTGATGTTGAAAATCAGCATTCCGTAAGAAATTGTTATGAAGCAAGAAATATGCAGGTGGCACGCACAACTGAAGTTTTGCACAAAAGTTGTTTTTTGGCAAAGCATTTATGTTTTTCTCAGCAGCAGAAAGTTCAGTCCCGCAACACCGTAAAACAGAAAGTTTCAAAATCATGTTTAATTGTTTGTTACAAAAACAAGCTACAATAAATCATTCATTCCCCCCGAAAATAGTACAACAGCAAGCTACAGCCATATTGCCCCCTTCCACCGGAAAATATCAGCTGGCTGTGCTTGCAGCCCTGCGAAAGAAGCAGCGAAACAGATGATGCACTTAAACGGTGCCTCGTTTTGTGAAAGTGTACATTTTTTTATAATGAAAAAAAAGTCCAACACAGCAGACAAATTTTTGGTGGGTAGGAGAAATTACTGATTTTCGATTACATGCAGAAGGTAATGTGACAAGGTACATGTGCGCGGTAGTATTCACTACACAAAACGGCACACATGCTGCAAAATGTTTCACGTGAAGGAAACGCGGAGTAAAATGAAGATAGTTGGTGAGTGATTTCAGCGCAAATGTTTCAGGATCAATATCAAAAGAAACAACTTCATCTGCGAAGATCGCAAAGTGTGTAAAAACTTAACATTGATACAAAAACTCGAAAAGTGCGACATCGTAACATTTGAAAAAAGGTAAATTTTGCTGTTCGCATTGGATTCATTGTACAGACTTGATGTTCACTGCTCAGTGATGGTCTGATAGGATATGATTTTCATTTGATCGTTCAAAAAACTACCGTCTCGAGTTAGTAGATTTGTTCACAAGCAGTGCAGTTTTTGAGAAACAAAAAAATCTTCGCTTTCTACGCCCATTTATGGTCACCCGACAAAGACCCTCAGTTTACAAGTTGGGCAGTTGGAACAGCGTTTTCGAAGGAGTTTAGCTCATAAAACTATAGAATGGCTTCATTTGCAAGCAGGACGGCAGGGGCGTAACGAGGGGGCAAGGGGGGCATAATTACCCGGGCAACGATCACCATGGGGGTGCCTAATCACTGCGGGGAGCGCGGAAAAGTCCCAACAATGTCACAGGTACTTCCTTCAATAAAGTACGTTTGCTTCCGAAAGACTTCAGGTTCGAACATGAGGGCGCCAAACTTGTTTCTTGCCCTGGGCGCCATCTAATCTCGTTACGCTTCTGCAGGACAGTAATCATATGCTAGTATGTACAGAGAAAAAAAAGAGAAGATACGGAGGGGAAAAGCAATTGATAGATAGAAATTAAAGCAAGGAAAATAAATTTTCAGCAGAATTACTGTCACACCAGATTTACTGTACTAAAAACAAAAATTCTTAAATTTCAAACACCACTGCATCACATTGGAGAATTAAAAGTTAAAGAAACGTGTGTAGCAAACGTGTAGTGGTCATTTCATAAGCCAGAGCAATCTGAATATTGCAGTTTAAAAAAGTTGTAGACATTTTCAACCAAACCAACCTTGCTGCAGTCTTAAAATATTTTCCGACAACACTGCAAAACAATAATCCGCCAAACAGCAAGTTTATTTTTCCTAAATGAGATCATTTATTTTGTAGAAAAACCTGGGGAAATCAAGCTGAATCTTTTCTGGCTCATCTCGGGATAGTTATTGGCCTTGGAAACATTTGGAGATTCCCGTACATCTTGTATGCGTGTGGTGGAGGTTGGTTTTACGTACAATCGAGAGTGTTTTTCAAAGAAAATTTGTGCTATCATTTCTTCCACATTTTTTCCTGTTGAAAGTGTGGTTTGTTTGTCATGTACAGACGCGTGCTA
>JGI24159J19872_10012854_pt1 | contig 10902 bp, 9 predicted proteins | sample Ectturendosymbi4_FD_19872 | JGI IMG/M metagenome (IMG submission 19872)
GTAACTAAATCCAAACTTAAGGCGAGTTTGGCCGTTTGGCGGAATCTTTTGCCTTACATTTTTGAGGGAGGGCTGCAGCCCGCCAGCCCGTCTAGACGAGCCGCCCCTGCCTTTCAACAAAAATCACTGATGTTTTTTGTTTTAGCAGCTTGTAAGACATCTGACGCTCGAGGGTTGAGGCAAATGCAACCTGCTGACGAATACTTCCTGCACAATCAAATTGTCAGCAGCTTTGGTCCCTTGCTTGATTTAACACAAGCCTGCACAAACAACTCAGAAAGCTCGAAGGGCCAAATTGACCAAGACAAATTTGCCGCGGGCCAGCAAAATCTATTTCATTTTGTTGTAGTTTGAAAGAAATTCTGGAACGACAATCAATTATATATCCGAAGTCAGGCTGTTGCAACGTTTTCTGCAATTGCGAAAGCTCTCGCGGGCCGCATGCGGCGTTCTCGCGGGCCGTATGTTGTGCAGGCCTGATTTTTAACATGATCTGATAATCGACGTGACGGTTTGAAAACAGACAATGCCCTTTGTTGCATCACCAAACGTGAAATACCAGAGTGTCGGTCTAAGTTTGAAGGAATGCGTGACTTCTGCACTAACGCACGTAGAAAGGTTTTCAGACATAACCAGAAAATTTAGTAAAGTTTGAAGCGCAGTGGTAAATTTCAGTTCCGCCCAGTGGCTAAAATTCGGCGATGCTGGGCGGCAAATTTTTACAACTGGGCGGCAAAACTGCCGCCCAGTTTATGATTATTTTTGCAGGGAGGAAACAATAGTGAATTTTTCCAAGATGTAGCCAAAATGATTTTTCCAGTGGGGCAAAATAGTAAAATTTCATTTTTTCTAGGAGATAGCGAGATAGCGAAATGACCATGCGGTCTTGAAAGTCAACCGCCAGAACCTACCAATCAATATAGAAATGTATAATACAAAGCAAGCTGAATTTTACTAACTAACAAAAAAATGCACACAAAGTTAAACACAAATAATAGAACAAGAAAAACCACAAAATTAGTTTAGCAAAAGATTACCAAGACAACGAAAATACACATGTTAAACAATTGTTTTGCAAAATCACAGTTTTTCACTGATTTTTACAGTATTGACGAAAGAAAATCAAAGCGAAATTTCTCAAAATATTTTTTCGGAAACAAGTTGTTGCGATGAATTGAAACAATAATGACAAAAAAGAGTGAATAGCATATATCCAAACCAAATCGTTTCAGTATTTTCAATGCAATAGGCTTTCCAGATTTTTCCCAATAATCCTGGTGTTAGCTTTGTATTCCCAGCTTTCAGTGTTTTCAAAGTTGTGCGTCATGAATAACCTACCTTTTTGTATTTCGTGTTGTCAGTCATCCCGTAGTCTTAGGAACGTATCCTTGGATAGTCAGCATATCTCCTTCCTAAGCTTGATCAAAAGATTTTATTACGGTTTTACTGCGTGTGATGATGTTACCAGAGGGCGTCCCTTTTCATCCTTGCCTCGGGTCCCCCAACCCTAAGTCCACCACTGATAACAGTATCAACTGGTTTTATTAGAGAGGTCCACAGCTTTCAGCCAAATCGTGAAAAGGGTCCATGACACTGAAAACGTTGGGAACCACTGCACTAGGCTACTAGTGTTGCGGCCACAATGCTGCGTCGCCTTGAGCAACCCAACGAGAGAGTCGAACCGAACGAACCTCCGCGCGACAGCAACAATGGAGTTTTGCTCACTCGACCGGGTAAACTCTGTTGTTGCTGCTACGAATTCAGCGCTTTATGTGGCGAATAACCACGCCACACTAGGCTATATTATAGCTTATGGCACTTATTGAAAATATCCCACTGAACATTAACAAATAGCATAAGATGTGCCACGAAATGTTTTTTATAATTTTGGTGACGGCAATCAGAGGCAGGCCAGCGCCCGACATCCGCTTTTTATCGTGGCAGTTCAGGTGAACGCTCTTGCCCAAGGAGCGCTACGGTAATTCACTCAGTGGCTGTGGATCGAACACCCAACCTTCCAATTGAGAGGCGGACACTCTACCAGTGAGCTCCCGTAGTGGCGGAAGTAGGGTTTCCCGCACCCGGGGACAAAGCCAGTTTGGGCGCCCCCATCCAGCCGTTCTTTGCAGCATAGATGCGAAGAGTAAGTTGGGAGTAAAGGGGCGTCAGAATATTACTCGGGTCCCGCATGCTCGTGGTTGTTTTCAGACCCATCTGAAAATTTCATGTGATTGTGACGTCACGGAATTGAAGTCGGGACCTTTGAACGTAGAAAAGCATTAACTCTCATAGAGTTAAGAATCTCATCGTTTCGCGTGAAGCAATCCCCACTTCGAAATTTTGATCAGGATTGAAGATTCAAACTGTTTTATTGCGACATACCAAATTGCGGTAGTATATTTGAATTGTAGCAACTAGTGAAAGAATATGCAAAACTAGGCAAAAAGTTATCTGATCATCCGCAAAAATCTGCTTGAATATAATGAAAGAATTTTATGGGAACGACAATCTTCACAGCAGAAAATTGGACAGAGTTGCACCTTGTTTTCTAAAGCACAGGTTTATCAGAGAATCTTGAAAAATCCGAATAGAGCGTACCCGATTGTTCCCCTCTCTCGTCAGGTCTCGTCACAATCACCGCTGGTGCCAGCTGCAGGGGGTTCTGGAGCATGCACTCTCAGAGTTTTGAGTTTTAGAACGTCATGAAAAACTGACTAAGGGCAGACTCATGAATACATAAAAGAGGACAGACAGAAGAATGCATATGAAAAACTGAAAGCAAATGGTTTTATAAAAAACTAAAACTCTGGGAGTGCATGCTCCCAACCGGGGGTTTCGGGACCCTGGAGATCCAAAAAATAATTTTGGGGGTCCAAAATGCGATTTTCGAGGGTGGGAGCTTGGATGTACTTTTTTTCAAAATAACCGAGATGATGAAAGCTTACAAGTACGATTACTGAAAAGAACATTTTAGCCAGCTAATTATTTCAGCTAACGTTACAAATTTAACAATTTAAGTTGCTAAATGCGGGGATTGCTGTTTCTGTTTCACACTGCGGTTACCACGTTGAGGATGTTTATGGCACAATTATGGAAAGATTGTTTTTTGATGCTACAGAACTCGAAAGTGTCTGGCGTTCAACCATGCAAAGTTACCTGAAATTGAGAACAAAAAGAGCCATGTCTATTGTAGTGCTCTGTGCAGCAACATATTTCTTCAAATCTGGATTTTCCCCTGTATTCATTTGAAAAACAAATATGCATACCACGGAAAATTTGTGCGTGGCTATGAGTAATTATGTGCCAAGATATGAGCGGATAATTTCAGAGAAGCAGGAACAAAAGGTCAGTCGATTTGAATCTAATGAGCAGTAAGGTATGAAAGTTAAACAGTACGACTGAGAGTATTTTGTTGTGTTGTCAGTAAGTATTACGAGTGGTAAGTTGAAAATGAAGATACTGCAAAATCGGATTGTTTCTGTGATTTCTGGGCATTTAATACGAAGGGTACGAACGTAACTTTATTTTATCAAAGGGGTGCCAGCTTCAAAAAAGTTTGGGACCCTTACCTATGCATTACGCCAGGGATCTCCAAACTACGGCCCGCAGGTTAAATCTGGCCAGCAACACTATTTCGTCCGGCCCGCGAAGCATTATGTCAATAATCAAAGATTTCATTTACCAAAAATTTGTTGATTTGGTAGAAATAGAATGTAATATAGTCCGAAACAATTACATTACGTAAGATGTCCGGCCCTCGAACTGTTGTGTAATAGTTTATGTGGCTCCCTGACAAAAATGTTACGACCCTGTACTAGACAAACGTAAAATTGCAAAATCCTAAAATATTTCTTTGGGTATGATAACCATGAAAGTTAACAGGAAATAAAAGAAATACTGCGATGAAATGTTTAATTATGTACTTGTAATTTTCTAACTTCAAAGACAAGTTTTCTTTCCTTTGCTGATGTAGATTTATCGATTATTTCGTAAAAAAATTGATACAATTTAAAGGTTTTACATATATTAAACTAGGTAATACAGTGCCTAAGGCCAGTGACGCCCCGTGAGAAGTTCTGTAGGTTAGGAATTTTGTGACCTCAATTCAGGCAATCATTTCCATGGAGATTCTCAGTTTATTTGTGGAATTAATATAAAAGACATGTAGCAGTAACTGAAAAAGTTTAAAATTATAACTGATATTGTCAAACTCAAGCTGTTGCACAGTTGTAATTAGAATCATGCAGTAGTAGTCGGCATTTGTTTAAATATCCCACAAAGAAAAATCATCATAACTTCCTTCAGAATCACATGAATTCCATTTCAACGTGACGTTAGTCAAACCACCAAAGCTCAAAAATTTTCCTAAACATCAGATCTTTTGTCGTAGCAGTAGTAACATACTGTTAAGTTTCATCGCTACTCTAAATGCATGCGCAGACGCAGAGCATACTGCATACACTGTGAACCCTGGATTCNCGACCCATTGTGGGTCGAAACTACAGAATGAGAGCGAGAGTCGGAAAGTTCACAAACCTGGCNATCTGAAAGCATTGTGACGCAGCCGTGGGTCAAACCACATGCGGGCGCTGATCGATTGCTAGACACAGAAGCTCCGCCTTAGAACGTCACTAATGTTCGTAAGTGCCCGCTTTACGAATTTTGGTGATCTTTATGAGCCTTCGCGACTATGGTAGCAGCCGTTGGCATGCGAAATTTTGTAAATCGTAATTACTGTATTAGCATACGCTGACATTTGACAGTTCGTAATTATTACGTAGCGTTCCGACCTCAATTTGGCGCCCCCAACATGCTGCGCCCGGGGACAGATGTCCCCCTTGCCCTCCCTAGTTACGCCACTGAGCTACCTCCGCTGCAGCGAAACGTTCGTCGCCAATGCCTAGGTGTCAGGTGATGTTATGATGTGCCATGGGCGTTACTGAAGAGCCATCTATAAGAAAAAAAGGATTAAGCTAGCCTTGACCATTTACCGTGATTTCATGCAAAGTCTTTTCAACCCGATTTTGAGAGGAGGGAAAATATAACCCGCGAACTACCGGAGCTCTGATGTTTGCTAGTCTGCGGTCGAATGTCATCTCTTTCCTCATGCAAAGCTTTTTAATCAGATGTTGAGAGGAGGGCAATATAAACTGAGAACTACCAGAGCCCTAATGTTTGCTAGTCTGCGGTCGAATGTCAATCTCTTTCTTTTGTTCAAAGGACGTTTGACTGGGGTGGCGGAAATATCTTTGTCTGGAGAAGAAGGTGTTGGGACTGGGGAACAACTGCCCCCAAGTAAGTGTGTCAAAAAAGCCCTGATTTCAAGACAAACACTGGGGCTCCTTAACGCATTGGATTTGACCCAGACTTTTGAGTAAACATTGCATCAATTTGTTCACTCCATAGCCACATGCCGTGTTTTTTAGGCTAGCCTACAAGACTAGGAGTTCTACACATAAAAACTGAAAAGAGTTAGAACTTTTAAAACTTTTAAAAATTTGTTTAAAAATAATAAAGAAGGGTTGGAACTTTTAAATTCTTTTCATAAATTATATTTTAATCAGAAAAGTGCTGCCCGAGGCCCCAGGTCCTCCCCTTGCTATGCCACTGATACAACTTCTTCAAAACACTGATGCAAGTTTTATTAGGACTCAAAACAAACCATGTAACAGAGTCCGCCGAACACTTGAGGCTGACTCATCAAACCACTATGGGGTTCGATCGAACCCAGGGTTAAGAACCACTGAATTAGAGCAAGCAGCAAACCGACTTATCATCTGACATGCCACTAGTCGGCGCTGAGCAATAAGTAAGCAGCCTGTTAGTTACGAGTACCGCGACCAAAGACTAGAAGCATCGTCTTGTCTCCCACTTTGTTGCCATTCCGGTGCTGACAGCGAGCGCAACAGCGACTCACGAATCGCGCGCACGCTTCCTCTCGAGCAGTGTCCGGTTTGCGTGGTGGAAATATGCTGTGCTGCCGAAAGTAAAGCTGCAAGACCAGCAAGTTTATGCGCAACAAACTTCAACAACAGCCTTGCTTTTGGGTGGTGTTCTGCTGGTGAGTGGCCTGCACGTAATATTTCCTCAGATTTCGATCGACGTAGAAATGATGCGTGTTAATTGTCGTAGATGGGCGTTGCGTGATCAGCAGCGACGCCGTGTAAACAGCGTTGCGTCGCCCCGGCAATCTCTGCAGTCGTTACCATCGTGCTGAGCTCATGCCACATCCCCAGCTATCGCGTTACCGGTTGCTGCTTTTGTTGAGTGCAGACTTGGACAGTTAGAATTTTTTCAGCATTTCCAAATTATAATAGAATTAAAGTTAGAGTTGCTCTGTTTTCCCAAAATTATAGAGTAGAATTAAAATTACTGAATTCACAAAAGCTAGAAATTAAAATAAACTCCGAAGTAGAATTACATATTCAAATCAAATCAATACTTTCTTGTGTAGATTAATTCATACTAATATTTAATTCAGTAATAGTAGCATGTTATTTTTACATGGTCTCTTAGCTATAAAGTAAAAAAAGCATTTTTGATTTTATATAGTCAACGCAAAGTTGAACTATTAAAAACGTCTCATTAATAATTGACTCATCCTCGCAGATTGCTATTGTATGGCCAGGTTACAGATACCATTCTAGTTTAAATTATTGTGAAGAATTTATAAATCAGTTTCTCTTATATTATTTAAATCCAGACTTTAAGTTAAATCTCCAGTTATTATCATCACAAACAGATAGCCTAATGCAGTGTTTTTCAATCTTTCTGCTGCAGCGGAACCTTCCGCAAATGTTTACGTTGCTCATGGAACCCTATGCAGTGATCTAAGTGTCTGTATTGCTGCAACCGCATAGAACTGCGGTTGTGAATTTCGTCCCAGGCAATTTCGGGTTGTTTCGGCGGAACCTCTGGCAGCCTCTCGCGGAACCCCGGTTGAAAAATACTGGCCTAATGCTACGATTAGTGTAATGCATGCCAGTTTTCAAAACATAATCTAAATGTGTTCTTTCCGTTGCCAGATTACATATATTATACCTAACTATGGCTGCTATTACTAGGTCGTACAGCTACTGTTCGTCATAATGCCCAGCCCCATTGCGATGTTCGGTCATGGCACTTTGATATTTTTGTTGTTTTTTCCTTCTTGTAATCACTTGCTGAAAAACGCCGTTGGAAAAAGTGGTATTTTCAGTAAAACCAGAAATCAGGTTAGAACTAAAATGTGTGCACAGAAATTTTTCACAAATATAGAGTAGAATTATAATTATTTTCATTTCGCTCTAATCCGTCCAATTAGACAATTAGAATTATCTAGTTATCCATGTCTGGTTGGGTGCAGCGAACACTGACACCAGTTGTTATTGCAGTTGTTCTAAATGCTTGTATGACGTGTCTATTTCGGATAGCAACTTTTACTCGCATTCTAGTAGTCTAAAGCCTCGTTTGTACAAGTGAAACGATTCTTGGTCGTCATATTAATCATGTAACTTTTTTTGCTTATTGTTAAACCGAAAGCAGTAAATGATTTTGTCGTTACTATGATTTAGCGTGAGATCACACCAGTTTCTGCAACCGGTTTTTGTATTATTACGAGCATTTGCAATGTTGGTTTGCCGTATCGATAAACTTCGAGGTGACGAACTAGTTCATTGATAACTCTGCACTTGGCCAAGTACCGCTAATCTTGCCTGATTTCAGTGCTTGGATTGTTATTTGTTACCGAGAACCTCGGCAGCAGCTCGTGTAAAACAGCGGACGAAATTGATCTTAACAGAATCCAAGAATCCAACCTTTTCTAGAAAATAAGGACTTCGTAATTTTTAGGAAATGTACTGACGTATGATAAGGCACCCATGCAATTCATTCGAATATTGCTGCCAGAGCTATGTTCTTACACGTAGAATAGAGGGTAGCAACCTTTACAGTCCTGTGCCCAGTGGCAGTTTTAAAGCGAGGCTTGAGTGGGCCATGCCCCCCAGATTTTTGGCTGGCCCCCTGCTTGCCCCCTCCCCAGTTTTTTGCTGAATTTCACGTTGAAGTTCGTTTGATTGACATATACAGCAGATAACTTTCAGCCAGCAAAATTTTAAACGATTTGAAGACGTTCCGGCGACGGTTCTGACGATATTCGCAAGCCTATGTTAGGTTTGATAGATTTAATCATAGCAAATCAATCTTCATTACAACGGAAAATCACCATGTAGGAGAGACATTTATGTTGGCCTCCCTGCTTTTTTCCTTGGGGCCGCAGTGGTCCCCAGTTTTTAAATCTAGAATCGCCACTGCCTGTACCAGGAGTCAGTAAAGTCTTCGAGGCCGCAAGGCTCGGCAAAACGTTTTGTGATGTCACAATTGTGAGCGCCTGCGTGCCAGTTCTCTTTTAAGGATTTTACCCCTAGATTGGAACTTTTAACCCTTTTAGGAATTTTTAGGGATTTCAGGAAAAGTTGAAAAATGTGTAAAATGAATCATTTCAGTTTATTTTGCAAATCATGTTTGGTTCTATTTTTAACACATATCATGGAGCTCCGATTTTATGCTGCACCACAGATTTAGGGATTTTTTGGTAGGGTATTGCTCTTGGGATTTTTGGAGTTGCATTTGTGAGATCCCTGGTGCCAAATCACACGGGTGTGTCGAGCGGGTGTATTCATTTACTCACATTCTGAAATTATTTGGTAGGTGTACCTAAAAAAACTTGGCTGGCCGTATGTTGCCAACCCCTGAGTCAACCAATTGACAGTCTATCAATTGCAGAATAACATTCTCAGATTTTTATACATTGAAGTTATTGCACCCTGGCTTGTCGCCAAGGGAGAGAGACTGTGCGAGACGACGGTTTGTTTTCACTATAAGCTGCAACACTAACACTGGTGCTGTTGCGTTCACTTCACAAGTTACAACACAGCCAAAAATATCAGCGGCAAACATGCACAGCAGTGCGCGAGTCCACTGTTTGGCATACTGACACAAGTCAAAAATATGCACAAGCCACGGCGAAGTCAAAAATATTGGTCATCCTGACAGATAGCAAGCAAGGTCTATATCCCATCTGAAGACAAATTGTACCACAACAATAAACCAGCTGTCTTTCCATGATTGACTAAAAACGACAAGATAGCGAAACAATTGTGTCAACCACACAAGCATCTATTCATGGAAAATGTATTTTCAGTGGAACAGGAATGTCACAACAGCCAAGGGTGCAAGCCAGTGAAGGAGGAATCTTTTTCAAAGTGGGGGGCACAAGTGTACGTCAAAAAAACTATGGAAAATTGTTGTACGGCAGTCTGAATTAGCAACTTTGACGTCACAAGCGTTTAAGTATGACGTCATTACTTTTGCCACCATGTTTTAAGCAATTTTATGCAATGTTTTATAAGCCTTTAACGACCCCTATCTACACGAAATTCTGCCAAATTACAAACAATATTGCCAAAACTCCGCCAATTTTTTTCTCATTAAATGGTTTACTTCAACAACGGACCCAATGCCAAATTTGTTGCCTAAATGTATTGAAGCAAAAATCGAAATGTAGAAGTCCCACCAGAAAAACAGGGGAGCTAGGCCCATGCGCCCCTCTTGCGGTTCTTCCACCCCTGGTGCAAGCTAAGGTAATTGTCCATCATTTCTGAAGACTTGATATCAGCTTTAAAACTTTTGGGTGAATGGTGTACTTCCGTTGTTTGGGAGGTGCTTTCGACCCAGCTGCATGTATTCCTCCAACGCATCTTTAAAAAAAAGATAATCGAAACAAACTGTAAGTGTTTGGTTCCCTTTGCCTACTTAGTTATCATTATTACCCACAATGTTGTACTTAATAGAAAAACACATTTCTATAACAGTTTCAGTAATACGCAAAACCCCAAATGTGAAAGTTTTTTCCTTAAAAGTATCTTTGGAAAAACTCCAGAGTCAAAACAGCTTCTTTTGCGTATTCCACATCCAGAACAAAGTAACAGCAGAAGCTGTACACCATAGTCACCGCAAAAGAAGTGAATTTGCAGACAACAACCTTTTCCACCACTACATATACTTCTTTTGATTCGCCTGAAAAAACCAAACATTGTAAATAAACCTTTCAACAAATTAACATAAGCTGCCTCCTTTTTAAAAACATTTAATTTTTGCCATAAAAGTCATTATGGTAAATCTTCAAAATGGTTGCAAAAAAATAGTTAACAATCAGTATTACTTACCCAGTGCAACAATAAAAGCAGTTAGTGGAGCCTGTTCAATCGCATCAGTTAATGAGCAGTCCTGTTATCAAGCAACAAAAACGTATTTTTGCTGAAGCATAGAACAATTTATTCAAATTTTTAGCCATCGCACTTACCTCATTGCAACAAACAAGTTTGGACACATCATCAAAATAAGCAGCAGTGATGCTGAACACATAATTGAGCTTTGCTTCCTCATTTTTTCTCATTTTCACTTCAACATCCACACACCCGAACATATGAGCGATTTCATTTCTGTTGTTCTTTTGGAAAAACCTAGAACAATAGCTTTACATCAAATGCAGCATGAAAAACATTTATATGGGGCGCCGTTTGTAAAAATATTATATCTGACAGATTTAGCACAAAAACTGCTATCTCTGGCAGAGATAGCTATCTCTGCCTGCAGAGATGTTATCTCTGGCAGAGATAGCTATCTCTGCAGGCAGAGATGTTATCTCTGGCAGAGACAGCTATCTCTGCATGCAGGGATGTTATCTCTGGCAGATATAGCTATCTCTGCATGCAGAGATGTTATCTCTGGCAGAGATAGCTATCTCTGCATGCAGAGATAACGCTGAAGCGTGTCGAAGGGCTCGCTTTCAGCACGCTCTTTCTGTGAGAGCATTCTCTTTTTGCACCTGAAGGCGCTCAGAGGTGGTGAGCTGCGCCTCTT
>JGI24159J19872_10012862_pt1 | contig 10900 bp, 10 predicted proteins | sample Ectturendosymbi4_FD_19872 | JGI IMG/M metagenome (IMG submission 19872)
AACCAACCAATCATAGCAATGAATTGCATTAGGTGCGCAGAAACCAACCAATCATAGCAATGAATTGCATTAGGTGCGCACCAACCAACCAATCATAACAATGAATTGCATTAGGTGCGCAGAAACCAACCAATCATAGCAATGAATTGCATTAGGTGCGCACCAACCAACCAATCATAGCAATGAATTGCATTAGGTGCACACCAACCGACCAATCATAGCAATGAATTGCATTAGGTGCGCAGAAACCGACCAAACACAGCAATGAATTGCACTTGGTGCACACCAACCGAACAATCACAGCAGTGAATTGCATTAGGTGCACACCAACCAACCAATCACAAAACTTCCCACACCAAAAGCGCAACAACCAACCAACGACATTATCCTGGGCGGTTTTGTTGCAATGATCCTGTGCGTAGCTCCTGGTGGCTTCCACCACAGGGTTGATTGTGGAGCTGACATGGTTCAGATTTTCCTTCAACTGAAGAACAAGAAAAGGTAGAAGTGGTTTAAACGAAGTGGTNTTTTGGAATAAGCAAGCGACTTCATGCAAAAATCTGCTGAAGANATACCTTCCCAACGTATGGAGCGTCGTCTGTGTTCTCAACCTCTCGCTTGCCAGCCATCAATATGCGGTGGGCTCGTCTGGCGATATTACCTGAATCGAATAATGTCAACATATGAAGTAGAGCGAAAGAAGGGTATGGAAAAGATCCAGTGATTCCAACATTGATTCCTCAATTTTGTTAATCAAAAAATATATCGACAAAATAGTGGCATTAATTTAATTTTTGTCCATTTAACATTCGCTAAGGATGCAAGTAACGACAGACACAGGCGTTGACACGCACCAGCAGCGGGGAGGGCCACCAGGGGTTTGTTGGACCTCATCGCAGCAACACACTTGTTGTGTTCGCGTTTTATTCCCTCCTCCGACGCCTTGATGAAGTTGACAATGTCCATCGAGTTGTCGACCTGCTCTGTCAGGGCGTCCATGTTGTCGGACCATTCATCTTTGAAAAAAGCGAGAAGATCAACGTCATGGAGAAGAATACAGAGCAGTAGAGTTTACGTTCAATTATATCTCAGCAGCTGTTTTCAGAATCATATCAGAAGGTGACGCCGGCCACCAACGCAGTGACACGAACACGCAGACACCGTTTCAACCTGTAACTAACAAACTTGTGCAAAGTAGGCGTTGTTTGTCAGTGAAGTATGCGTGTGAAGCATTGAACACAGTTCTTAACAAATCAGTCCAATTTAATCATCACTAAAAATAGAATGCGTTGCAGTCGTTGTGAAGATACAAAACTAATAATAATTGTACGAACAAAAAATTAAATTAAATTTAAATTAAATAAAATAATTGTACGAACAAAAATTTAAATCAACAAAAATTCAAATTAACTAATGGGTTCGTTACTGTGTACAAAAAGAAAGGTCTGGACTACCAGAAATTTTCAACTGTGGAATATAACGACAGATTGGCGAGTCAAGTAAAACTGGTTACATCCACGGGAAAGCAGCCCAGGGGCGTTCAAGGACAAGCATAGTTACTGCATCTCCGACCTTGTTTGGTCTCGTCTTGATGTGGAGCCAGCAAAACTATCTGAGATTGCTCAAAACCGTGAGGTATTTCAGGTCTTCCTAGGCCTGCCCTTGGCCAAGTACGGTGGAAAAATTCGTAGGAAACAACACAGCGTTTCAGGAAAAAAACTTGGTCAAAAAGGCCCGCTGTCGCAATTCTGTTCCAAGCTTTCTCTCCACACATGATCGGGACTAGAACTATAATTACGAGCTAGTGAGGAACCTCTAGTAGCTGTGACGTGAGTTCAAAATACGAACTCGGGAATCTTCGCAAACAACCCTGATTGCACAAACTCCAGCCAATCACAACTTTGTGAGAAGTATGTTTGACCAATCAGCATTCACGGCGAACCGTTACGCTCGAGGAAGCAGTGCAGCGTCAATTTTACCTCGCAACGCTTTGAAATGGTCTTGAGCTTGTTTGTTGTCAGGATATTCTAGAACTATTCTTCCAGCGTTAATGACCTGCAAATTGACAAATTCAATAATTTCGCACCATGGCGAATAAAATCAAACACAGACGAAGCATTGCCATTGAACGCAGGTACCAAACTGTTTGTTTTTTATTATTTGCGTCTACCACAGCTATGTCCAACCCGCGGCCCAATTTAGGTTTTCGCTATTGTACAAGTAGCTTACATACTGGCAACCTGTCCTTATTTTGATAATCTTGAATTTGACATTTTGATGGAGGTGGACCTCAGTGCCACTTTATCACGTTTGTTACAATTGCAGTTAGGATTCGAACGCTTTCAGTACCTTAGCTTAAGCTAAACTGAGTTTGCTAAGATCAAAGTAAGCCATTCAATGTGCGGCCCTAGTCAAGGTAGCGACATACTTTTTGGCTCAGTAAGCCATTTGGGTTGGACATAGCTGGTCTACCAAGACGTTGAGTCAAATGGCTGTCTAAGGATACCGGAACAAGCTCAGGCAATACCTAAATCGAATCTTCGAATGTCACAAAAGTATAAGTGGTTTGATTTTAACTGTTAGCAGCTGTACAAAACAATCCGATATTATGACGCAAAGCAAAGACAATGTGGTTCGTTTATGTTTGAACTACGACAGAGGTGCAAGTTATTGCTTGCTTCTTATATTAATAATCCAAAGCGTAAATCCAAAGTTCGCTTTTCGACCAAAACTGGAACAAGTGTACATGAAACCACAGACAGAGGTTTGCACAACCAGCATCAGCCACATAGCCAGAACAGCAGCAGTTAGGGGGGGGGGCGGATGTGGCTTACCTGCGGTGTCAGGTCGTTAATCTTTTTGGCAGCGACTTTGACAGAGTCGAGGCGTTCCTGTGCGTTGAGATCGCTGACTGCCACAGCCTGTTTCCCGAGCTGTGCCAGGCGGGTCGCCTGGTTGCTGAGGGCCAGGGCTTTCTCCTCAAAGTTTTCTTCTCTGGATGACAAAATGAAAAATGACCATGAAACGCTGACTACCCCCCCGGCACAGTCGCGCGCAACGCCGAGTCATGCACTGGAGGCCGATTGTCTATTCAACGCAAAGCAGCTTGTGGTCAGTGCTCTTGTGTCCGCTTCACGATCGAAAGGTTGAAGGATCGATCTACGGCCACCGCGCGGACCTCAGTGGCGTTCCGTGGCCAAGAGCCTTGACGAAAACCGCTCGGGCAATGAATGCTAAATATTCCCACGGGTCGCATCGTCACAATAAAAGATACGTCGAGCCACAGAGCAGACAAGTCCATCGCTCCATGCTACCACCAACCTGTTGGGGGTGTTTAGGGGTGCAGATGCGGCGGAGGCGAATTGCTTGAGCACAGTGCTGGTGTCGGCGAACTCGTCCGCAACAGCGCTCACCAGCACGTCCTTCATGATCTCCTTCAACTCACCAAGCTTCTCCTTCAGTTGATTTGCAACGTGCTGGGCCTTTGAGAACAAAGCAACGCCACGGGTCGTAACTTGAAAGAAGATCTCTGGACACAGGCGAGGTATAAAAGTTGTTCAGGATATTTACCTTTCTAGTGTCACCCGCTCCTTGTCTTATCAGGTCATCAAGTTGGTTGCACAAAGCCTCACATTCGGCCGCTTTCTCCCTCAGCTTGGCCGCTTTTTGCGGGTCATCGGTTTGTTCGGCCACTTTTCTGGCATCGCCGATAATCCCCCTGATCGCAGTCATGCCTTGGCCGTCATCTTTCACGCTGACGTCGTCCAACCACTTGTTCGCCTGTAGCGCAACGGGTCGTCCAGTTGCGAACGAGCCTTTCGATTTCACGATGCAAACAGCAGGAAACAAAAATGTCAGCACATTGCGTTGTGGCAAAGAGCAGCCGGTTACTGACCTCGTCAAGTTTAGCTTGCAACGTCTGTGGTTTCTCATCGCTCGACACTGCTTTAAAGAGTTTGGTGTTCAGCTGTCCCAGCTTCTCTCCTATTTGCTTGGCCAGCTGTCTGGCCTCCGGTTGCTGGCCACGACCACTGCGAAAACATGAACACGACGATTTTTAAAACAGGGAAGTCACCGCCCGCTTCCAAATGTTTTCCAAACACTGTTCATTCTTTTGTTAAAGCAACAGGGCTGGACCAGAACCTCAATAAATAACCTTAAAAGGCGAAAAAGAAACTCCGGCAACAAGATAATTAACTTTCTTCAAACAGCCAAGGTACTCTAAGTATATTGGGCAAGCATGGCAATCCCTTGGTGAAATATGAAAGTGCTTTGAATAAAATTTTGAAAAAAACTAATTCTCTTCAGATCAATGGATTAAGACGCGAATGGCTTTCCAAGCAAGATGGCAAGCCGACAAAGAGCACTGACCGATGAAACATGGCCGACTCTGGGATCAAGCAATGTCGCGCATTGCAATGTTTTGAGAAACACAAGAATGCACTGAGGTGCTTGAAAACAAAAAGGGAAGAACGTGACTCAACCGCAACGCAAGGTCGATTAAGAATCTGTTTTTTAAAGAAATCTTGGCCCGGTGGGTTTTACATCAGAACAACGGGTTTTAGCCACTGACGTCGGGTTGCGTGGAAAAATAAATGAGCTTTCAACGTCATTCACACTGTCAAGTGTATTCAAATTCATTTTCACATTTACATGTTTTAAGCACGATTTTTCTCTTGTACATACAATATGGCAAGCAACCTTTACACTTAGAGGTAGTAGTTATAACCTGTATGCGGCAGCCTGCGCTTGCTTTTGTTTGACATATGCAGCACGCATTCGTCGATGTGAATGCTATGCATTTATGCGAGACGAGGATACAGCGCACTGATGCTGTGGCACAAAACTTTTCTCTCTTTCAGCGCAGTCTGTTTTGCCTTGCAGTCAAAGTTTTTTACAATAGTTGTTTACAATATCATTTTGAAATAAGTCGTGACAGTAACTGACGGAAGACGCGAACAAGTTTGAGGCCCTCATTCATCAGCAAACATTTCTAACGAAAACACAGAGCCAGGCCACAACTAATAAACTGTGGCCAATAACATCCTGCGCAATGGTTGTACAGCACATAACCATCAGGTTCTCTCTCTCTGCGTATCTCTACATATAGATACGCTCAAAATGTCAAATTGGGACCGAAAACGTTGCACGTACAACACACAGTGAACCTGCTTTCTTGTTTTTTGACTTCTGTTTTACAGATATGATGCTTGATGACAGACTGTTCAAAACATTAGTGCTGTCATAAACTTACACGCATTTAATCCCTTTTATTGACAAACGATTGCTTCCAAACTGAATCGTTGGTCATTGTCAAGATGTATTTGCAATACATTCTGTCGTTTGTACTACCAAACAAGACATGGATGATGTACATCTGTCGCAGAAAATCAGATGAGATGCGCGAAGGAGAAACATATATGTTCCCCATACTGGTTCATCGTTAGTGACTGGCCAGATTGGGTTAAGTCTATCATTGCAAGATCAGTTTACTTTGATCAACAGTGTTGAGTGAACAGTTGGATAAACAGAACTAGCAAGAAAACATTTGAAAACTTATAAATTCCCTATTTTTGATTAAAAAAAAACGATGAAAAAGGACATGCGCCCACCACAACTCTGCTGCAACGTAGTCACCAAAACCAGCAACAATTTGTTTTATGTTAAAAACCGAAAGGGGGGGTCCGAAAAAAATCATCAGCGCCGTAAGTTTCGACCGCAATTTTTTACAGCGACAGCAAAAGCAATGCACGCAAAACACACAAGTGGAGTGAAATTTTGCGACATACTCTCTCCTGTACTTATCCATATCCCCCATCATCTGATCGATCTCATCACACAAGGTCTTTATTTCCCGAGAATACTTAGCAGCGTGAGGGCGCTTGCTGAGGACTTCAGCCGCTCTGCGGCCAGCGCTGGTTATGTCCCTGATCGCCTCGGAACCCGTGCCAGGGCCCGGTTTGGCCTTGGCGTCGGCCAGCCACTCCTGCGAAATGCATTTAAACAAATTAACTTTGAGCAGATATTGTAGAATTGCTGGTGGGCGAGTGAGGAAAGTGGGGACTGACATCACACAGCGCAGATGCCTGAAAAAATTCATGTTGCGTTCCTCTTCAATGAATTAGGATCGTAACACGTGATGGTCAACCAGTGACGACAACGTCGCTCAGCACTCGTCAAGTTTGAACAACAACAACAACAACAAACAACTGATTTATATAATCAGTGCCTAATATTGTAACACATTACATGTTCGAGGACAATATTGAGCTGTGGCGAAATCGAAAAATACTGGATTGCCAAATTTTATTAATACGTCGTATGCCCAATGGATGAAAAGGGACAGCGTCAGTTTAAACCAGTGCTTCCCAAACTTTTTCGAGCCGTTACCCAAATCAAGGTAGCGATTATGTCTTATTACCCTCAATATTTTTCGTCATAAAAAGAATAATACACAACACTGTGGTTTTGGTTCCACGTTATCCCCCGAAGAATCGTATACTACCCCNGGGGGTAATTAACCCCCACTTTGGGAACCAGTGGTTTAAACCAACCCCAAATTTAGAGTACAAAGCACCTTCAGCCATATTCCACTGATACGTGAAAGCTCGCGAGGTAGACCTGCTTCCTAGCAACAGGCGTGCGACGTTAGCAGCAGTAGCACCGCGCGATCATGCGCTGGTGCGAGAAGCCGGAAACTAATCATTTGTCGCTCGTCTTAACCTGCACATTCAATAACATCTCTCACATACGGTTGAGTGGATAAGCGTTCAAACTGGTAGCGGATCAGCGCAGGCTTTGCAGCATGTTCAGCCCCCATGTGTTGCACGTTACCAAGTTTCATCCCAGGCCGGCCTGAAACCGCGTTATCAGATATTTTTGACATTCGAGGCACAGGACTTCTACAAAAGACGGGAATCCTTTGACACCGCGCACTTTCAATTTGAAGCTCACGTCAGCCACCTGCTATGCGCCAGCTATCCTATAACCTGCAATATACATCGTTTCCGCAACATTAGACCCAGAGCAAAGCTTTTTGCTTCAACTGGAATGAAACTCAAAGTGTTGCCGGTACGTAAAGATAAAGAATGTTTCTTGAACTACCATCCTCTCTGTTTGTGAAATCCATTCATGGGTTATCTCAAAGTAAAGCTTGTCTGCAACGTCTTGTGTGGAATGTCATGACTAGAAAATCGATAAAACGGGAGGACTTCTTCTGTCGATAGCAACCAGAAGGATAGGAAGAAGTCTATGCAGTTGGGTCGTTAAGGAAATGCTAGATATTATTTGCAATTTCTACCGTAGTTTTTGCTCAATCCGGAAAAATAAAAATTCAAACGGTTGGAAAACCTCCGCAAAAATACCCTTAGAAGTTGGAGTGGGGCCATAATGGGTTAGAAGTTGGAGTGGGGCCATAATGGCCGGAGTGGGGCCATAATGGGTTGCAACCACTTATCAAACGCCCGGTGTGGGGGTTATGCGCAGCAGGGATTCGATCAGGGTGCGCTTGCATTGAATCTTCAGCGAAATCTGTCACGGAACGAACCTTGGCCATCGGGGTTTTGCTCGAGACCACGTCGCAGGCATCAGTCAACTCGTCCAGGTTCTGCAGCGCAGCATCAACGTCTTGCAACAAGCTATCCAAGGCAGACTGGATCTGTGTGGCGAGCTGCCTCGCTTCGGGGGTGTTGCCTTTGCCCCTGTTTAACAGAGCGCATGCGGTTGTGAACGTGAACAAGACTCGCGAGAACCTTATCATCCAACAAACTCTCTCACTGTCGCCGGAGCTCGGCAAGCCTCTCCACCATTTTTCCAACATTGTCACATTTCTGCAAGATCTTATCACCCAAAGCATCACCGGATTTGTTGCCGATCTCACGCGCGTCATCCAGGATCTTGCGAAGTGCGTTTTCTTCTTTTGTACCTGTGTTGGATAAAATGGCAGCTACAGTCAGTCATTGTTTTTAAACCTCGTTCAGTTGGTTGGACAGCAGCTTCCGGGTCATATGCACATTGCACAGTTTAGTGTTAGGAAAATTAATGGAGTCTATTATTGCAACTGCCGCAAATTACACGTCTCGTTGCAGTAATGAACCATTCTACAGTTAAAAGCAAGCCACGGTGATTTACCGGTACTTACAGTTACCTTATAAATTAAACAATTTGCAATCTTTGCACTGAATTAGTTTCCATGAATTTCATTTGTGTGTTTCAGTCATCAAAAGCACACTTGAGCGAATCGAGTTTTCCAGAGCAGGTGATACGAAGCAACATATTGCTTTGCTGGTGGGTTACGTCATTTCGAACGACGGTGTGACTCGGAGCTGCTACAGTACACATGTTTGTGTAATGACGTAACCCACCGGCAAAGCAAACCGAACGCAATTTGCGAATCGACGACAAAGAGAAACAGCGTTGAAGAATGAAAAACACTTTTGAGCACGTCGCACTTCCCACAAACGATCAAACCAACAGGAAGCTGTCAAAGCGCTGCGCGTCGCCGCCTGTTCTCAATTTACATGTAACGCCCGCGCAATCGACGCGTTATTAAAAGCCGTTCACTGCTTTTCGTGTAACCAGCTGTTGGTGAGCGCCGCATAGTTTACTTTAGATCAGAACGCGACTGGAAGATCAGTGCTTCCTGTTCAACGCATACCTGGCATCGCTGTGGGGTCGTTTAAGTAACTTTTGGAAAGCGGCACATTTTTCGCCATGTTCTCTCTGAGCTTGTGCAGTTCCAAAACATTCGTCGGATCAAACTGGAATTCTTGGTCCGTGGAAACCAATTGGAGCAATCTGGAAAAGTACTGCGATGATGATGGGGCATGCCGTTGCGGACAGAAGGAGAATAAGCGAAGTGTACCTGATAATTTCTGTTATTCCCTCAGAAATGTTCTTCACGTAAAACTGTCTATTGCTGCTGGCCGCTTCCTGGCCCTTTCCTCCGCCCTCGCTTTGGGTGATGACGTATGCTTTCATGCCTGGAAGGTGAAAGGTCACTCTTTAAATGCTTGCGAGGTTACTGACAACAGAAAAGCACGAACAGAGGGGGGGTGGATTCGGGATTTTTTTCTTCGCTGGTAAGACGAGAAAACAGACGCTTCCACGAATCACCGAAGCGTGCTTTGGAACGACACTTGTCGTGCGCTATTCTATGCAATAGATTACTACCGACAGCACTACAGTTAACTGCGGCTCTAATCTCCACATGGTATTTTCGACCTCCAACGTAAGAAGAGCAAATCATAATAAATCGGTAGACCGCTGGTGCACAACCTGTGCTCGCACAGTCGTATGCGGCCATCGATAAGAATTTATGCGACCGTGGACATGCCATTTAAAATATAAGTTATGGCGGGCGTGTATTAACAAAACTCTTTGTCTACTGTATGAGGATACTTAGTAGAAAGAAGGCCAAACAGACGGAAGCAGCGTAGGCTCAGTGTGTGGAAGCAGGACAGCAACATTGCAAAAAAATTAAAATATTTTGAACTCGCTGGCGGCCGTAGTTCATAAAAATATGCGTAATGCGGTCGGCAATAAGCGTAACGGTTGTGTACCCTGAGTTAGAATAGATATATTGCAAATGAAACAAACTTACTAGATACGAGGTTGGGAAGTTGTACTTTCAACGAGGCGATCTCGTTCGACAGTTTCTCAGCATGTCTCGCGTTCGTCAAATCTTCCGACCGCTGAGTCACCATTCTCGACATGTTCGCCATCCCTGAACAAACGACCACAGTGACGTAACAAAGCTGAGAGGAACAGTGCACTATTGACTTTGATCATAAAGTTCTTTTAACACGAAACAGTGACCACATCTCACAAACGCAGCGCAGTTTCAGTTTAAAATGCGCTGGCAGTATGAAAGGGTTCCGCAGCAGCTTGGCGAGATGGTCTTTCAATTGGCCACAGAAGCTGGCACGGGCACAAAATGGGGCCCAGCAGCCGATTGGGAATATGTTGCCAAATAGTGCTGTCATCGGCAAAAGGTGGGTCTCATCAACATGCATGGGGGACCACATGGGGCTGTCGCCAACTGCAAAGCGCCAAGATCATTTCTCGCGTTCAGACGCGCTCGCGAAGCTACATATTGTTCAGCCTCGCATGACTTGTCGAGACCAGGCCTCACGAATCCGCGGCGGTTTACCGCGCGTTGTGGTGACGTGACCTGTAGTGGAAGATGGACAGAACACAAGGGCGCACAACGTGCTGAAAAAGTATTTCACCTCAAAAAACAAACAAAGGCAACGTACCCGGAGTCAGGTTTTTTACATAGGTAACAAGGTCCTCCATGCCCTGAACAACTTCTGACACTTTCAGATAGTCACGAACATTCTGGCAGACTTGGCAAATTTTTCGCACCTAGAAAGATTACATAAAAGGTCATCTTTCCTTATTAAGGACACTAAATCGCTCAACAGCCCACAGCAGGAGTCTCCAAACATTTTTGCCCGATGGCCACATAAGCTATTACACAACAGTTCGAGGGCCGGACATCTTCCGTAATGTGATTGTTTCGGGAATAAGTTACGTTCTACCAAGTCGAAGCATTCTAGTCATTTTGCATTCTAGTTCAACAAATGTCGAAGCATTCTAGTTCAACAAATGTTTCGCAAATATATCATTTTTTCATTATTGACAAAATGTCTGTGCGGCCGGATGAAATGGCTTCGCTGGCTGGATTTGGCCTGCGGGGCATAGTTTGGAGAGCCTGGTCTACAGAAGACAAGTAAATTTGTAGCACATTATGGCGATAGAGGGCACAGAGCAGTAACTTCTCAAAACTGTTTACAAAAATCCTTAACAACGCTGTGATGACAAATGCTGCAAAACGTAGGTAATACAATGTTTTTCAGCTATGACTCCATCTGCGACGTAGTAGATTAAAACTAACACA
>JGI24159J19872_10012863_pt1 | contig 10899 bp, 1 predicted proteins | sample Ectturendosymbi4_FD_19872 | JGI IMG/M metagenome (IMG submission 19872)
TTTCTTCTGTGCAGTTCGACTGTGTTTCGAGGGGGAGGATGACTCGAAGACCTTGCGGTCATTCTCCTCCTCCTGATATCTGATTTTTTCAGATGTTAAATAAAATTATCTGTCTGTCTGTCTGTCTGTCTGTAAGTAAAAAGTAAAGCGTGATAAATGTTTATAGTTTTCGTGGAAAACGAATGTAATTCCTCTGATTATCGTCGGATTTTTGAAAGATGTTCCACTATCTCCAAAGCGCTTCTTTATCAAAAACGCCGCTCTGCATATGTCATAAACAGGGATCTCTTTTTGTCCAAAAATTACACTCCATTCTTCAACATGTCTGACTTTGGTTGTTTTGCACCTAAAACAATTTTTTCCCGAAAATTCACAAACACTGCCATGATCTTCCCGATATTTAAAAATATTTGCAGTGATAGAGGAAGCAACAGCTCGCATGTTAAACCTCAAATTTTTGCTACAAAATTGTTGAATGCGAAATATAGCAATTTGTTTTCAAAACCTTTGTTTCTGCCTTTCAACTGGTTGCAACTTTCGAATATACAGCTAGCTTAAAAAAAACTATTACTATTCTACATTCCATTTTTCGTAAATCCCGCATGGATTTAAAGATAAACTGAAGTCTCTTTTGTTAGGATATCTCGTACTTAATTTAATATGGAATGTTTTTTAATTTGTTGTAGGTTTTGTGACGGTGCATTGCGTCACATGCACAGAGCGCGCAGTCGGGAAGTGCTTCAGGGGAATGTGGTGTCGCACAAGCAACAATAGAGTGAACCTGGTTGAGCTGGAAATCACTATTGTTGCTTGCCAATTACACTTGCGGATTTACCGTTCTTTCCGTTCTGTGTCGCATCTCCCATAAATAGTCACAACAGTTTATGGAGCTTTTTCGTATTTTGTTTCGGTTTTATTGTAAAGTTAAAAGTAAAATGTGAAGTGCGCTTGTAAATACGATTTTGACTTTGTTATCTTCACAAATACACAACCTGACGAGGTATAACAACATTGGCAAGTGGCATGCACAACAATTTGGTAGAAAGTTTGGAAGGAACTTTTGAAGAAAATTTAGAAGCTTCCATTAAAAACAAAAATGATTTATACAAAGTAATCGGAAATCTACCACAAAAATGCAAATTTTTCACAAACGTCACAGAGTGTTTTTTTTCAACATAGGTTTAGTGAGTCCCTTGTCATCCGCATAGTTTTTACATGTGCTATGTTTGGTCAAAAATTGAGGAAATCCTAATAAAAATATATCGAGAATTGAGATGATTAAAAAAAGAGTGAGTTTTTACTCAAAGTGAGGCGTTCTTAAATTCAACGTTAAGCCATGTAGATGGCAGAGCTTAATTTTATTTCCTGGACGTGCCGGTAGATGCTGTCCATATAGCTTATTTGCTGCATATGGTAGCATTGTCTTGACAAATTTAATAAGGTGAATTACCCGCATATCGGTAAGAGCCTTTTTTGCAATGCGATAAATTTTTAAAATACTGCTTTTAACAAGCTTATGGACTCGCTATGTTTTCTGCTTAACTTGAGTAGAATTAGAATATTTTGGTTAAATGCGTTAGACTGTAAAGATTTTGTTGCAGAACTGGCTTCATTTTGTATGAAAAACGCGGTATTCATTGCAGGTGATAGAAAATTTGCTTCCTCTACTAAACGAGTGAGGAACCGTCTGGACGTTTTGCAAGTCTGGTTATTGACATATAAGAAACCGGTAACTATCAATATTTTGAAACAATTTCAGTTCTAGTTGCGGAACAGAACATATAGCCATTTTGTGCTTTGAGAGGCGTTTTTCCAAACAAAATAGTGTTATTCGCCTGAATAAAAACATTTCCCCCCCCAATGTTTTGGCTGGCTACGCCACTGTTTGTGAATGATCTATTTTCAACCAGTGCAGTTAGTTGCAAAAACTACAGCAGGGGATGTCGTTGAACACTCTCGATCGGCGCAGCGTCGATGCGCGAAGCACCGCGAATGTGATGTGCCCGCTAAGAATAGTTCCTATATCTGTGGTGCGAACAAGCATAACAGTGATCACGTCGTGTAACTCCGTTGCTTGCTGCCATCTGTGAAGCTTTGCGCGCTTGCGGCTCGGGTTCTCCGATGGCAATCATTTTTTTTAATTTCAATTTCTAGTGTGAAAAGCAAACATGCAGAAGGTGATNTCAAGCAGAATAAGTGTGTGAAAAAGCTGAATTTAGAAAACATTGTTGAAAAACTTGAAATTTACGCACCCAAGGGCGGAATTTGGNAAATTTGCCATAGCACAAGGTTAGTGTTTGATAACAAAATAGTTTTTTTAGTGAAACATCATGGCAAGTACGAACAACTCAACATTTTCATTTCAATTTGGGTGGAAAGAGACAAGCATTGAATCTTGTATCTGCTTTGATGGAACAAGTCTATCCGTAGTGACTGAAGAAGAACTCTTTAAAGAAGTAAACTTTTTAATCATATGTGTATTGTGGGGCGTTTTTTTTATTTGGTNTAACTTTTTGATTTGCTACAGACCTGTGGCNGGGCCTGAATATTTAGAAAACTGAATTTGACTTGANATTACTATTTTTCTGTATTTGCCTTATTTTCCAGGTTTCCTNACTAAACAGGTTCTTTGTATTGCATTTTTGCTGCTACTATACCGTGAGGTCTACCACACTATAGCGTGAGATCTACCTCCCGCAGTGGCGTGCAGAGCGCCGGCCCCTGGCATCCAAGGCAGGGGGGCATCCAAAGAGTAAAATTACAAAAATTTAAATGCTGTAACAAGATGGTTTTTCCTATTGTAAAACTAGTAAAACATGCTGCATGGATTTAATTTTTCAAAACTTGTTTTGTTGTCAACACTAATTTTTACGTATTCAAATGCCAGTAACATTTAGTCTAGGTGTGCGGCGCACACCCAATCAAACTAATAGTGACGTGACTTGTTCCAGATCGTGCGATCAAGAGAAAATCACGAAATAGAATTGAAAGATAATCAGGGCTGAGAAAAACCCGTTTTTTTGATAAAAACAACCCTACTGTTTTTTTAATATGTTTTTTTGGTTTTTGAAAAGAAACAAGATTTTGTTTAAAAAAAACACAAAAACCCCATTCTGAATTGTTTTTATTGCATGATGCAATATCACCATTTGCAGAATTACACAATAATATCTTGTTATACCTATAATGGCATCAAAATTTTAGGGTAAAAAATGTACACCATCTTTGTTTTCGCAAAGTGTTGTTGGTCAATTCATTCCAAAGTGGTAAAAGGCTTGGCAAGAATGCGCAAAGCAAACAGAGAAAAGCCACTTCCACAAAAACTCTGCAGTTTCACATCAAAGTTTATGTACATGCCTGCTAGTTCAGCATCTATATAGTGTATTTTTTCAACATATGATTTGGTATGGTCCAACATCAGAAACAGCTTGGATGCAGAGAAGGCAGAAAAATTGATTTAAATATACCGATTTTACAGAGCTGAAGAAGATAACCAGTAGAATTTACTCAAACTGTTCGAATTATTCTTCTCTTTTTTCAAGTCGATCAAATTTCGTTGCTGTTCGTTTTCTTTCATTAAAAAACAATTTACAGTTAACCGTACAAGTGTGCTGCTTATTTTACTTTTCACTGCATAGTACATTTTTCAAAGGAAAAGTAAAGAGTGGGAAACAATGGGTGATTTATTTTGGTTGGGTCTAATTACATCAACACTGAAGATAATTATGGACGTTTAATTGATTTTCTGAGCCAAATTTAAAAACTGTCAAATTTCAACGTGCTTGATTTATCTGATTTTGTGATGCATCACTAGTTTCCCATTTCGTTTTCTGTGCTAATACAGTTGCACACCTGTGCTTGCAATATGTGTTTCGTTTCGATCTTGGTCATTAATTGGCAGTTCAGGCGGATTGATCATAATGGCTCAAACAAACCCGTCTGATCTTATCCTTTGCAATTTTGCATATAACAGCCACATAATAAAAAACGAAAATTTTCTTGCGTACTTTATGCGCATTCTCATTTCTTGTGTAGTTTACAAGTTTCAAACTGTCAACCCTGGGTGTCCGCCATCCCAGCCGCAAAGCTTCTGATCGACTGGTATTCGACGAGACATTCGCGCAGCCTTGTATTTTTGCAGTTGTGAACTGTGCTGACGTAGCACAGCACTGAGTGTGTTCTACTACTCCTCTGTTTTAACGCGTTGATGGATATCTTTGCAGTTATGGCACTGCTCTGTATTAAGATACCGCTGATAATAATTTATGTTCATTACAGTGACACATTGTAGCCTGCAACAGGGAATAGAATGCGCGCAGAATAATATGCACAGGGATGCCAGAAAATTGAGGCATGGCGGGGCATTTCCTCCTTTGTCCTTTCAAAAGGGGGGCAGTGGAGGTGGAGGTGCCTTTTCATCATTGGTATAGGAGCAGGTAAATTTTTGGGTGCGCAAAAGATCTTTTCCCCAAACTTGCCACAAAAAGTTTTTTGTGCAACTTTTGCCTATAAAGTTTCTCCCAGAAAGATCATTAAAAACTTTTTTTTGGTGTGACGTCCAAACAAGTTATTCGTGTGTTTTTCAGCAAACTTTGGTCGACATTTTTGAAGTCAAGCAACTTTGGGTGGCATTTTTAGTTTTTTACCCAGATTTTCAGCAAATCAAAACGTTTGGGGGTGCGCTTGCACCCAATGCACCTCCACCTCCAACACAACTGCTTTTAATAACAGTATCATAGGTAATTCCGTAGTTTATCAAGATCGATTAGAAAAAATTCATTGCATTATTTGAGCACCCAGGAAATTCAGAATTATTTTCTATAATTTCTGTTAGTATTTTTGAGGTCAACATTGTTGATGTACAGACACAAACATAATTGGTAACGATTTTTTGTTGAACTGCTTTTGAACTGTTTTACTGCTTCCTCTGCCCTACCACAGCTCCGGCGTCGCTAAATATGCATATTGTGTCAACAAACTTCACCAAAACGTTGTTTGCAAATGCGAATATGACGTCATGTTGTGACGTCACAAACAGCGTATGTCCAGTAACAATGACCACCATACGCCACTGCCCAATACTAGAATTTGGTAGGGGGGGCATCCAATCAAGCAGCCGCCCCGGGCATCAGCAGACCTCTGCACGCCACTGACCTCCCGTTGGCACTATAGCGTGAGGTCTATCTCTGTATTATAGAAAGAAAGGTAAAAAATCATATTTTCACACATACCCTAACTTCCTCACACTATGAGAACTGACACGGTAAACCTCAGGCTGCACCTGCGTAGGGGATATAAGGCGGCAGACCTCACGCTATAGTAGCACCGCATTTTTTAACTGTATGGTTCACAAAAACTGTACTTTTTGTGCAACAAATAGGCCAGTCAACTTCATATTCTCATCAGCGCAAGACCAAGTGGCCTTACGAAATGATCAGTGCGTTCTTTTGTGATAGGTTCACAGGATAAAGCCAAACTTACACCAGAATAAGACGGAAGGCATACCAACAGGGTACAGACTCATTGGAAAAAATGTTTTCTGTGTATTGAAAGTTTTTCGTAGGTTCGCGCAGGCAAAGTTAGAATCGCAGAACATAAATTAAGCGCATTTTCTGTTCCCACAAGTGAACCGTTTTGAGTTCCCACGAAAAGTTTCGCGCGTGTTTGTTTACATATTTCTACGTATCGTACAATAAAATATTTTCGAACTCCAGTAAATGCATTTTTTACTGTGGTCCTGCATCATAAAAGAATTATGAACATGGACTAACTACAACCTTTATAGTTGATAATGACCCCGATTTCGATTCAAATGCATTTTAAAACGGGCAAAATATTGTTAAATTCCTGAATATTGTAAGTCACAGGTGCAGTAGCAGGCAATTTGTGGGGAGTGCAAACGATATTTTGCCCAAATTTACCCAAAAAAACTTCCTACAAATTTCTGTGGCTGTTGGTACATTATTTTCCTCTACCAAGTTGCCAGCATAGACTTGAAAATAGAAAACTTGGTACTTGAAATTTGGTTCTTAGTAACGCAACTGAAAAAAACGCTATCCTGTGCATGAGCATTGTCAGAAGCCACCTGGCTCAGTGTTCTTGAGCATCTTCCTCGCAGTTTTAAAATTTTCCATTTATATTCCAGCTGTTGCTGCCAGTAAGAAACCCCGCACCTAGCTGAGGTAGTGCTATAAATTTGGCTTTCTTCTCTGAAAACATGCAGTATACGTGTTGTGACTTGTATCATTTTACTTGTATTTTATGACTTGTGCCATGGGTCTCACAACATTATCTGTTCAACTGTACATAAATGCTACATGCAGCAAACTGTAAGCAAAATGTGTTCATCCAAACACACTGTAGTTAAATTTAAAAACAAAAAGCTTCTAATAAAAAACTTGCCTGGCATGGACTCTACTGATATCAAGTATAGGTGCCCTGCAGTATACTCGAGTCTTTCAGTGTACAATTAATAAAGCGCATAAATGAAATGCCTTCTTTTGCCAAGCTTTCATGTGAATCAGTTACTCGTCAACTCTCACAGTCTAAAAGGCGAAGTAATTAGAAGCAGTTTGTTGATTTCATATATATTTAATGTGTTTTCTAATCTATGACACAATAAACTTATTTGTACACTCAATAACAAGGAAGTATAATTTCAATAATATTGCTAAAATTCCGGAGCTTATTTGCCCAAATTTTTGACAAATCAAAACGCCTACTCCTTGCACCTACACCACTGGTATAAATTGATAGTAAAATGTTCTTACTGAGCTCTATTTCTTAATATTATATCCTTGGAAAATTTTTAACAAACTTGATACAGGTTATAGTAGCGGACGACCACGTAAATTGTTACTTCAGGATCGGCGTTGGCCATGTATGAAACACGTCTAATATCTGTACAACTAGAACCTATCTGTTTGAATGAATAGAAACATTCCCCAAATTATTGTTGGTGCTTAGAAGTTGCTAAGTATATTTTGTACTTTCGAAAGAATTCCAAGTGAAAATGTTTCCTGGAGTTTGTTTGTCTTGGTAATTGTGAAATATTAGTGAAGAAACCCATATCTATTTATTTGGTACGAAAACATTTCTTGCAGATTGGAACTGCTCGAATGACGCAGTATTGGCATGTAGAAAAAAATGTAAAAAGTCAATTCAAAGAGAGGTTTGTCGTTTTTATTTTACCTTTTATACACACTGTTTTGCTATAAACAACTTAATTTTGCAGAAACAAAAATGTTACATACTGTGTGTCGTTTTTTGTTACGTTTCAAGAAAAATTAAGGCTTTATAGTTTTTAGGGCACTAGGACGTCAAGCCGTCTTACCATGTTTACTGCAAACTTATTTCTGCGGAAATTCCCCTTCATGCTACTAAAAAATGTTGAAGTATGACCTACTTTGCAGCCATAAAAAAACGAAATGCACTTGTCCTAGTAATTTTTCTTTTTAAAACGACGCATGGCCTAAAGTATTTTGTTTGAGTAGGTTTTTGCCTCAAATCAGGTAATAGCCAATATTTTCAATAATTAGTCCTCATTTGTCTTCGCGTTTATATTAATTTTCTTCAACAGTTATGGAACTATCAGGTCCAAAGGACATAATAATGTGCGTGACATTGGAAAATTTTCGTTTCTTAAACCCATATCGTTTTTCTCAAAGATTTAAGTTGTTTTAATTTGACCGACATCTTTTTCAGAATTTAATGTTGGATTGGGCGATTTGTGGCAAGATAAGGGAAAAGTATCGTGAAATGTTCTTTGAGTAGTAGGCCTACATACTAGAGATGGCACGGGCCAGAATTTTTGCAGCCCGGCCCGCCCGGAGCTAATAAGAAATCGCCCGGCCCGTTTTGCTAAACCACAAATTATTTTTTGGCCTGGACCGGCCCGTGGCCCGTATTATAACATGACCTCAAAACCGAAGTAACAACACTTAAGTTTTCAGTTCACTGTCCTTTGGACACTAAAACCATGTAGTTTCAAGGCAATGGCTATAGGTCCGTCAAGGGACCTTCACTTTTAAAAATCTATTCGTCTGCCGCCTGTAACGTGACATTAACGCACGACAAGTGTGAGCTAGGCTGCACTACACTTGCTAGCAATGTACTAAGCCTAAACCTAAATTTTAAACCCTAACAACCGTAATCCTAAACCAGAGGTTTCCAAACTGGGGTACATATACCCCTTGGGGAACATTTGCTTATCTAGAGGGTACATTTAAGGTTAGCAATATCTGTACATTTAAAGTTAGCAATAGAACAGATGGGAAAAATATGTTTACATATTATTCGTTTCGAAATATTTATAAATAAGATATACACCAGTGAATATTATTTTTAAAATCATTATACGCGTATTGATAAATATAGTTTCGTTATTTTCCTCAGCCTTTTTGTCATAAGAAATTTTAGGGGTACATGCTCATCTATCGAAATGCTGAAGGGGTATATGGCCAGAAAAAGTTTAGGAAAGCCTTCCCCAAACCCTACACCTAAACCTCAGCGACAGAGACAGACTATAAATGAAAGTGTTTGTTGCTTTGATTGATTCATAACATGGTTCACTGATTTGCGTGGAAACAAGTGAAACGGAACGTTAGCAGAACCGCAAAATTCGTTGTTAGATTTTGAAACTTTGCAGAGAAGAAAATTTTTGCCTAATTGGCGAACAGGCCGCAGCGGCCCGGAATGACGTCACTTGTTAGCGGACTGTTTCAAATCCTCAGCGGACGCCCCGAAGACTGGACTGTTAGCTGCCCGTGCCATCTCTACTACATACGAGTAATATGGACCAGTGTTACAAATGACAATACTTGTGTAAAGTACTTGGAAAGTGTTTTATAGGCAACATTTATAGGAACATCGTACAGTACTGTACATGGTACAATCACAGTATACGAATACGACACAATACGTATAGGCACACTATGGCACATGTATTTTGAGTGCGTGCTTCATTTCCCGAGGTGCAATCTTTAGTAGAAGCGGGCCGCACGCACGTGCAGATTGCTTGGCCCCTTAAGTGCGCTGTGCGCGTCTTTAAGTGCCTTGCTCAAGCGCACAGCAATGATAACACAGGCAGGTGCAGGGAGTCACACCCTTCGATCCGGAATCGTCGCTTTGCGTTGCACCATTGAAGCCGCGTGCATATTTGCATCAGTAAGGCAATTACCGTAAAGCTTCTTGTCTGGGAGAACACAACATGCAAGGAACTTCACCCCCTTGAGTTAATAAGCAAGGTAACTGCAGAATTTGCTTATAACCGCACCTCTAGGGGATTGCAAAAAAAAACGTTATTGGCGAATTGACGTTGACGTTATAAGCGAATTGAAATGCATGTAAAAGGTGCGATCTGGACCGAATAAAATGTAACGTTATTGGCGAATTGACGTTACAGACGAAGCCGTTATGAAAAATTCAACTGTATAGAACAGATTTACAAGAGGTTTCAGGCTCCATTCGAATTAAACTAAAAAAGTTAGCTTCAGGGCAAATTTTTTCTGCCCCCACAGTAAAATGCCTTCCCGTACGCTTATGGATGTGATTAGAGGTGCCAAAAATTCGTTATCTTTGCTTTTAGGATTTGAAGGATTTCAGTAACTTGCCGGTAAGCTAAATTTTAGTTTGGTGAGAACAACGTAAGTCACTCAATGAGGAATCTCGTTGACAAAGGGGCTTACTTTTGGTACAGCAATGCATTTCGCTTGGACATAGCTGGTTTAGAACAAGATATGATTCTTTAGAAAACTGCGAAGTATTTTGCAAGCATTATTGTTAGTTGAAGTTAAATTATGAAATGTATATGTTCGTGAACTCGTAGTATTACAAACAATTGGCAAAATATATAATAAAATTTGAAAAAGGCATTGAAAAGATTAATGATGCAGCGCCAAAAAAGGTTTAAAAAAATATGAACGGTCTTATAAACGTAAGGAGATACTCGGATTGTGAACGCCTTAAATCGAATTGAACACGTGAACGAAACCCGATTCAAATCATTTTGTAGAAACAACAACTTTTTCAGGTGTTGCAACTCAAAGGAAACAAGCTGTCAAACTGGGAACATAGTAGAGGAAAAAAGAAAAGGTGTGAAGAAAGAACTTTTACATCGAAATTTAGAAAAAAATGGGGAGCTCGACAGCAAACGAAAGCAAAGTATTTGTTTCAACCAGTCCCAAGCACTTTCCATTATGGGCATATTTCCAACAGTTTCTCAAGAAACGTTCGAAATAAACAAAGCGAAAACACAAAATCCTCACCAAAGCAACAGGTTTGTGTTTAAAAATCAGAATTTTTGCAAGCAGGCAAGCATTCAACCAATCAATGAACCAAATTCGTGCATGCAAAATAACGAAACATCATGGAAAAGGATGAAGAAGTTAGCATACAATTCTGCCAAGCAGCATCAAAACTTCGATGACATTCAGAAAACTTTTCGGATTATGATGAATCCAATCGGCAAAAAAAGCGAAAAAAATAAACAAACCCCAGAAAGGAGCAGGAATTACAAAAAATCGTTTACCCAGAAACTAGCATCGAAACTTCCCATGACACGAGGAAAGAAATTGAAGTGCAAAAACAACAGCAGATACTTTACCCGGAGGTTGCATTCAAAAGAACACATGGAAATTCACACTGAAGCAAAGCAGCATTTGTGCAAGGAACGCAGCAATGCCTGTATGCAAGTGCTTCGGATGAAGGGATACATGCGCATTCATACTGGTGAAAAGCCATACAAATGCGAAGTTTGCTGCAAAGATTTTTCACAGTTGGCTAAGTTGAAAAGCCACATGCGGATTCATACTGGTGAAAAGCCATACAAGTGCAAAGTTTGCAGCAAAGATTTTTCACGAATGGGTAATTTAAAAATCCACATGCGCATTCATACTGGTG
>JGI24159J19872_10012867_pt1 | contig 10895 bp, 8 predicted proteins | sample Ectturendosymbi4_FD_19872 | JGI IMG/M metagenome (IMG submission 19872)
TTTACTGCATGCGATGGCTTTTATGGTGCTTCTGCTTATTGGCTGAGTCATATGAAACAATAAACCATTACCATTACCACAGCCGTTCAGTGAAAATTAAAGACTTAGCTGTACCTGAACGTTGGGTTGAATCCCTGACCCTGAAAATCTAGCACAACGCCACCAGGAAACAAAGTCAAAACAGAAAATTTTCACCAATATCAATCATGCATCACTGAAGCAAGAAAAGCTCATTTCTTTGTGTGCAAACTACTAGGCTTGTCAGTCAGATGTTTGGAGAATTTGTTCAAATGTCCCTTACTTGAGTCTTTGGTTGTGATTCGAATCGAGTCATTCGGTAAAAAACACAATTCAAGTCGTATCTTCAGAATATATTTTCACAACGTGACTCGAGTCAAGTCAAGTTACCAAAAATCTAGACTCGAGTCATATTGTCAAGTAAACTTCAGACTTAAAGTAAATTCTGAGTCTTTGAATTTTTTGTAGGGAAATATTTTGATTGTTTTCATAAAAATGTATTGTTTTTTATCAGAATTCTTTGTTGTAACTCATTCGTCACAGCCTTCAGTGAATGATTGTTTGAAGTATTGTTTTTGTCGCGGTCGTTGTTTTTGCCACTTCCTTCAATTTGCCTTTAATGATTGTTTTACTTTTTGAATAATTTGTGGGGTAACACTATTACACGCGCATGGCGCTTCGCCGCTTGGATGACTTTTGAGTTTCTGCTTTAGGTAATGCGTGGTTGCTTGTTGCTTTCTTATCCGCCATCTTGGGTCGGACGAAGGAACAGTGAATAAGCACGGTTTCGTATCCTACGCTACTGTACTTGATTGTTTGTCCAGCCATCGATAAAGCCAATAGCCGCTGTTCCAAGTATTCCAATGAAAGGATAGTAGCGTTCCTGCGTATGGTGTTTCGTTTGCAATAATATTTTTTTTCTGACAAAGACAAGAGAAGGCAGAATTATTAGGCCTACTAGGAAGTAGGAAGGCAGTGTCTACTTTGTCGCCAAGATGGCAGCAGCAAAAGGCTTAGTAGAAAGGAAGTAAATGTAACTAAAAGATAAACCTACAACCTAATCCTATCCCTAACCTCATGCTAAGGTTGGTAACACTAACCTAACCCTAACCTAACGCTACCCTAACCAAACCCTGATTCTAACCCCAACCTAACAATACTAGCCTAACCCCTAAACGTAACACCTAAGCGGAACCTGATAAAAAGCAAAGAAAAAAACAAAACGAAAGTTGGCAAGGTGAGAGTTCAACTGAAAACCATTGGCATAGCAGCCGTAACACCTAACTGTGGATAACACTAATTGGAGGGCCGGGCGGGCTGGAGGGCCATGTTTCCAAATGAAAAACGTGAACTGTCGGCGGACTGGTGGGATGCACAGAAGACAAGACAGAAGGGCGGGCTGTGCAAAAAGGTGGTGCAGCGGGCTGCGAAAAAAGGCGGGTCGGGCTGCAGAAAAGGGCAGCCCTGCGGACTGCCCTTTTCCGCAACCCTGTTTTTAATGTGCAGCCTGCAGGCCCCCCTTAATGTGCAACCCACCAGCCAGTCCTGTATTAGACTAGTACAGCCTGCTGGCCCGCTCTTCTATGCAGCTCGACAGCCCGCGGATAATTCATGTTTTTTATTTGGCAACACAGCCCGCCCGGCCCTCCGTTTAGTGTTATCCCTAACTGTTGCACCACAAGCAGGACAGCGTTTTCCTGACAAAGTGACCTTTTTCTTTGTATTGCGTCATGCCACGAGACCGAATCTTCGACTGCAGGCATAATAGCTCTAGCCGATCTGTTGCCACCAGGAATATCGCCAGGAAAATTAGAATAGACACTACCTTATTACTACAGTACTGTAGCCTAGAAGTAGCCAAGCGACAGTTGACAAAAACTCCAGTCTATGAAAAGAGGAAGATATAAAAAGGAAGCGTCAGATGCAAACAAAAAATTGAAAATCAAGCAATATACCCCTTAATAATTCGTTATCTCCTTTTTGCATGTCTCTTTTCGTTCATGTATGCTGATTTGGATCACTCTCCATATTTATATTCCCGTGTTCAGTTGAATAAGCAATACACTACAGTATGTCCCAATGTCAAAAATAGCAAGTGAAGGGGGAGCATTGTCAACGTGAACAAAATAATCCCATGACATTTCAATTGAATAACATGATAGTTAGTACAGAAACATAAATGTAAAATCATATACATACAATCATTTATATAACACAGACGATGGTGGGCAAGCAATGAAGAGTTTAGTCATGTGGAGATGAGGTGAACAGGTGAACCATCATCATCATGCACATAGGATTAGGATAGGTGAGAGAAGTAAGCAACAATATAATAGGGTTATGAGGTGAAAAGCAATGCAATAAACAACAATATTTTATCCACAAAAATCATGAAGATATAATAATACAATTAATTACTCACAAACTGTGGTGGAGTGCCATAATAGCATATAGGTCCCAACAAGCAAGCACATTATTATGACATTAGCATCACCGAATGAGGTTGAATAGGCAAAAGTAGAAACAGATTATAAAAACAGATAATAAAATTGTTTGGCAGTAAACAGTTCCAATAAGTGTCAGGTACATGGAAAATGAAAAAAGGTTAGTTGAGGACTAAAGAGTGGAATATTTAGTTCTAAGATATATAATATTTGATTCATGCTGTCATGGCTTGTTGACATCAGATCATGTATTTCATTTGTATTATATATTTCATTCACTTATTGATATGATATATTTCATTCATACAGTACTGTCATGACTTATTGATAAATTGACATATATGTAATTTATCAATAAGTCATGACAGTACTGTATGAATGAAATATATCATATCAATAAGTGAATGAAACATATATGTATATCATCATATACATGTATAATATAATGATTTGTCAAAATCCAAGTCCGCATTATAATAATGCGCAACTAATATATTGGTACCATGATAATGGCACCATAATTCGCTTTACAAATTATGGGCCTAGGAATTAGACTGAAGTCAATGACTCAAATGTATGTCTGTGAGATCCCTTTTTTGCAGTAGTCAGGATAGCTGAAAAGGGGAGCGAAGCGATGCTGCACATGGGGCTTATAGAAAGTATTTAAAAAAATATACTGAAGACGGACAATAGCTATTCATTGAAGAGAGGCAGGTAGTGAGCAGCAACATTGGTTAGCACTAGAATGCCTGGAAATTCAATTCACCTATAATGCCAGGAGTCATTTTGACTCCTTGGCTTTTTTTGTACAACAGTGCTGTGATTATGCCTGTAGAACACCTTTGTAAAACACCCTGGTTAGAGGTATCTAAAAATACTTACTCTGAACCAAACCAAAGTAACAACAAAGCAAAAAGGCGAATAAAACAAAATGGTAAAAAATTCACTTATTAGTGTAAGGAACTGTCTTTCAGGCACAGATATCGTGTTGTTGCAGTGCACTTTTTGTACAGTGATCTGCTGCACCAATGGCAGGTTCCCACTGTGCAATTCTTCTTACATTCGCTCTTCACTTGGCAGTATTTTGTGATTTCACTGTGTCTTTCATCAGATGTTTCTTCTTGCAATTCTTTTCTTAGTGTTGCTCCTTTCGTCTATGAGGCCCAGATAGCTCGTAAACCAGCTGCCGAAGAAAAACTCTTCTGGGTGACAGTGTGATGTTCTTTGTGACCTCCTTGTAAATGATCCATGCATTTATAGCAGCAGTGTGTTATGGAACGAATGTACAGGCCGTCTTGTGGTGGAAGTTCTAACCGTGTATTTCCTTGTCATTTGATGGACAATATCAACACCATATTTTGTGTCATTGTAAACTTTGACCATTTCTGGGACCTTATTGGCATTATCAGAAGTGGTGGTGCTGACAGTAACCGCATTTTTATTAGCCTTACCTTGAACAGTAATTGTTGCATCACCAGATTTATAAAGTGTGGGGGAGTGAAGTGGCTCTTTCATGTGCTTTGCCATTGCAAGAACCTTGTGGATTTTGTTCAATGTTCCCAGTAAGCTGTTTTTTTTGTATTTTTTTACAACTCTGAGGCCAGCTTCATTGAGGTGAAATAATTGTCGGTTGTTACGTTCCACCCTTTGTTGAGATATATCTTCAACAACAGCACAATAAGCTGGTCGGAGACCCGTTTATCCTTAGAGTGAGTCTCGTCTTTGCCAACATACCGAAACTCATTTACCACATACATGACCTGTTTGTCCACCTGTAGCCAATATTTCTGCCCATATTTGTCAGGCTTTGACGCTATGAATTGCGTGAATCGAGATGGGGAAAAGCTGTTCATCCACAGTGATGAAAGCTCCAGGTGTGTAACATGAAATAAAGTTCTCTATGAACCTTCTCCACACAACTGAAATGAGAGCAAATGCGTGTGTTTCAACCTTTGAAATCAATAAAAGTTTTTGTCAAAGTGAAGAAAACGTAAAATTTTTTTGAAAAGGTTCCTTGATATCGCTTGGTTGGATAATGGCACACCCCAATTTTCAGTCCAGAAAGTGTGGTATGACATGTCATCTGATCCTGTTACCCCTCGCGCGTACATAACAGCAATGAAGCTTCAGTGATGGTGCACTTCCGGATGTGTTCCGGAGCTTGTCAATAAATAAATTCCAGGGGTTTGCAGGACTTCCAACCTGTATGTTTCTATGCATGTAACTTGTAGGGCCAGGACATTGTGTCAGGATATTGTAACCTTCAAGTCTGCCTGTGGACTGGTCACTAACTTGTGTTTTCTTCCATTTAGTGCCATTCTTTGCAGTCAATATGGTACCGTTGTTCTCTTCAGTTTCCAAATCACTTGGCAAACCGCTCATGCTTGTATCTGGGTTACACAATACATAAAAATAAATGCAAGTTGAAAAACACAGAATAGAGATATGACAACTCCATCTGTGTAACATACATACCGTGCTGCCTTGCCACTCATCTTCACTAGAAGAGTTAGATTCACCTGCTGCTGAAATGAAATCATCATCTGCGTCAATGCTGCTTTTGTCCACATATTGAGGCACATCCTTGGGGATGTCAGTTGGTAAAGATAAAACTTATCGTGGTGTACGATCTCGTCTTGTAGATATATTCAAACATATACTGCTTCAAATTTCCAACTAAAAGACAGCTGTGATTTGACTTCAATTGCAATCAGAACCACAACCAGCAATCAAAAATAAAGGTGATAATCCATTATCTAGAGCATTGTTGACACAAAATTGCTCACAAAATATTCTATGCCACTGATGGGAGAGTGATAAAGCTTTTGCACAGATACTTCACAGCTGTGAAGACTTGAAGCTGTTTTAAAAGCACAATAGTTTTTCTAAATTGAATTTACACCACAAAGAACAAAAACAATATCATTGGCTATAGTTCACGAACTCTTTTAAGTATTTCTATACAGGGAGTCAAAATGACTCCTCCGGGCATTTGAGGTAAATTTCAAAAAAATAATATTTGAAGTTGACATAAACGCACCCCATCCCAACAGCTTATTAGGCCCTAGGAATTATGAAAATTCACAGGAGGATTTTTCTTAGAAGCAAGTAGGTAAAAAGATATGCACAAGCAAACTACCCGAAGGAGTCATTTTGTATCCATTGGACATTCTAGTGTTAATACACTGAGGATGGCTAAAATCAGATCAGACTCACACGCAGGCCAATATGCTGGCACCACAGCCAGGGACAAATCCTGGAGGTGAATGTTGCTCTATTTGGCTCTGTCTTAAAACCTCATATTGCAGCAAAGGTGCTCCTCAGAAGTGCAAATATGCTTTGCTCTAATGTAGGTCATGNCAGATGCATATGACTCCCTGTGTTTTTCAGCTATTTTTTCAGCCAGTCTTTTGTGGATTGACTTTGGCACATTCTGGTGCCATCCCTCCACTTGTGAAGACAAGGAAATTGAATGAAGACTTCTCAATGTCAATCACTCTTTGGTTGTACTTATGCTGTTATTTTTCATTTTGTTAGTAGATATGCACAAGGGACTTATCAGAATAACATAAGACTGTGAGGTAGGATGTGTGATCCTTGTGTTGAAAAATGTTTTCTCACAGCTATTCCACAGTCTTCTTGCAGAAATGTCTAACCTTGCATTGTCAGATGTATTGATATTTCTTTCAAGTTAGTGTCTAGTTTACAGCCAATGTTTTGGCGGCAACAGATCGGCTGGAGCAATTGTGCTACCAGTCGAACATTCGGTCTCGTGGCATGACGCAATTCGAATAAAAAGGTCAGTTACTCATGTAATCAGCGTGCTGCTCGTAGTGAAGTGGTTATACTTCATGTCTGGTATGCCATTGCTTTTTGGTTCGACTCTTACCTTGACGACTTCCCTTTTCTTTTTTTTTACTTTTCTCAAAACTTTCCAAACTTTTCCCTTAGGTGTTAGGTTTAGGGTTCGGTTAGTGTTTGCATTACGGTTAGCGTTCGGGTTTAGGGTTAGTGTCAGGGGTTAGGGTTAGCTTTAGGGTTTATCCTTTGCGTTTACTTAGTTTTTGCCAAGCCTGTTGCCGCTGGCATCTTGGTGGCAAAATAGACACTGCCTTCTTTCAAATTCGTTTTCATTGATTGGCAGAAGAGTGGGTTCTCTCTGAACATCTCCAAAGGCAATTCTCATTATCTGTGCCTTAGAGTCTCTCACTGATTTGTGCCCCATTGAAGTGTAACTGCCCGGTTTGTATATAAGGCTGTGTTCCACAGAGTTTGTCTCTCTACAAGCACAGTGAGTGGTATGCTCTTTACCTTCCATCAGTATCTTTTGCAGATGGCATCCAGGAATTATTGTTTGTTTAGTGCATATCCAGTCGCTTTAATTGGCAAGGCTGAGATCCAAAAAGATGCCCCTTTCTCCATTGCTCCTTTCATATGCTTTGACTCAGGAGTCAGTTCGTCAAATAGTTTGTTCTGGCAATTGCAGTATTCTGCATTTTTCTCTTGTCGTAGTTTGCTTTTTGTGGTTCTGGTAAATTGCTGGTCTGAAGCGTTGTAGTCAAGGTTGAGTTTCATTGTAGATTTGATCTGTTGGTTTTGCAGTGATCAAGATGGAGTTATTGTTTTCTGTTTCGGCAGTTGTCTGAGGGTTTGTCAGACCTAGCCCACCATGCCTGAGAAGAAGAGCCAGCGGTTGTCTTTCTGCATCATATACCTCTTGTCTCACAAGAGTGAGGATGAGCAGGTCTCTGTTGGTTAAATATATCTCTCATGTCCGGCACTGTTCTTTAACACTTTGAGAGCCGGCCTACAAATATATCGTACCTAGATTTCAGCCTAAAACCAGCAGTTTTCGGTTGCCTTACCAACGCCCTAGCTCCTCCGCCGATTGTGCTAGAGAACTGTTCAAGGGCTCAAATGGATTGGCCAGTCTTCTAGTCTGCACTCTAAAAAATTTTTTGCTTGGGGGGTGCGGATTTTTTGTGAGTGACACCATAAGTGAAGTAGTTCTAGTGTCATTTTGGCTCATGTTGCCTGTCCTAGGGCCAACCGCTAGGACAAAGTATTTCGCTGAAGTTTTCATTGGAAACTAGGCTTGAGTCTTTTGAGCCTTTGATCAACTTACTACTGTTTCTGGTTCAAACGTTATGATCTAAAATAAACAAATTAATTAATTAATTACTTACCTAGCTAATTGGTAAAATATTTTTATTACTTTAGATCATAACTTTTGAACCCAAAACTCCAGCAAGTCATCCAAAATATCAAAAGACTTGGATTGTAGCCTAGTTTCCAATAAAAACTTCAGCAAAATACTACCACCTAATGGTTGGTGCCCAGGGCCAGGTAAAGTGAGCCAAGGTGGCCTGAAAGTACTCCACTTATGACGGCACTAACAAAAAATCAGCACCCCCAAGCAAAAATTTTTTTTCGAGTGCAGACTAGAAGACTTGCCATGTCTTTTGATCCCTTTACCAGGTCTGTAGGGCTGACCGGAGAAATTCCCACGCAAAGCCACGTGTTTCGGTATTTTTTTCTCAAATCCCCGAAACCGGCCAAACGCCAAAGAGTTAAAAATGGGTCTATCTGGACCACATTCCATTGCTGAATGTTAAATATGCTGCTTGAGGATCATCCTGTGCATTTGGAGAGCAGCTGAAGGTCTTTTACCCAACCCACAACCTGGTTTTTTATGAACTGTTCCCTAAGTGATTCTGTCCCAATTACTTCTGCAAGGTGAAGTTCACCTTGGTCTGTGATTGTGATGCCTGTGTTTTTGTGCATATTTCCATAGACTCTCGTTTTTGTTGTGAGGATGGTTTTTGCAGGTTTTGGACAATAACCATAGTCTGGTCCCTTGGCCTTTAGGTAGTCCCATCATTTTTAACACCTTCCAAAGGATCAACTGCAGAGCTATCCTCTGCAAAACATACCTGTTTTACATCATCATTTGCAGTTTCAGTGCTTAGTGCTTGTATGAGTGGTTGTGTGAAAATAGTATATATTGCCATTGGTGCATTATTCCCATGTGTCATACCCTCCTGTGACAGTATGTTGGCCTTGTATTCCAAATACAGTCTGGCAGGAGTGTTGTAGCTGTTGTGTAAATAAGCATATATGGACAGACATAGTCTTTTGATGTTTTTGAGACTGACTTTTCTGTTTAGTTTGTTCAATGTATTTTTTTGCATCAACTAATAGCAGACATTCACTGTTTTTATCTTGGGAACTTTTCCTTGCAGAATGTATTGCTACTTCTATGCCTGATTCTATTCTGTAGTCTGGCACATGTCTGAAGTGTTCCTGCTGAACAAATGATGTCTTCCTTCAGCAATCTTGTGATTGCTTTATCAATGATTCGTCATAAGCATTCGCCAACACCTGCTAGCCCAAATGCCATTGTCTTTTTTCTTTAGTTAGACAAGTCTGCATGTGAGGAGAGTAGATATGTACTGGTTAGGGATAGTATCTGTTGCCAGACGTCAGGCAAGGATGGTGATTTTGTCAGTTTTTTTTGTAAATAGGTGCCATGTGATTTTGAACACATTTCTTTCCAAGTTTCCATATCAATCTGTGTTGGTCCTCCGGACATGGACGTAACAAGGGTGACAAAGGAGGTGCAATTCCCTAGGCATGGAATCACAAACCAATGTCACATGTATTTTCTTCATTTGCTTCTGAAAGACCTCAGGTTTGAACATGGGGGCACCAAACTTGCTTCTTGCCATGGGCGCCATCTAACCTTGCTATGCCCCTGTATCCGGACACTAATGAGCTTTTTGCACTTAACATCTTGATGGCCGGTCACCGAATATATCGTACCTGGAAAGTGGCCTAAAACTAGCAGTTTTTGGTTGCCTTAAAAATTGAAACAAATTGAATACTCTGTTATCGTATGAAGTAGTTCTCTTTGCACCTTTACAGGTAGTTTTTGGGATTCCTTGGGTCTTAAAATGTCTGTCTAGCAATTTTCAGCCATCTCATGTGATCAGAGGCTGAGAAATTGGCTATTTAGTAAAAATTTAAGCATGTTCATTGAAGCATAACAAGTAAAAATGGCGTTTTTTAAAGTGATCATACCTCCACAAATAATGAAAGTTTTTCAAAAATTTTTTTTGCATTCTTAATTTTTTAGTGAGATCTACAAGTGTGCCAAATTTCATTGAAATAGAAAGCACTTTGTGTAACCTATTTGCTGATTTGGCATGGAATGGCCCGTACATGAAAAAAAACTAGGGTTAGTAAAGTTGAAGAGTAAAGTAAATTATTTCTAAAAAAGATACTATTTCAGTCAAAATGTCATGACTTGTGACATATGTCCACATATTGCATAACTATGATTTATATCATGACGCTGACACCATAATTCAGCTCTACAGAATTGTGGGCGTAAGAATGGGATTGAAGTCAGTGAAATGCTAGAGGTGAACTCACTCTGTTTGGCTCGAAAGCCAGCAAGGTTCCCCTAAAAAGTACCAATCTGAGTTTTGTTCTATTGTAAGTCATGACAGATGCATATGGCTTCCTGCATTTTTTAGCTTTTTTCTCAGCCAATCTTTTTGTTGACCTTGGTACATTCTGGTGCCATCTCACCACTTGCTGTGTACCCAAGGGGATTGAATGAAGTTAGTGTCAATCACTATTTGGTTGTACTTATCTGTCTCTTTTTCCTGTTCTTGGTAGATATGTGAAAGAGACTGTCTGGAATATGACGGTTAGATAAGTTCATCTAAGATGTGTGATCCTTTGTCAAGGAATGTTTTCCCACAGCTATACCATAGTCCTCTCACAGAAATATCCAACCTTGCATTGTCACCTGCATTGACATTTCTTTCAAATTTGTTTTCAGTGATTGACAAACGTGCCTGCTTTGGTCTACTTCATTATTTCACCTGTAAGCTGTTGCAAGTAGCAATTGGGTTTCTGAACACACCGTGCAGAAAAATAACATGATGGTTTTTCTGAGCATCTTCAACATCACCATATTAGACAATATACTCGTATATTGGCATGTTGATGCATCAGCCGATCTCTACTTTCAATGATGCGACCAATAACACTCAAAATAAGTTCTTGCGCTAGGCTACTAGCAAAGTTTAATTGGTTCTTACGGACACCTATAGCCCAGAAAATTCGGTTTTATTCTGAAAAATATTACCAAAAGCTGCCCTAAATTACAGAACCACTTTTGCTCAGCTAGATGCGCCACTGTATTAAAATTGTGTTTCAGTGTTGCAAAACTGTGTTGTTTGTGTGATAAATTCTTTGTTGATTGTCAGTGCCAGGTTAACACGTTGAGAGCCGGCCTACGTGATATTCGTACTTGGATTTTGGCCTAAAAAACAGCAGTTTTTGGTTGCCTTACCAACACCCTAGCTCCTCCGCCGATTGCACTAGAGAGCTGTTCAAGAGCTCAAACGGATCGGCCAGTCT